>Ga0306920_100000854_pt1 | contig 36968 bp, 31 predicted proteins | sample flu12Cox44000170_FD_204666 | JGI IMG/M metagenome (GOLD analysis project Ga0306920, IMG submission 204666) | Lab enrichment of tropical soil microbial communities from Luquillo Experimental Forest, Puerto Rico - flux4day.12C.oxic.44.000.170 (v2)... | ecosystem: Environmental > Terrestrial >... | reverse complement strand
GATGCAGTTGATACCGATGCCGATCGCAGCTGCGTGCTCGTCTGCAGCCTCGACAAGAATTCCGGCGAATTTCGCCCCATCGAGCAGTAGATCGTTGGGCCATTTTATGCCCATGCGCGGCGCGAGCCGGGGCGCGATCGCAAGGACCGCGTCATAAACTGCAAGCGCTGCAACCAGCGACAGCTGCGGCCGGCGTTCGGCGGGAGCAAAGATCGTGAGAAGAAGAGTGGCGAACAGGTTGCCGCGCTGCGACACCCAGGTGCGCCCGCGCCGGCCGCGTCCTGCCGTCTGCCGCTCGGCGACAATCCAGAGCGGTCCGCGTTCGCCCTGGCGCGCAAGCGCGAGGGCCTCGGCATTGGTCGAGCCCACCACATCGTGGATGGTCAGCCGCGCTCCTTCAGCGGTCGCGCGCGGGTCAAGCAAAAGCATTTCACCGAACCTTCAGAACAGCGACCGTGCTGCCGCATTGGCAGCCTCGACCAGCGGTGCGGGGTAGACGAAGAACAGCAAGTTGAACAGCCCGGTGACCGCGAGCACGGCGCCGAGCTCGTGCGGCATCGGGTCAAAGCGCCGCGCCGGATCGTCAAAATACATGATTTTGACGATCATAAGATAGTAATAGGCGCCCACGACGCTGGTGACCACACCGAGCACAGCAAGCGTGAAAAGCCCGGCCTTGATCGCCGCCAGAAACACGTAAAACTTTCCAAAGAATCCTGCGAGCGGCGGGATACCGGCAAGCGAGAACAGAAGCAGGGCGAGAAAAAACGCCATCGCTGGCTTGGTGCGCGCAAGGCCAGCCAGATCGCCGATATTCTCGACCATTTGCCCGTCGCGGCACATGGCCAGTATGCAGGCAAACGTTCCAACCGTCATGGTGACATAGATCGCCATGTAGACAAGCACCCCTTGCACCCCTTCCGGTGTGCCAGCGGCAAGCCCGATCAGCGCAAAACCCATATGGCCGATCGAGGAGTACGCCATCAGCCGCTTGAAGTTGTGCTGACCGATGGCTGCGAAAGAGCCAAGCGCCATCGAGGCGATGGCGACGAAGACCACGATCTGTTGCCACTGCGCCAGCACGCCCGGGAAAGCCACGATGGTGGTGCGCACGAACATGGCAATGCCGGCAACCTTCGGGGCGGCTGCGAAGAACGCGGTGATGGGAGTGGGCGCGCCTTCGTAGACGTCGGGCGTCCACATATGAAACGGCACGGCCGAGATCTTGAAGCAGAAGCCTGCAAACAGAAAGACCAAGCCGAACACCAGCCCGATGCTCGGCTCGCGCGCCGTTTTGGCAATGCCGGAAAACGAGACGGTGCCCGTGAAACCATAGACCAGGGACGCGCCGTAAAGCAGCATGCCCGAGGACAAGGCGCCAAGCACGAAGTATTTCAGCCCTGCCTCGGTCGAAGCGGTGGAGCGTCGATCAATCGCAGCCACCACATAGAGGGCAAGGCTCATCAACTCGAGCCCGAGATACAATGCGATGAGATCGGCGGCCGAGATCAGCAGCATCATTCCGGTAGTCGAAAGCAGGATCAGGACCGAATACTCGAAACCCTGCTGCCTGCTGCGCGAGAGATAATCAAATGACATCAGGATTGCCGCCGCCGATCCGGTCAGCGCGAGCAACTTGAGGAAACGCGCGAAGTCATCGACCACGAAGCTGCCGCCGAACGTCACCATCGTTCCGGCTGGCAGCAATGCGACGATCACTCCGCTAGCGATGAGCAGCAGAATGGCGCCCCACTCAATGCTTCGCGAGGACCTGCCGCTGCCGCCCACGCCGATCATCAGGAGGAGCATCGCTCCGCACGCAAGCACAAGCTCCGGTAACGCCGGCAATAAAGCAGGAAGCTCGATTGGGTCGGTCGACACGTGATCACCTTGCCGGCAAGGCGGCGTGCGCTGCGCCGGTCGCATGGTGGTAGGAATCGAGCAGCTGCGCGACCGAGGCCGATGATAGATCGAGCACCGGCTTGGGATAAAAGCCGAATGCGATTGTCAACGCCACTAGCGGTCCCAGCGTAATGATCTCCCGATAATCGAGATCCTTGATCGCGGCGAGGCTCGGCTTCGTCAGCGCGCCGAAAACGACCTTGCGATAGAGCCACAGCGCATAGGCCGCGGAGAGGATCGTGCCGACGGTTGCCAGCATGGCAACCCAGGTGTTGATCCTGAACGTGCCGATCAGGGCGAGGAACTCGCCGATAAAGCCCGAGGTTCCGGGCAAGCCGACATTGGCGAGCGTGAACACCATGAAAGCCGCCGCGTAAAGCGGCATGCGGTTGATGAGTCCGCCATAGGCGGCAATCTCGCGAGTATGCATGCGATCGTAGACGACACCGACGCACAGGAACAAGGCCGCCGAGACAATGCCGTGCGAGATCATCTGGAAAATCCCACCGGCGACGCCCTGCGCAGTGGCCGCGAAGATCCCCATGGTGACGAAGCCCATATGCGCCACGGAGGAATAGGCAATGAGCTTTTTCATGTCCTCCTGCGCCAAGGCCACCAGCGAGGTGTAGATCACCGCTATCACCGAGAGCGCAAAGACGAGTGGGGCCAGATCGTGCGAAGCGGCCGGAAACATGGGCAGCGAGAAGCGCAGGAACCCGTAGCCGCCCATTTTCAGGAGAATGGCGGCCAGGATGACCGATCCGGCGGTCGGTGCCTCCACGTGCGCGTCCGGCAGCCAAGTATGCACGGGCCACATCGGCAGCTTCACAGCGAACGAGGCGAGGAAGGCAAGCCAGGCCCAGGTCTGCAGGCTCCGCGGGAAGCCATGGTGCAGCAGCTTCGTAATATCGGTGGTGCCGGCGTCCCAGTACATCGCCATGATGGCGAGCAGCATCAGGACGGAGCCAAGCAGCGTATAGAGAAAGAACTTGAAGCTTGCATAGACCCTGCGCGGACCTCCCCAGATTCCGATGATCAGGAACATCGGGATCAAACCGCCCTCGAAGAAAAGATAGAACACGACAAGATCGAGCGCAGCAAAAGTACCTACCATCAAGGTCTCGAGCGCCAGAAACGCAATCATGTATTCCTTCACGCGCTGCTGGATGGGCTGCCAGCTCGCTATGATGCACACCGGCATCAACCCGGTGGTGAGAATGAGGAATGGCAGCGAAATTCCATCAACCCCCACATGATAGGTTATCGCCTCCCCGAGCCAGGGCTGGCGCGCATGCTCGACAAACTGAAATTCCGGCGAGCTCGGATCAAAGCGATAGAGCAGAATGAGCGAGATGGCGAAGTCGACGAGCGTCGTCCACAGCGCTATCCAGCGCGCATTGCGTCGCTCCGCCGGCCCGTCGTTGCGCAGCGCGGCAATAAACAACGCGCCGGCGAGCGGCAGAAAGATCACGACCGAGAGGATCGGCCAGCTCATGCTCAGCCCGCCCATCCGGAAAACATGAACCAGGTAATGAACGCGGCCACTCCGATCAGCATGGCAAACGCATAGTGATAGAGATAGCCCGTCTGCAGCCGCACCGCCCCACGCGTAACGTCGAGCACGCGGGCCGATACGCCATCCGGCCCGAAGCCGTCGATCAGCCAGCCGTCGCCTTGCTTCCACAAGACGCGAGCGAGCCAGAGCGTCGGCCGCACGATGACGAGATCGTACAGCTCGTCGAAATACCACTTGTTGAGAAGAAACCGATAAAGCGGCTCGTGCTGGCGCGCGAGCTCCGCCGGCAACTCCGGGCGCCGCACGTAGAACTGCCATGCCACCAGGAATCCGGCCGCCATCATCAGCGTCGGCAGCACACCGATCAGATAGGGAATGTGATGCATATCCTCGAAGATGTGATTGTCCGGCGCAAATTTCAGAGAGTCGCCAAAAAACTCCTTCACGTCTTGCCCGACGAACAGGTCATGGAACGGAAAACCGGAGAAGATCGAGCCGGCGGCGAGAAAGCCGAGCGGGATCAGCATGACCAGCGGATTCTCGTGCGCGGTCTGGTAATGCCTTTGATCATACGGGCTGCCGTGGAACGTCATGAAGATCAACCGCCATGAATAGAAGGCGGTCAGCGCGGCCGCGATCGCAGTCGACCAGAAAGCATAGAGCGCCATCGGGTTACTGGACGCATAAGCCGCCTCCACGATGGCGTCCTTTGAGAAATATCCCGCCGTGAGCGGAAAACCCGTAAGCGCGAGCGTGCCGATCACCATTGTCCAGTAGGTGAACGGAATCCTGTCCTTGAGCCCGCCCATGCGCCGGATATCCTGCTCGTGATGCATGGCGAGGATCACCGAGCCGGAACCGAGGAACAGGAGCGCCTTGAAGAACGCGTGCGTGAACAGATGGAACATGCCGATCGAGTAGGCGCCCGTCCCCATGGCGACAAACATGTAGCCAAGCTGCGAGCATGTCGAATAGGCGACGATACGCTTGATGTCGTTCTGCACCAGGGCAATCGTGGCGGCGAAGAAGGCGGTGGTCGCGCCGATGAAGGTCACGAACGTCTGAGCGCTTGGCGCCAGATCGAACAACGGGGAGAGACGCGCGACCATGAAAACGCCTGCGGTGACCATGGTGGCGGCATGGATCAGCGCCGAAACCGGCGTTGGACCCTCCATCGCATCGGGTAGCCAGGTGTGCAGCAGGAACTGCGCCGATTTCCCCATCGCGCCCATGAACAGCAGCAGACAGATCACGGTAAGCGCATCCGGATCCCAGCTCAGGAAATGAATAGGCTTTCCGATCAGTGCCGGCGCCTGTGCAAACACGGTGTCGAGATCGAGCGCGCCGGTCATCATGAATGCTGCGAAAATGCCGAGCGAGAATCCGAAATCACCAACGCGGTTGACGATGAAGGCCTTGATCGCGGCCGCGTTTGCCTCGGGCTTCTGGTACCAGAAGCCGATGAGCAGATAGCTCATCAGGCCGACACCCTCCCAGCCGAAGAACAGCTGAACGAGATTGTCAGCCGTCACCAACATCAACATGGCGAAGGTGAACAACGACAGATAGCAGAAGAACCGCGGCCGATGCGGATCCTCCGCCATGTAGCCGACGGAATACAGGTGCACGAAGGCCGAGATTGTGCCCACAACCACCAGCATGACCGCGGTGAGGGTGTCGATGCGCAGCGCCCAATCGACCTTGAGGTCGTTCACGACGATCCAGGGGAAAAGCGCGATACGGCTGTCATGATGGCCAAATCCGACGTCGGCAAAGGCAATCCACGACAGCAGCATGGAGGCGAACAGAAAAACCGTGGTCACAAGCTCGGCAAGCCGCGAGCCGCTTGCCGGCGTCTGCTGTGCCTCCGGCTCGTCGTGAGAGGAAGAAAATACGGCATGCGCCTCATGCGGGGACGGCGCCGCACGGACATGGGCTTCGTCCACGGGACCATGCACATGGTCCTCCGCGCCCGCGCCGGGCGTACCGCCGGAATGCCGCGCGCGCGCGCCGGCAACCGTGATCAGCGCCGCAATGATTGCGCCGAGCAGCGGCAGGAAGACAATTGCATAGTACATGGACGCGGCTCAGCCCTTCATCAGATTGACGTCTTCGACCGCAATCGATCCGCGATTGCGGTAATAGGCGACGAGAATGGAAAGGCCGATCGCCGCTTCCGCGGCAGCCACCGTAAGCACCAGCAGCGCATAGACCTGGCCGACAAGGTCGCCGAGGAAGGACGAGAAGGCGACAAGGTTGATGTTGACCGCGAGCAGGATCAACTCGATCGACATCAGGATGATGATCACGTTCTTGCGGTTCAGGAAAATGCCGAAAATGCCGATCGTGAACAGGATCGCGGCTAGCGTGAGATAGTGGCCAAGGCCGATGCTCATGTTCGTGTGCGCCCCCTCGAGCTCCTCACAGCCCCTGGCCCGGGCGTACCTTGACGATCTCGATTGCGGTCTGCTTGCTGCGCGCGATCTGCCCCGCGATGCTCTGGCGCCGCACCCCGGGCTTATGATGCAGCGTCAGAACGATCGCACCGATCATGGCGACCAGGAGCACGATGCCCGCCGCCTGGAAAAAATAGACATAGCGGGTGTAGAGCACGTGTCCAAGCGCCTCGGTATTGGGCGTCTTGGCCAGCGGCGGGATCGGAGTGGCGATCGCCTGCTGCACGTCAGGCGCGATCGTCCAGGTGAACACCACCAGTAGAAGCTCAACAAGCAGAACAATGCCGATGAACGCGCCCACCGGCATATATTGCAGAAAACCTTGGCGCAGCTGCGAGAAGTCAACGTCGAGCATCATTACAACGAACAAAAACAGCACCAGTACCGCCCCGACATAGACGATGATGAGGATCATCGCCAGGAACTCCGCGCCCAGGAGCACGAACAGGCCGGCCGCATTGACGAAGGCGAGAATCAGGAACAGCACTGAATGCACCGGATTTCGCGATGCGATCACCATGAAGGCCGCGGCAACGCAAGTCCCGGCAAAAAGATAGAAGAAGATGGCAGGCAGGATCATCGAGCCGCTCATCGATAGGGCGCGTCCAGCGCAATGTTCTTGGCGATCTCGCGCTCCCAGCGATCCCCGTTTGCAAGCAGCCGCTCCTTGTCGAACAGAAGCTCCTCGCGCGTTTCGGTCGAGAACTCGAAATTAGGCCCTTCGACGATGGCATCGACCGGGCAAGCCTCCTGACACAGGCCGCAATAGATGCATTTGACCATGTCGATGTCGTAGCGCGTCGTGCGCCGCGTGCCATCGTTGCGGCGTGGCCCGGCTTCTATGGTGATGGCCTGCGCCGGACAAATCGCCTCGCACAGCTTGCATGCGATACAGCGCTCCTCGCCGTTCGGGTAGCGCCGCAGGGCGTGCTCGCCGCGAAAGCGCGGCGAGATCGGCCCCTTCTCGAAAGGATAGTTCAGCGTCGGCTTGCGTTTGAAGAAGTAGCGCATACCGAGCAGGAATCCAGAGACGAACTCCCCCAGAAACAGTGCGCGGGCGGCTCGATCGAGCTTCATGACGTCATCCTCTGCAGAACGCCGTGGCGCGTCCTTGCTGCCTCGACGAGGAAGGGGCGATCATCCGGCGTCCTCATCATTTGATGACTGGCTCGGCAAATTGCCAGAACTGCACAACCCCCGCGACGATGGCAACCATCGCTATCGAGAGCGGCAGGAACACCTTCCATCCCAGGCGCATCAGCTGGTCGTAGCGATAGCGCGGCACAATCGCCTTCACCATGGCGAACAGGAAAAACATGAAGAACGCCTTGAGCACGAACCAGATCACGCCCGGCACCCAGGTGAACGGGGCGACGGGGAACGGCGGCAACCAGCCGCCCAGGAACAGAATGGTGGCCATCGCGCACATCGTGGCAATCGCGATGTATTCGCCGAGGAAGAAAAGAAGAAATGGGGTGGCCGAATACTCAACGGCATAGCCGGCAACGAGCTCCGACTCGGCTTCTACCAGATCGAACGGCGGCCGATTTGTCTCCGCCAATGCAGAGATGAAGAAAACCACGAACATCGGCAATAGCCGCAGCCAGTACCAGTCGAGCAGGCCCCAATCTCCGGCTTGGGCCTGCACGATCTTTGACAGGTTGAGCGAGCCCGCGCAGAGCAGGACCGTGATGAACACGAAGCCGATCGAGACCTCGTAGGATACCATCTGCGCGGCCGAGCGCAGCGATGCCAGGAATGGGTATTTCGAATTCGACGACCATCCGGCCATGATCACGCCGTAGATCATCAGTGACGAGATGGCGAAGATGTAAAGAATGCCGACGTTGAGGTTCGCGATCTCCCATTCGGCGTTGACCGGGATGACCGCCCAGGCGGAGAGCGCAAGGCCAGCCGTGACAAGTGGCGCAAGCAAGAAGATGCCCTTGTTCGCTCCGGAAGGGATGATCGGCTCCTTGAAAACGAACTTGAACAGATCGGCAAACGACTGCAGCAGTCCCCACGGGCCTACGACGTTGGGACCCCGTCTGATCTGCACCGCTGCCCAGATCTTGCGGTCGGCATAGAGCACGTAGGCCGTGACGACCAGCAGCAGCACGAGAAGAAGCACGCTCTGCGCCACAATCACGATGAGCGGCCACAGATACGTCGTCCAGAGCTCGGCCATGCGGGGATGGCTCCTTATCACTCAGGCATTGGCAGGATAAGGCAGGCGCGCGATTGTTGAAAAAGCAGAGTCATGATCTGCTATTCCGCGGCACGCAGCGCGCCATGACCTTCCGCGATCGCGGAGCATTCCGCCATGATAGCCGAGCAGCGCGCGATCGCGTTGGTGAAATAGAAGTCCTCGGTCGCGGGGACGAATGGAGCCTTGTCCGGTGCGCCGCCGCGCGCGGCAAGCCCCGCGAGATCCTTGACCGCGCCGGGCGCGAACTGGTCGAGGCGCTTAAGATGTGGATGCGACCTGAACAGCGCCTGGCGCAGCGCCGGAAGGGAGTCATAAGGCAGCCTGCAGCCCAGCACGTTTGAGAGCGCGCGCACAATCGCCCAGTCCTCACGCGCCTCTCCCGGCGGAAACGAGGCGCGGCCGCTCATTTGCGGTCGGCCCTCGGTATTGACGTAAATCGCCGATTTCTCTGGATAGGCGGCTCCGGGCAGGATGACGTCTGCGCGCAGGGCGCCGCGATCACCATGGGTGCCGACATAGATGACGAAGGCGCCCGCTCCGATCTCGATCTCGTCCGCCCCAAGGAGAAAGATGGCGTCGAGCGCGCCCGGCGCAGCCATGGCCGCCGCCGCAAGGCCGCCAGGGCCGGGTGTGAATCCCAGGTCGAGTGCGGCGACGCGCGATGCCGCCGTGTGCAGCACGCTGTAGCCGTTCCAGCCTGAGCTCTCCGCGCCTGGCTCTGCGGCTGCTGGCAGCCCGGTGACAAGCTGGGCGGCAAGCGAGGCTATTGCCGCGCCATCGGGGCGCGCCAGCGCACCCGTTCCGAGCACCACGAGCGGATGTGCCGCCCGCTTGAGCGTGGCGGAGAACGCGTGTCGACCCGAGGCAATGTCCGCAAGCGCCTGCGGGCCAGTGCCGAGGTGCTCGTACCGATAGGTGAGATCCGCGCGCTCACCGATCACTCCGATCGGAAAATTGCCCGCCCGCCAGCGCTTGCGGATGCGCGCATTGAGCACGGCCGCTTCCCGGCGCGGATTGGAGCCGACAAGAAGCAATGCGTCAGCCTTCTCGATGCCTGCGATGCCAGCATTGAACAGGTAGCTTGCCCTGCCCCATGCCGGATCGAGCGCTGAGCCGTCCTCCCTGCAGTCAAGGTTTGTCACTCCCAATCGGGCGAGCAGGTCCTTGAGCGCAAATATTTCCTCCGCTGCGGCGAGCTCACCGACGATGGCGCCGATGCGGTCGGGCCGAAGGCGTGCGATCTTCGCCGCCACGGCATCAAATACTTCCTGCCATGACGCCGGACGCAGGCGTCCTTCGACCCGAATGTAAGGCTGATCGAGTCTCTGGGTGCGCAGGCCATCGACCACATGGCGCGTCTTGTCGGAAATCCACTCCTCGTTCACCTCGTCATTGATACGCGGCAGGATGCGCATCACTTCACGCCCACGGGTATCGATGCGGATCGCACAACCGAGAGCGTCCATGACGTCGATGGATTCGGTCTTATTCAGCTCCCATGGCCTTGCGGCAAAGGCATACGGTTTGGAGGTGAGAGCGCCCACCGGGCAAAGATCGACGACGTTGCCCTGAAGCTCGGACGTCATGGCCTGCTCGAGGTAGGTCGTGATCTCCATGTCCTCGCCGCGCCCGATCGCGCCCAGCTCAGGCACGCCGGCAACCTCGGTCATGAACCGCACGCAGCGCGTGCAATGAATGCACCGGTTCATAACCGTCTTGACGAGCGCGCCGATATATTTGTCCTCGACCGCGCGCTTGTTCTCCCGGTACCGGCTCGCATCAATGCCATACGCCATGGCCTGATCCTGCAGGTCGCATTCTCCGCCCTGATCGCAGATCGGACAGTCAAGCGGATGATTGATCAGGAGAAACTCCATCACCCCTTCGCGCGCCTTGCGCACCATGGGCGTCCTGGTGCTGACCTCCGGCGGCTCGCCTTTGGGGCCGGGGCGGCAGTCGCGCACGGCCCAGGCGCAGGATGCAATCGGTTTGGGCGAGCCTTTGAGCTCGACCAGGCACATGCGGCAATTTCCCGCAATCGACAGCCGGTCATGGAAACAGAAGCGCGGGATCTCCGCGCCCGCAGCCTCGCACGCCTGGAGCAGCGTATACTCTGCAGGAACCTCGATTTCCTTGCCGTCGACAATGAGCCTGTTCACCGCCCTACTCCGCCGCGATCTGCTCAGCTTCCTGATGTGGATTGGCGGTATAGGCGTCAATGCGGCGCTCGATCTCGTTCCGGAAGTGACGGATGAGGCCCTGCACTGGCCAAGCCGCGCCATCGCCGAACGCGCAGATGGTATGGCCCTCGATCTGGGTCGTGACCTCCATCAGCATGTCGATCTCTCGTTTGTGCGCGCGGCCCTCGGCCATGCGGGTCAGCACGCGCCACATCCATCCCATGCCTTCACGGCAGGGCGTACACTGGCCGCAGCTCTCATGCTTGTAGAAATATGAGATGCGAGCCATAGCGGCGATGATATCGGTGGACTTGTCCATCACGATAACCGCCGCCGTGCCAAGCGCCGACTTGAACTCCCGGCAACCATCGAAGTCCATGAGCAGGCGATCGCACTGCTGCGCCGGGATGAGCGGCATCGAGGAGCCGCCGGGGATCACCGCCAGAAGATTGTCCCAGCCGCCGCGCACGCCGCCAGCATGGCGATCGAGCAGCTCGCGCAGCGGAATGCCCATCGCTTCCTCGACATTGCATGGCCTTTGCACATGCCCCGAAATGCAGAACAGCTTGGTGCCGGTGTTGTTCGGACGGCCTATGCCGGCAAACCAGGCGGCGCCGCGCCTGACAATGTCCGGTACGACCGCGATCGATTCCACGTTGTTGACCGTCGTCGGGCAGCCGTAAAGCCCGACATTGGCCGGGAAAGGCGGCTTCAGGCGTGGCTGGCCCTTTTTGCCTTCGAGGCTTTCGAGCAATGCGGTCTCTTCACCGCAAATGTAGGCGCCGGCACCATGGTGGACGTAAAGATCGAAGGGAAAGCCGTGCACATTGTCCTTGCCGATCAGCCTCGCCTCGTAGGCCTCCTGCACGGCCGCTTCCAAGCGCTCGCGCTCGCGCACGAACTCGCCGCGAACATAGATGTAGGCCGTATTGGCTCGCATGGCGAAACCGGCGATCAGAGAACCTTCCACCAGCAGATGCGGGTCGTGGCGCATGATCTCGCGGTCCTTGCAGGTGCCCGGCTCCGACTCGTCGGCATTGACCACGAGATAATGCGGACGGTCATCCGACTGCTTCGGCATGAACGACCATTTGAGCCCTGTGGGAAAACCCGCGCCGCCGCGGCCACGCAACCCCGAAGCCTTTACCTCGTTGATGATCCAATCGGTTCCCTTCTCCAGGATCGTCTTGGTGCCGTCCCATGCGCCGCGTGACCTCGCGCCCGCAAGCCGCCAGTCGTGCATACCGTAGAGATTCCGGAAGATGCGGTCCTTATCGCTGAGCATCAGGGCTGCCTGTCTGCACTTGAATCACGGGCCGGATGAGCAGGCACCGCAGCCTCGCCCGACTGCCCCGTCGCCGCCGCGTTGAAGGCGGGGTCGGTCAGCGTTGTCGGCCCACCGATCGGGGCCGACAGCTGTCGATTGATCTGCGGTCCGGGCCTGACCTCCTTGCCGGCGGCAAGGTTGTCGAGGATGCCGCGCAGGCTGTCCGGACTGAGATCCTCGTAATAGTCATAATTGATCTGCGCCACCGGCGCGTTCACGCAAGCGCCCAGGCATTCGACCTCGATCCAGGAAAGCTTTCCATCCGCGCTCACCTCCTGCTGCTCGCCAATCCGCTCGTGACAGAGCTCGATGAGCTTGTCGGCGCCGCGCAGGACGCAAGGCGTCGTGCCGCAGAGCTGGACGTGAAACTCGCCGACCGGGGCAAGGTTGAACATGGTGTAAAAGGTGGCCACTTCCAGAGCGCGAATCTTTGCCATCCCGAGGAACTCGGCGACATGCTCAATGGCCTTTTGCGGCAGCCAGCCGCCCGCCTGCTCCTGTGCGCGCCAAAGCAATGCGATCACTGCGGACTGCTGGCGCCCGGCAGGATACTTGGTGAGCTCGCGCCTCGCCCATTCGAGATTCTCCGCCGTGAATGCGAAGGTCGCAGGCTGGAGATGCGGATCGGCAAGGCGACGGACAGCCATCAGCGGTCCACCTCGCCGAATACGATGTCGAGCGACCCCAGAATCGCCGATATATCGGCCAGCATGTAGCCGCGACAGAGGAAGTCCATTGCCTGCAGATGCGCAAAGCCGGGCGCGCGTATCTTGCATTTGTAAGGCTTGTTGCTGCCGTCAGCGATGAGGTAGACGCCGAACTCGCCCTTGGGCGCCTCGACCGCGGCGTAGACCTCGCCGGCGGGCACGTGGAAACCTTCGGTATAGAGCTTGAAATGATGGATGAGCGCTTCCATGGAGCGCTTCATCTCGGCGCGTTTTGGAGGCACGATCTTGTTGTCAACCACCGAGACCGGACCCCGACCATCGGCGGCGCGCAGCCTCTCCAGGCACTGCTTCATGATCGCGGTCGACTGCCGCATCTCCTCCATACGGATGCAATAGCGATCGTAATTGTCACCGTTCTTGCCGACCGGAATGTCGAAATCGAGCTCGGCATAGCACTCATAAGGCTGCGCCTTGCGCAGGTCCCAGGCGGCACCGGACCCGCGCACCATCACGCCCGAGAACCCCCAGGCCCAGGCGTCCGCCAGGCTCACCACCCCGATATCGACATTGCGCTGCTTGAATATGCGGTTATCGGTGAGCAGATCCTCGATGTCGTCGCAGACCTTCAGGAAGGGATCGCAGAAGCTCCAGATATCGTCGACGAGCCTGCCCGGCAGGTCCTGATGCACGCCGCCGATTCGAAAGTAGTTGGCATGCAGGCGACTGCCGGAGGCACGCTCGTAGAAGCTCATCAGCTTCTCGCGCTCTTCAAAGCCCCACAGCGGCGGCGTAAGCGCGCCCACGTCCATGGCCTGGGTCGTGACATTAAGGAGGTGCGAGAGCAGGCGTCCGATCTCGCAATACAGCACGCGAATGAGCTGGGCGCGCCGGGGCACGGCGATCCCCAGCAGCTTCTCCGCTGCCAGGCAGAAGGCGTGCTCCTGATTCATTGGCGCGACGTAGTCGAGCCGGTCGAAATACGGGATCGCCTGCAGATAGGTCTTATGTTCGATCAGCTTCTCGGTTCCTCGATGCAAGAGCCCGATGTGCGGGTCCACGCGCTCGACCACTTCGCCGTCGAGTTCGAGCACAAGGCGCAGGACCCCATGCGCCGCCGGGTGTTGCGGCCCGAAATTCAGCGTGAAATTGCGCAGCTCGGCTTCAGCCATGGGGCCTCATCGCCCATCCACCATTGCGGGCTCGCTGCCCGCGGCCTTGCTTGCCTTGCGCGCAAGGCGCGCGTTGAACGTGTCCCACGCGACCACGAAGCGCTGATGACGCCCCTCCCCGATCAGATCGATTCCGTCGTGAGCCCTGACATGGAAGGTGATGCGGGGCCCCTCGATCGCTACGCATTCGGCCTCGACGGCCACAGTCAAGCCGGGCGGCGTCGCCGCCGTGTGGCTCACGTCGATATGCACACCGAGGCTGCGCTCTCCCGCATCGAGATGCGGCGCCAAGAGCTGCATGCACGTCCATTCCATCAAGCCGACCATGAAACCGGTTGCGAAAACCTCCGGCATAGCCTGAAAATCCGGCACCTCGGGATAGAGATGCGGCACGGTCTTGGTGGCCGGCACCTGATAGCGGAAGCGGTGCTTCGATCCGCGTTGCAGCGTCGCCTTCATTATGAAGGTTCCTTGCCGTCGGATGCCTTCTGGTCACCGGGCAACGGGTAGTCGGGTCCCTCCCACGGCGAAAGGAAATCGAAGCTGCGGAACTCCTGCGTGAGCCGCACGGGCTCGTAGACGACGCGCTTCTGCTCATCGTCATAGCGGACCTCGACAAATCCGGTCAGCGGAAAGTCCTTGCGCAGCGGATGGCCTTCGAAGCCGTAGTCGGTGAGCAGGCGCCGCATGTCGGGATGCCCGCTGAACAGCACGCCGTAGAGATCATAGGTCTCGCGCTCAAACCAGTTGGCGCCGGGAAAGATCCCGATGATTGAAGGCACCGGGGTACCCTCGGCCACCTCAAGCTTGACCCGGACACGCCTGTTCTGCTTCGGCGACAGAAAATGGTAGACGATGTCGAAGCGTCGCTCACGCTCCGGCCAGTCCACGGCCGTGATATCGACTATGCTGCAGAACTGGCACCGCTCGTCATCGCGCAGGAAGGTCGCAACCCGGACAATTTCATTGGCTGCTGCGGTAATGGTCAGCTCGCTGTTGGCAACCAGGTAGTGCAGCACCGAGCCGGGCAGAGCGCCCGCAATTGCCTCGCCGAGTTTGTCAAGAGCATCGTTCATGCAGGAGTTCTGTCACCGCTCGATAGTGCCGACGCGGCGAATCTTCTTCTGCAGCAGCAGCACGCCGTAAAGCAGCGCCTCGGCCGTGGGCGGACAGCCAGGAACATAGATGTCGACCGGCACGATGCGGTCACAGCCGCGCACGACCGAATACGAATAATGATAATAGCCGCCGCCATTGGCGCATGATCCCATCGAGATGACATAGCGCGGCTCCGGCATCTGGTCGTAGACCTTGCGCAGCGCCGGCGCCATCTTGTTGGTCAGTGTGCCCGCCACGATCATGACGTCCGACTGCCGCGGAGATGCTCGGGGTGCAAAGCCGAACCGCTCGGCGTCATAACGCGGCATGGACATCTGCATCATTTCAACGGCACAGCAGGCAAGGCCGAAGGTCATCCACATGAGCGAGCCGGTGCGCGCCCAGGTGATGAGGTCGTCGGCAGCCGTGACCAGAAAGCCCTTGTCCGCAAGCTGATCGCTCAAACCGGTGAAAAAGCTGTCCTGCCCGGCCGCGGACCGGCCGCCGCCGGCGCCGGCAACCGCTTGGCCGAATGGCGCAGCCGCACCCTCTAATCCCATTCCAACGCTCCTTTCCGCCATTCATATATGAAGCCGATGGTCAGGACGCCAAGGAAGACCATCATCGAGCCATATCCGTAGAGCCCGAGATCGCCAAACACGACCGCCCAGGGAAACAGGAAGCTCACTTCGAGATCGAATATGATGAAGAGGATAGCGACCAGATAGAAACGCACGTCGAACTTCATGCGCGCATCATCGAAGGCGTTGTATCCGCACTCGTAGGCGGAAAGCTTCTCTGCATCCGGCTGCTTGTATGCAATAAGGAAGGGCACCAGCAGCAGCACCAGACTGATGGCGAAGGCAACCGCGATAAAGATCACAAGTGGAAGATAAAGCTGCAACAGGTCGCTCATGCCCGACACCTTGCCGCCTGGAGGCTTACCTGCGGCCCGCAAGCATTGTGCAGGCGCTCAAAATCGGTCCTGCAGAGGCCTCGGACCGGAGCAATCCTGCCTTAGCGCAGTGCACAATGAGAGGCAAGGCAACCTGCCGCCCCGCTGGCGGCACGCCCAGCGGGCACAGACGAGGCCATTACCCGCGCTCCCAATCTCCGAGTTCCGAATCCCCCAAAATGCAGCGGAGGCACCATGCAACGCAAGGTCATGATCTCGTGCGCCGTCACCGGCTCGGCCGACACCCCAGCGCGCAATCCCGCGGTACCGGTGACGCCGAGGCAGATTGCCGAGTCAGCGCTCGACGCTGCCAAGGCGGGAGCAGCCATTGTCCATATCCACGTGCGCGATCCCAAGACCACCCGACCGAGCATGGAGCTCGCGCTCTACCGCGAGGTCGTGGACCGCATCAGGGGGAGTGGAAGCGGGGTTCTCATCAACCTGACCACCGGGCCGGGAGCGCGATTCGTGCCCGGCAGCGAGGATCCGGAAAAGCCCGGCCCTGGAACCACCCTGAAACACCCGGGTGAGCGCGTGCATCACATCGTCGAGCTCAAGCCGGACATCTGCAGCCTCGATATGGGCAGCCTCAACATGGGCCCGCATGTGTTCGTCAATACTCCCTCGCATCTGGAGACCATGGCAGTGGCGATCCGCGACGCCGGCGTCCTGCCGGAGCTCGAAGTCTTCGAGACCGGCCACCTGTTGCTCGCCAAACGCATGATCGAGAACGGGCATATCAAACCGCCGGGCATGTTCCAGATTTGCCTTGGCATCTCCTGGGGCCAGCCGGCTACGCCAGAGGCCATGAGCTACATGCGATCCTTGCTGCCAACGGCCTCGCCATGGTTCGCGTTCGGCATCTCGCTGCATCAGTTTCCCATGGCAGCGCTGGCGGTGCTGCTCGGCGGTCACCCGCGCGTGGGACTTGAAGACAACATCTATTTGGAGAAGGGCAAGCTCGCGCCGAGCAATGCAGCCCTGGTGGAGAAGGCGGTCAAGATAATAGAAGTGCTTGGAGATTTGGTTGCCACTCCGGCTGATGCGAGGCAAATGCTCGGCCTTGCACCAGCGCCGGCATGACGATGGCACCTCCATCAGCTCAGGGCGCGCTGACCCGAGCAGCCAGCGCCGCCGTTGAATGGGCGGGGAATTTGCAAATGGCGAACGAAACCGAGCTCCTGGCAAAATATGCCGCAACACTTCGCTACGAGGACATCCCGGCCGACGTGGTGGAACGTGCCAAGCAGTGCATCGCCGATACGATAGCGGTCATCATCTTCGGCTACGACCTGCCCTGGAGCCGCATGATCGTGCGCTTTGCTGAGACAAACGCTCCCGGTGGCAATAGCCGCATTCTTGGTCCGGGTGGCGCGCTCGTGCATGCGCCGGCCGCCGCGCTCGCCAACGGGACGCTCGCGCACGCCTTCGAGATGGACAATCTGACCTGGCCAAGCAGCGGCGTGCATCCCGGGGCAACCTTGCTCGCGCCCGCGCTCGCGGTCGCCCAGGCGCGCGGCATCGGAGGCCGCGAGCTGGTCACGGCCGTCGTTGCAGGTGGCGAGGTGATGATCCGCATCGGACGCGCAACTCGGCACAGCAACGAGAGCCGCGGGTTTCATGCGCCGGGGACGACTGGACCATTCGGCAGCGCAGTCGCCTGTGGACGGCTCCTGAGCCTCGATGCACAGAGAATGCGCAACGCACTTGGGATGGCCGGCTCGCTGGCGTGCGGCCTGATGGAATTCGCGCGCTCCGGCAGCGGCGCGATGGTCAAACGACTGCATCTCGGGCGCGCCGCTGAGAGCGGCGTGCTCGCCGCAAGTCTCGCGGCCGAAGGCTTCGCAGCCCCGGCGACCGCAATCGAGGGCGAGTTCGGCTTTCTACGGGTCTTTTGCGGCAGCAACTTCGATCGCGCGGAACTGACCCGAGGACTTGGCCAATCCTATGCGGCGCGCTCCATCACGCTCAAGCGCTTCCCCTGTCACATCACGGCGCATACCTCGGTGCAGGCGATCGTCGATCTGCGCGCCGAGTACGGTTATGCGCCTGCCGACGTCGAATCAATTCACATTGCCGGCAATGAGAAGATGGCCGGAGTGAACAACATTCCCTCGCCGTCTGACATCATGATGGCCCAATACAGCGTTCCGTTTTGCGTCGCGCTCGCGCATCTTCGCGACCCGCATGATCCGCGCTCCTTCGACGAGACAGCGTTGCGCGACGCGCAAATCAATGCGCTTGCGCATTGCGTAAAGATAACAGTGGCCGAGGAGCACCCGACGCCACTGGCCGCAGCCGTCAGCGTCGCGCTGCGGGATGGACGCGTTCTTACGCGCACTGTTACCGGTTTCAAAGGCACACCGGATCGCCCGCTTACGCAATCGGAGCTGCAGGACAAGTTCCTGATGCTGACCCGCCATTGCGGGGCGCAAGACATGGGAAGGATGTTCGATCGGCTGCAACACATCGAGCATGAGGCCAACCTCGATTGGATCGGTGTCGACGCGTAGCGATGAACGGGCCGATGGCAACCTGCGCATTGCGCAGCTCCATCCCACATTTCGTTCAACAAATGGGCTATATGCGAGCAATCTCACGCCCGGGTGCTCGTGCATGGTGCGGGTGCCCGGAGGCACGTAAAAAAATTGGCAATTGTGACCCGCGTCACAGTCCGAACGGTGCAGGGTCATCTAGGGTTTGTTTGCCGGATCGCTCCGCCCCCCGAATCCCCTCGATGAGCGGTCCAGAGGGCCCCGGTTTCGAGACCGGGGCTCTGTACTTTTGCGGACGAGGCGAGCGCATGACGGTACGTTTGTCTTGCAGTCAAGGTCGCTCAGCCGACAATGCTGCGCAACTCTATGTTAAAATGCTCCTGCCATTGTGGGTCGCACTGCTTGCGGGCGTAGCTCAATGGAAGAGCACAGCTGTTCCACAGCTGAGACGTTGGTTCGATCCCTGCCGCCCGCTCCAATGGCCCAGTGGCGGAATGGCTACGCGATTGGACGGGGCACCGTCCTTCAATCCTGGTTCGATTCCAGGCTGGGCCTCCAAAACCTTCGCTCGCTTGCCGCGGAAATGCAAACCTGCGGACCTCATCTGACCTCCCCTTCGGGGGCGGAGACGGACCAATGGTAATGCGGTCAGGTAGCGCCTCGACGCATCTGGAATACTGCTTCCTATGGTAAACAAGCAGTTGAGGGGCCAAGGCTGTCTTGGCGGGTTGCACGATCGAGAGGTGCCGCTGAGAGTTCAGGCCATGGGTGTCGCATCATGAGCAAAAAGACCGATCCCGCGAAAACCGCGCGCCAGCAGCAAAGCGCAATTGATGCTGCAGCGGCCATGGCAGAATATCGGGCCGCCATCGTCGCCGAGCAGCAAAAAACGGTCCGGCTCAAAGCGCTGCGGTTGGCCAAAGAGGCGGCAAACAAATCAAGCTCTGGCGCCAAGCCAGCACAGCGGCCCCGCAAACAGCGATAGGTTGACCCTGTTTGTCAAAGCTCAACTATGTGAAATCCCGCCATGTCGTTGCGTCCGCGCACCCGAAAGCCGATTACCCAAAGCATCCCCTCCCCGCTCCTGGCGCGCGTCGCTGATCCTCAAGCACGCCAAGGTGCTCGGGGAGGTGGAAGCGCCGAGCCGGGAAGCAGCCGACGCCCCGGCCGTGCAGACGTTCAATCTGAACCCTGGGCAGTGCAGGAGCGCTGCTGAGGAGAGCGCGCGCGAAAATATGCCAATCAAATGGAGCTTGCCCGCCAGCCGCCGGCAAATGACCGCAGGCGTTATCATCCTCGCCTGCGCGTCGTTTCTTGCAGGGGCGGAAGCGATAGATCTTATCCAAGGCCGCGGAGGGCCATTCGGGCTTATCATCATGGTTCTATTCGCCCTCGCGTTGCTGCTGGGCCTGATCATTGAAATACGGAGCAAGTACCCCAGAAAAGGCGCTCCATGATCGCGTTGGGCAGAGCGATTGTTGCACCGTCCTCGTGCCCTGCCGGCGGGATCATTCCCGGCTGGCCCGCTCTCGCAATCTTGCGCGGCCTCGTCGCCGCGCCCCATCGGCTTCACGGACGCTCAGCAGGTTGACCGGCACAGCGGGAACAGGCGCCGAACAGAAATTGCAACAGCGGGTGTGATAATGGCGGGAGCGACGGGGCTCGAACCCGCGACCTTCGGCGTGACAGGCCGACGCTCTAACCAACTGAGCTACGCCCCCGCGGGCGCGTGGCGCAGTTAAATATGCCTCCCCGGCAAGTCAAGGCAGAGTGTCGCGCAAGCCGAAAAGGCCCATTGTGGCGGGGCAAAGCGGGGGGTGTCGAGCCTGCGGAGCCCGCGAAGGCCTGTCAATGGCTACTTTCCGCGCTGGCGCATTGAAAAAACCCGCGTATTTCGGCAATAAGTCATGGTCAGACCATATCCGAATCGTCTAATGCGAGCAGCGTGACGAAGTGGCAGCGACCGCCACTCTCAAGAGGAGGGCCAGCTATGGCAGCGAAGAAAGCAGGTGCACAAGCGACCGTAACCCTGAAGCACCTCGCAGCAAATCTCTCGGAATCCCATGAGATGTCCAAGAAGCAGACCGAGGCGGTGCTCGGTGATCTCGTGGGACTGGTGACCAAGCATCTCAAGAAGGGCGACCGGATCCGTATCGGAGGGCTCGGCATCCTGGTCGTGCGCAAACGGGCCGCTCGCGAGGGACGCAATCCTGCAACGGGCGAGACCATCCATATCAAGGCGAGCAAGAAGGTAGCGTTCCGGCCCGCCAAGGAGCTCAAAGAATCGGTGATGTAACTCCGGGTGTCGTCGCAGCCACGCCTTCAATATGTCGGCGGCCGTGATGGGCCGCCGACGAGGCCTTCTCATGTAGCGCGGATAGCGGCAGAGTTCTGCCGCGGCCCGCTTTGTGTTCGCGGGGTGTCACCCCTGTCTTGGGGGCGTTCTGTCACCCATGTGTCGCGGGCCGAATCCTTGTCGTGCCTGGTGGGCGGTGACGGACTCGAACCGCCGACATCCTGCGTGTAAAGCAGGCGCTCTGCCAGCTGAGCTAACCGCCCACACGCCTGTTATTGCCAGCGCCGCCCGCAAGGGCAAGCCTTGACGACACCCGGTGCACGGTCAGCCGGACGCCGGCTTGGCCGCCTCCTTGGTTCCGTCGTTCGCGGGGTTGCGCGCCGGTCTTGCGGCTCGGAAACCGGCCGCCACTGACTTTTTCTCGCACATGTAACCGCCCTCCCTGGTCGCCCCATAATTCCGGCTGCCAGGCTCATGATAGATTTTCGAGCGCATATTGACCCAGACTATGCTGTCGTCGGGACAGCCGGCCTTCGCCTCGGCCTCGCTCGGGTATTGGCTCCCGACGGTGAGGCTCTTGGCTCGCGCCAGGATGGGAGCTCCGCGGCACTCCGCGACGAAGACCCTTTGCGTCTTGCCTGCCGCCTTCATTGAATCCTTGTTGGCGCTCCACTCGGCCCTGCATTGCTTCAGCGTCTTTGACTCGGCCTGCACCGGCGGCGACCAGGCCACGACGGACACCAATGCGGCGCCCGCAGCCGCAGCGAACATCATTCTCATTCGCGTCTCTCCGTATCTGCTCTCACGTATTTGGGTTGGTACCGCGCGGTGATTTATGTTCACTCTTTGTTCCACAAATGTCAAGAGCTTTCTCCTGCCATGCTTGCAGGAGCGGCGGCACTCAGGGTGCCGCCGCTCGCAGAGCACTGCTCGGGCGCTTGCTAATGCGCAGTCAGAACCGAGGAGTCCTCCTCGACGGGAGGCTCGGTGGTCACCGAGGTCTCCGTGGGCTTCGCCTTCTCCTCGTCCCACTCGATGGGCTCGGGCTTGCGTACCAGCGCCCGCGCGAGAACCTCGTCCATGCGCGAGACTGGAACGATGTCGAGGTTCTTCTTGATGTTCTCGCTGATCTCGATGAGGTCCTTTGCGTTCTCCTCCGGGATCAGAACAGTCTTCATGCCGCCGCGTGAGGCCGCCAGCAGCTTCTCTTTTAAGCCGCCGATAGGCAAAACACGTCCCCGCAACGTGATCTCGCCGGTCATTGCCACATCGCGGCGCGCGGGAATGCCGGTCATCACTGAGACGATTGCCGTCACCATGGCGACGCCCGCTGATGGACCATCCTTTGGCGTTGCGCCCTCGGGCACGTGCACGTGGATGTCCTTCTTGTCGAAAGAGGGCGGCTCGATGCCGAAGGCGATCGCGCGCATGCGAACATAGGAGGCCGCCGCCGATATCGATTCCTTCATCACGTCGCGCAGGTTGCCGGTGACCGTCATCTTGCCCTTGCCGGGCATCATCGCGGCCTCGATCGTGAGCAGTTCGCCACCCACATCGGTCCATGCCAACCCGGTCACGACCCCAACCAGATCCTCCTCCTCGACCTCGCCGTAGCGGAACTTCGGCACGCCCAGAAAATCCGATACGGTGCCCGCACCGACGGTTATGGACTTGGCTTTGGAAAGCGTGAGCTCTTTCACAGCCTTGCGGATCAGGGTTGAGAGCTCGCGCTCCAGGTTGCGCACCCCCGCCTCCCGCGTATAGCGGCGGATCAGGAGCAGCAGTGCCTCGTCATCGATTGACCATTCCGTCGCGTCGAGGCCATGTTTGGCGATCGCATGCGGGATGAGATGCTTGCGCGCGATCTCCACCTTCTCGTCCTCGGTGTAGCCGGCGATACGGATGATCTCCATGCGGTCCATCAGCGGCGGCGGGATATTGAGTGTGTTCGCCGTGGTGATGAACATCACGCTGGAAAGATCGTAGTCCACCTCGAGGTAGTGATCGTTAAACGTGTGGTTCTGCTCGGGATCGAGCACTTCCAGCAGCGCCGAGGAAGGATCGCCGCGGAAATCAGCGCCCATCTTGTCGACCTCGTCGAGCAGGAACAGCGGGTTTGACGACTTCGCCTTGCGCATCGACTGCACGACCTTGCCCGGCATTGAGCCGATGTAAGTGCGACGGTGCCCGCGGATCTCCGCCTCGTCGCGGACCCCTCCGAGCGACACGCGGACAAAGTCGCGGCCGGTCGCCCGCGCAATTGATTTGCCGAGCGACGTTTTCCCCACGCCGGGAGGGCCGACCAGGCAGAGAATAGGCCCGGTGAGCTTGTTGGCACGCTGCTGGACCGCGAGATATTCGACGATCCGCTCCTTGACCTTCTCGAGGCCATAATGGTCGTTGTCGAGAATCTCCTGCGCGTGCTTGAGATCCTTCTTGACCTTGGTCTTCTTGTTCCAGGGAATGGAGAGCAGCCAGTCGAGATAGTTGCGCACGACCGTCGCCTCGGCCGACATCGGTGACATCTGCCGGAGCTTCTTGAGCTCGTGCTGTGCCTTCTCCCGCGCCTCCTTGGACAGCTTGATGCGCTTGATCTTCTCTTCGATCTCGGCGAGCTCGTCCTTGCCTTCCTCGTCACCGAGCTCCTTCTGGATCGCCTTCATCTGCTCGTTGAGGTAATACTCGCGCTGGGTCTTCTCCATCTGGCGCTTGACGCGCGTGCGGATGCGCTTTTCCACCTGCAGCACGGAGATCTCGCTCTCCATCATGCCCAACACTTTTTCCAGCCGCTCGGTGATAGAAGGTGTCTCCAGGATGAGCTGCTTGTCGGGGATCTTGACCGCGAGATGCGAGGCAACCGTGTCGGCGAGCTTGGCGTAGTCCTCGATCTGCTGGACCACGCCTACCACCTCGGGCGACACCTTCTTGTTGAGCTTCACGTAGTTCTCGAACTCGTTGATCACCGAGCGCGCGAGCGCTTCGGCCTCGACCTGCTCGCCCGAGGAATCGGAAAGCACCAGTGCGGCGGCCTCGTAGTATTCCGTGCGATCGCTGTACTGCTGCACTTTGGCGCGCGCGGCGCCCTCGACCAGCACCTTGACCGTGCCATCCGGCAGCTTCAGGAGCTGCAGGACACTGGCGAGGGTGCCGACCTCATAGATGGCGCTGGTTGCCGGGTCATCGTCCGCCGCGTTCTTCTGGGTGGCAAGCAGGATGAACGTGTCCGAGCGCATCACCTCTTCGAGCGCCTTGATCGACTTTTCCCGCCCGACGAAGAGCGGGACGATCATGTGCGGGAAGACGACAATGTCGCGCAACGGCAAGACCGGATAGGCACGGGTCTCGCCCGCAACGAGCGGCGGCTTTGGTTTGGCGCTGGTCATGGCCCCAAGTCCTTTATGTTGTGCCCCCCGCCCTGCGACCCGTAGTGGCGTCGTGGGCAGGTGCAGAGTTGGACCGACAAGGAGGCGGTGTAGCGGTTGGCCTTTTCGAAGCCTCCCCGGAAGAATTCAACGCGAACCCCTTGCCGTGCGTTCGCCTCCATACGTGGCGACGACCCCGATTTGAGTCAAGTAAGCAAGAAAAATCAAGCAAATAGAAGGCCCGACGCTCAGCGCAGGGATCAGGCCGCAGCGAATCGGAAGAGGCAATCGCCTCTCGGTTGTACTCTCTTACGCGCTCGCGTCGCTTGCGCGGTCGGCATAGGTGTAAAGGGGGCGCACGCGCAACTCGAGACCGGAACCGGAAATCTCCTGGAATGGAGCGGTTGAATGCTCGCCGCGATGCTGGAGCGGCGCGCGCGCAAGCTTGTCGGCTGCCTCTCGCCCCACATTCTCGGCCAGAGCTTCCGGCGACAAGGCCGCCCGCCGCCAGACGATTGCACCGTCGCGCACTGCGATCAGCTCGCGGCTTTGCGGCACCCAGATCAGCCTGTCCACCGGCCGCGGCCCCTCCACCACCTCCTTCGAGATGACCACCTCCTCGACCCCTTCGAGGCTGGGAAGGTCGAACATGGTATCAAGCAGGATGCCCTCCATGATGGAGCGCAGGCCCCGCGCACCGGTCTTGCGGTCGATTGCTTTGCGCGCGATTGCCCCCAGAGCCTCCTCCGCGAGCGTGAGATCAATCGATTCCATCTCGAACAGCCGCTGGTACTGCTTCACCAGCGCGTTCTTCGGCTGCGTCAGGATGAGCTTCAAGGAAGCCTCATCGAGATCCTCGAGCGTGGCGACGACGGGAAGGCGGCCTACGAATTCCGGGATAAGCCCGTACTTCAGGAGATCCTCGGGCTCGACATCTCGGAAAATCTCGCCCGCCTTTCGGTCTTCGGGCGCCATCACCTTGGCGCCAAAGCCGATCGAGGTCGACCGCCCGCGAGCGGAGATGATCTTTTCGAGGCCTGCGAAAGCGCCGCCGCATACGAACAGGATGTTGGTGGTATCGACCTGCAGGAATTCCTGCTGCGGATGCTTGCGTCCGCCCTGAGGCGGCACCGAGGCGATGGTGCCCTCCATGATCTTGAGCAGCGCCTGCTGGACGCCTTCACCCGACACGTCACGGGTAATGGAGGGATTGTCGGACTTGCGGCTGATCTTGTCGATCTCGTCGATATAGACAATGCCGCGCTGCGCCCGCTCCACATTGTAGTCCGCCGACTGCAGCAGCTTGAGGATGATGTTCTCCACATCCTCGCCCACGTAGCCTGCCTCTGTAAGGGTCGTTGCATCCGCCATGGTGAACGGCACATCGAGGATGCGCGCGAGCGTCTGCGCCAAGAGCGTCTTGCCGGAGCCGGTCGGGCCGATCAGCAGGATGTTGGATTTGGCGAGTTCGACGTCGTTGTGCTTGGTCTGGTGATTGAGCCGCTTGTAGTGATTGTGCACCGCAACCGAGAGGACCTTCTTGGCGTGGTCCTGCCCGATCACGTAGTCGTCCAGAACTTTCCTGATCTCCTTCGGCGTCGGGATTCCGTCACGCGACTTCACCAGCGAGGACTTGTTCTCCTCGCGGATGATATCCATGCACAATTCGACGCATTCGTCGCAGATGAATACGGTCGGGCCGGCAATGAGCTTGCGCACTTCATGCTGGCTCTTGCCGCAGAACGAGCAGTAGAGCGTATTTTTCGAATCGCTACTGCCGACCTTGCTCATTCCTTTTCTCCGGTCTGCCGCCTGTGCAAGCCGACCGCGCTGCACCCACCATAGCAGGGGCCCTTTTAAGAGTCCGTAGCGGCAATGTCACATGGCTTTGCGCCTTCCGCCGCAGCCACACGGAGTACGAGCTGCCAACGGACGACGATAGCCTTGGGCTCATCAACAATGCGTTAATCATGAAAATTCAAGGTCATGTCAACTTTTTGACCAATTTTAGGCACCCTCCGGCAAGATGTGCCCAGGAGAGGGAGACTTGGCCGGGCCCCCGCGCTATGCCGCCTTGGAAATGTCCTCGGGCCGCTTGTCGATCACCTTATCGACAATTCCCCACTCGACCGCCATCTCGCCGGTCAGGAAGTAGTCGCGCTCGAGGGCGTCCTCGATCTTCTTCAGCGCCTGGCCGGTATGCTTGACGTATATCTCGTTGAGCCTCTTCTTGAGATTGAGGATCTCCTGGGCGTGCAGCATGATATCGGTGGCTTGGCCCTGGAAGCCGCCGGAGGGCTGGTGGAGCATGATGCGCGAGTTGGGCAGCGCAAATCGCATGTCCTTCTGCCCAGCCGCGAGCAGCAGCGACCCCATGGATGCAGCCTGTCCGATGCACAAGGTGGACACTGCGGGCCGCACGAACTGCATGGTGTCGTAGATTGCCAGTCCCGAGGTCACCACCCCGCCCGGCGAGTTGATGTACATCGCGATCTCCTTCTTGGGGTTGTCCGCCTCCAGGAACAGGAGCTGGGCAACCACAAGCGTCGACATCGTGTCCTCGACGGCGCCACTGATGAAGATGATCCGCTCCTTGAGTAGCCGCGAGAAGATGTCGTAGGCGCGTTCGCCCCGATTGGTCTGCTCGACCACCATCGGAACCAGCGTGTTCATGTATGTGTCAATGGGATCACGCATTCTCGCTTACCTCCCGCGCCCCGCGGCAACATTGCCGCTCCGAGGCGTCAAACCGCAGCCCCTCTCCCCAGATATATAACAACCCTCAGGCGACAAGCTTCGGATGTTGCAAAGTCGCCTGTCGTCCCCAGTCTCCCTGCATATTCTACGATTCGGAGGTCCCCCGCTACGACGCGCTCCCTTCGGCCGGACCGCCATCCTCATCATCCCGATAAAGCTCCTCGCGTGAGACCGGCTTGTCCGTAATGCTGGCGAGCTCGAGCAGGAAATCGACCACCTTGTCCTCGAACATCGGCGCACGCAGGGCGGCAACCGCCTGCGGATTCTTTCGATAAAGATCCCAAACCTGCTGCTCGTGCCCGGGAACCTGGCGCGCCCGTTCAACAACGGCGCGCGAGAGTTCCTCGTCCGTGACCGTGATATTGTTCCTGGCGCCGATCTCGGCCAGCACCAGGCCAAGCCGCACGCGCCGCTCCGCAATTGCGCGATACTCTTCGCGCGCCTTTTCCTCGGTCGTTCCCTCGTCGGCGAAGGTGCGACCCTGCGCCTTCAAATCGCCTTCCACTGCGCTCCACACGTTCTTGAACTCATCCTCGGCCAGCGTCGGGGGGAGCGCGAATTTGTGCATCTCATCGAGCTTGTCGAGGAGATGCCGTTTGACACGCTGTCGGCTTGCGGCGGCATGCTCCTGCTGCAGCCGTCCCCTGACCGCTTCCTTGAGCTTGTCGAGTGAATCGACCCCGAGCGATTTGGCGAACTGATCGTCGACGGCAACCGCAACTGGTGCCTCAATCCTCTTGGCGGTGACGTCGAACTCGGCCTCCTTACCGGCAAGCTCGGCTTTGGCGTACTGGCCGGGAAACGTGATCTTCACGAGCCGCGTCTCGCCTTCCGTCATGCCGATAAGCTGATCCTCGAAGCCGGGCAGAAATGTCCGCGATCCTATATTCACCCCTACGTCGCCACCCGTGCCGCCTTCGAATGGCTTGCCCTCGATGCGACCCGAAAAGTCGATGATCACGCGGTCTCCGGTCTCGACCTTTGCGCCCTCGCCCTTTGCAGCGTAGGCCCTGCTCTGCTGCGCGAGCCTTGCCACGGCCTCTTCGACCGCCTCGTCGGTCACTTCGGCGACCAGGCGCTCGAGCGTGATTCCCTTGAAATCCGCAGGCTCGATCTTGGGCAAGACCTCCAGCGCCAAGGTGTAGGCGAGATCAACCCCACCGCCGATGAGCTTTTCTACCTCGGTTTCCTCGTTGGGTATGGTAACCTTGGGCTCCGTCGCGAGCTTGAGGCCGCGTTCGCTCACGATCTTGCCGTTGAGCTCACGGATGACCTCGTCGATGGTTTCGGCCATCACCCGCTTGCCGTAAATCTTCTTTAGATGGCTGACCGGCACCTTGCCGGGGCGAAATCCGCGCAGGTGGACGCGCTCCTTGAGTTCATCCAGCCGCTGGGACAGGCGCGCTTCGAGATCGGCCGCCGGAACCTGGATTTGAAACTCGCGCCTGAGGCCTTCGGAAAGGGTTTCGGTCACTTCCATGGCGGCAGTCCGAATATGGGCCGCTGGCGCGGCGGGGTTGAAATGGCACCCCTCCCCGGGTTGGTGCGGGCGGAGGGATTTGAACCCCCACGACTTTCGTCACGGGAACCTAAATCCCGCGCGTCTGCCAGTTCCGCCACGCCCGCGAGGGCTGATCTCTCTTCCACATCGATAGCGGGTTTGACCGGCATCGGTCCAGCGGGTGAACATGTTTCGGACGGCTTGCCCGGTCGACGCAGGGCAGGTGACCCGCGCGCAAGCCGAAATTGGAGAGTGCGTCCGCCATGCTGTCGCGACGGGATGCCATTGCCGGGGCCGGCATGATCGGCACGATGCTCGCCGCAGGCGCCTCCCGACTTGCGCAGGCGCAGCAGCAACCGGAGGCGACCTTGCGGGTGCTGCGTGCTGGCACCCAAACCGTCATGAAAAGCGGCACCGTCTGCGCGTTCGATGGTGCCGTTCCCGGCCCACCCCTGAGATTGAAACAAGGCGAAGAGCTCAACGTGCGGCTCATCAACGAGCTTGCCCAACCGACGGCTCTCCATTGGCATGGAGTGCGGGTGTCCAATGCCATGGACGGCGTTCCGGGTTTGACACAGGCACCGGTCAATCCGGGCACAAGCTTCGATTACAAAATCCGGCCGCCCGACGCCGGCACGTTCTGGTATCACGCGCATACTCCCGAGCAGGTCGACTGGGGACTCTACGGGGCCCTCGTCGTGGAGGAGAAAGGCGTGGTCGATGCCGATCGCGATGTCACGCTCGTGTTGGCAATTCGCCCACCCGCGCTGGACCCGCCTGCGTTCGCGCTGGTCAACGGCGAGGTGCAGCCCGACATCGCGGTGCGTGCCGGGGAGCGTCTGCGTCTGCGATTGATCAATGCCACCAGCGCCCGCGGCTTCGTCTTGCATGTAGCCGGTCATGCGCCGTGGGTCATGGCCATCGACGGCCAGCCGGGCGAGCCATTTCTGCCTCACGAAGGGCGCCTCGTCCTCGCGCCGGGTGGCAGGCTCGACCTTTTCCTCGATGCAACCGCGAGCGAGGGAACGAGTGCTGCGATTCTCAGCGGCATTGGCGATGGCATTTCAATCGCCCGCTTGGTCTACCGGCCAGGCAATGGGGCTCCGCCCGTGCGCCGGCGATCGCCACCCGTCGCCCTGCCAAGCAATCCCTTGCCCCCGCGCATCGACCTCAAGGACGCTCTTCGGGTCGACATGAACGTAGGCGAAGGAACGGCTGGCGCAGGTTTGCTTCCGCCGGCGCCACTCTTTGGCGTGCGCCGCGGGCGGCCGGTGAGCCTCGCGTTGCGCAACCCGAAGACGCGTCCCGCGGTGGTGCATGTCCATGGCCATCATTTCCGGCTGCTTGATCGGCTGGACGACGGCTGGAAGCCCTACTGGCTGGATAGCCTGGTCGTGGCGCCGGGTGTCGAGCGCATTGCCTTTGTCGCCGACAACCCGGGAAAATGGCTGATCGATTGCCGGATGCTCGACCAGACCGATGTGGGAACGACAGCGTGGTTTGCTGTGACCTGAATTCCGCTCTGCATGAGGCCCAGTGCCGCCAGGCGGGGGTGAGGTCTGGACTGCGCCAGCACTTTCAGTGGCTTGCGCTCAAAAGGTTGTTTTCAACTTGAGGTTATCAAGGCGATTGATGGACTGCACTTCGATCCTGCGGAGCTCGTTGTCCTGAAGCACGTCGAGGGGGACTATCGCCCCGGCAACGCCCGTGGCCCAGATCTTCCGATAGAAATCTGCAAGACCCTTCGGCCGTCCCCCGTCGACGCCGACAATCACATCCCCCTGCTTTATGCCGGCCTTTTCCGCTGGGCCTGCCGGGGTCACCCGGCCGACAAGAAGGCGGCCACGCACCTCCTCGGTATTGATTCCGAGCCAAGGGCGCCCCGGCCCGGCCACGCGCCCGTCCGCGAGGAGATCCCCCAGGATCGGGGGCAGGCGGTCGATCGGTACAAACATGTTGCCCGGAGCCTTGTCCCCGCTACCGCGCGCGTCGCTCACGATCAGCGAGCCTACCCCTACCAGCTTGCCCTCGCCGCTGATCAGCGCTGCTCCGCTCCAGGCGGGATGTGGCGGTGCCGTGAACAGCGCGTCCTCCAGAAGGTATTCCCAGCTGCCGGCGAATTCGCGTCTGGCAAGCACGTAGGCAGCGCCGACCATGGCGCTGCCGCCGAAGCTCGCGATCAGCACCGGGTCGTGCTCCTTCAGCTGAGCGGAACGGCCCAGCGGCATGGGTCGCGGTGTCGGCTCGAGCTTGGACGGCGCCATGGCCCGGAGCAGGCCGAAGCCGGTCTCGTGGTCGTAGCCGACCACATTTGCCGGAATCGTGTGCCCGTAGTTGTCGGTCACCTCGGCGGCGTAGGCTTCGACCATGAGATAGCCGATGGTCAGCACCAGACCGTCATGGTCGATGAGGATGCCGGACCCTTCGCGCTCGCGGCCCAACCCTTGGACGGTTGCACCTTGCGGATTGATGTGAGTCCTGATCCGCACTACGCCCGAGACCAACTGCTCGATCCATTGCGCCGAGCTGCGGCCGCCATCCTGCTGCGCCAAGGCCCCGGTCATGCCTGCAAGCAGGCCGGCAGTTCCCGCCGCGAGGAGCGCAAGCCGCATGAGCGCGGGCCGCCCGCGCAGTCGCCCTGATGCTCGGTTTTGCGGTGTCATGGCGCTCCCCTCTCTTCCGGCGGCTTCACATGACGGAACGCGACCAGCAACGCCACATCGTACACGATCTTCAGTGCGCCGCACATGACGAGCGGCAGGCCCATCAATGGCGTCGAGAGCAGCGCCCCCGCAATGGCGGGACTTAACGAGGAGGCCAGACTGCGCGGGACCGCGGTGATGCTCGCGGCCGCGGTGCGCTCGGCGGGGGTGACGACCGCCATCACGAATGAGGTGCGGGTTGGCACGTCCATGTTCGAAAGCGCCGCGCGCAGGAGCAGCAGCGCCAGCACGATCGTCAGGCTCGATGAGAAGGCGGCAACGAGGAGGCAGATGCTCGAAGGGATGTGCGTGAACACCATGGTGTTGATGAGCCCGAAGCGGGTCCCGAGACGGGCGGCAACCGGATATGACAGGGCCGAGAGCACATTGGACCAGAAGAAAAAGCCGCTGGCGGCCGCCAGCGACAACTCGAATCGCTCGAACAGCCAGAGTGCCAGCAGCGACTGCACGGCAAAACCGCCTGCGAACGCGTCGAGGCTGAACAAGGCGGCTAGTCGGTAGACGGTGCGCCGCGAGGGTCCGAGCGCCTGTCCTTGCGGGGCGGTCGTGTTAAGCGTCGCACGCGGCAGAAACGAGTACAGCACACCGGCGATGAGGCCGAGCGCGGCATAGATGTAGAACATCGCCTTGAAAGCGCCCATGCGGGGCATCCCGGCCGCAACCAGAAGATCGGGCGCGCCGGCTGCGAGCGCGCCCGCGGCAATCGAAAGCGCGCCGATCAGGCTGTAGCGCGCGAACGTGCGCGTGCGATCCCTGTCCGCCACAGCATGCGCAAGGGCTGCCTGCTCGAGCGGCACATGCACGCCGATGTCGCCGGTGGTGGGATTGATGGTCCCCACGAAGGCGACGAGCGCGACGAGAACGAGATGCTCGACGCTGGGAAACGCAACGCCGGTCGCCACCATGAGCCCGGCACAGCCGGTGAGCAGCGCGCGCAGCTCATGGCGCGGGGCAACGAGCCCGATTGCGAGCGTAAGGAGTGCAGAGCCGAGCAAGGCGGCGGTCGCCACCACGCCGATCTGGAACGGCGTAAAGCCGAGGTAAGAGAGATAAGCCGGCAGGAGGATGGCCGCGAATCCATCCCCCACTCCGCGCGCCGCGCGTGCCGCGAAGAGCAACAAGATTTCCGAGCGCCGTTGCATCACTGGATCGGTGGCTAAGCCACCGTCTCGTGAGGCGGCATCCGGCGGATTACCCGTCCGCCAGTCCGGCCCTCCAATCAGGCGAGCCCCAGCAGGCGGACTGCATTGCCGCCCAGGATTGCCGCCTTTTCATCATCGGAAAGCGTCCCGGTGGCAAAGACGTGATCGACCGGATGCTCCTCCCAGGGAATGGGATGGTCGCTGCCAAGCATCACCTGGCTCGCGCCTACCTGCGCCACCAGATGGCGCAATGCCTCGGGGGTGAACACCAGCGCATCAAAATGCAGCTGATTCAAATATTCGGTCGGCTTCTTGCGGAGCTTGATCTCGGGGTTGCAATTCTGCGGAGAGACGAAGCAGGCATGGTCGGAGCGCGGCGCATAGGAACCAAGATAGCCGCCGCCATGCGCGGCGATGATCTTGAGGCCCGGGAACCGATCGAGCGTGCCCTCGAAAATCAGGTGCTGGAGCGCAATCGTGGTGTCGAGGGGATTGCCGATGGTATTGGCGAGCCAGCCGTTGCCTTTCAGGCGCCGCGCCAGATCCGGCGTGCTCTGCGGGTGGATGAACAGCACCGCCCCGAGCTCCTCGGCCTTCGCCCATACCGGATGGAAGCGAGGCTCCGCGAACTCCTCGCCCAGCACGCTTGCGCCGACGGCCGCCCCGCGCAGGCCCAGCCGCTTCACCGCATGCTCGAGCTGCTCGACCGCGAGGTCCGGATACTGCAAGGCGAGCGAGGCAAAGGCGGCAAAGCGATCCGGGCGCGAGGCGCACAGCTCAGCGAGCTTCTCGTTCTGCACCTTGACGATGGCGGCCGCCGTATCGCGATCCTTGCGATACCAGAACGGGTTGATGGAGAGCACCTCCATGTCGATCGCCTGGGCATCCATTCCCTTGAGGCGCTCCTCAATGACGATGAAGTGCTCCTGCGCGCCCTTGGTGCGTGGCAGCACCGAGCCTGCCTCCTCGCCCATCAGGTTCACCGCCTCGCGGAAGTGGCAATGGGAGTGGACATCAATGGTCTTGATGCGCCTGCCATTGATCATCACCGGCAATCGCTGTGTGCCGGGCGATTGCGCGCGCGCGGCGTGCCCCACACCGCAACCGCAGAACACGATGCCGCTCGCGGCGGCGTTTTTGAGAAAGTCGCGGCGTGTGGTCATTGTCTCCTCCTCCTTCAAATCGGCCGGTTGCGCAACACCATGCAGGCGCCTCCTGCTCGCCGGATTCCGGCACACAGCGCGTTTGCGGATTCGCGCGTGTCGGTGCCGACCCGGATCTGGTAGAACGCACGCGTGCCGCGGCTTCGGAATACGGAGCTGACAATGCTGGCGTCCCGGCCGGCCAGAATGGCCGCAAAACGGCTCTCGATCCCCGCATAGGCGGCGAGCACGCGCTCGCGCGAAAATCCAGCGCTCAGTTCGATGCCCCAGGGGCTGTCGGTTGTAATCTTCACGCGCTCGATGAGCTTGTCGAGGAACGGGTTAGGCGCCCGTTGCAGGAGCGCGGTGAGCTGCTCGCATCCCGGCACGCTCTTGGCGGCAGGCTCGCGCGCGCCGCCCCTCGCCCATTCATCGACCGAGATGCCGGTGATGGCGGCGACGTAGCGGCGCGTCTCGCTCGGAAGCGTTCGGGTCCCTGCGAGCCAGCCGTGCACACGCGCGGGCCCGGCATTGTAGGCGGCTGCGGCGAGCCCGAGATTTCCGAACTCGCCCCTGAGCTCCTGCAGGAATTGCGCGGACTTCGGCAGCGCCTGCACTGGGTCGAACGGATCAAGCAAACCGCGCTCGGCGGCGGTCCTTGGCATGAACTGCGCGATGCCTTGGGCGCTGTCGCCGCTCCGCGTGCGCGGGCCGACTGCGTCGGGCCGGAATCGGCTTTCCTGCCAGATCACGCGCGCGAAGAATTCAAGCGGCAGACCATGTGCGCGTGCTGCGGCTTCGATCATGAGGCATACGGAATCGCGGAGGTCGGGCCGCAGGTGGGCATCGCCTGCGGGTGCCGCAGGCGGCGAGGTATCGCGGGGCTCTTCAGGGATTGCATCCTGCGCACCAGCGCCGCACATGCCCAGCCCGAGAAGAGCAAACGCTGCGATATAAAGTCGAGTAGAGCTCATGGCGGCTCGTTTACGCGGCATTCGAGTTCTACACGCTAACGAGCTCTGCATTAAGGCGCTTCTGCAGGTGTGGGCCCAAGGCCCGCTTTTCGCTCCAGTGCCCACGCGTATTGCCACCGACAGTGAACGTGGGTACGGCGCGACTTCAGGCAATTGCGTGTGAGCGAGAGTGGATGCGCTCCGTTGCCACCTCCGCGCGAAGGGCATTGCCAAATCGATCCGGAAGGGGCTCAATTGCCGGGTTCACGTCAGGAGCGAACGATGAGCTTGAAACAGAGGCTGTATCTGAGCGTCGCTGCAATCGGTGTGCTCGCATTGGCGGCCCCCTCCCCTGTGCAGGTGCGCGCACAGACCGCGGTCGCCATCGATGATGACGACATCGGCGGCGTTGTGACGGGGACAAACGGGCCGGAGGCCGGCGTGTGGGTGATTGCGGAAACCACCGATCTGCCGACCCGCTACGCCAAGATGGTTGTGACCGACGACCAGGGTCGCTACGTCGTTCCCGACCTGCCGAAGGCCAAATACAAGGTCTGGGTGCGCGGTTATGGCCTTGTTGACTCGCCGAAGGTGGATGGCGAGCCGGGCAAGCCGCTCAACCTGACCGCGATGCCGGCGCCGAGCGCGGCGGAAGCTGCCAAATATTATCCGGCCATCTATTGGTACTCGATGTTGAAGATCCCGGACGAAAGCCAGTTCGGCGGCAAGGGCGATCTTCCGGCCAACGTCAAGCAGCGTGATTATCTCAATCTGATGAAGAACAACGGCTGCGTCGGCTGCCATCAGCTGGGCCAGCTCTCCACTCGCACCATCCCGAAGTTCCACACCGAGGAAAGGTCATCAAGCGAGGCCTGGATGCATCGCGTCCAGTCCGGCCAGGCGGGCACGCTGATGGTCAACATCGTGGCTGGTCAGCTGGCCGCCGTGCCGATCAAGTATTTTGCGGACTGGACCGACCGCGTCGCCAAGGGCGAGCTGCCGCAGCAGAAGCCGGTGCGACCGCAGGGGCTCGAGCGCAATGTCGTCGTCACGACCTGGGACTGGGCTAACGAGAAACAATACCTGCACGACCTGATCTCGTCCGACCGGCGCGATCCGACGGTGAACGGCTACGGTCCCGTGTTCGGGCAACCCGAATACAGCATGGATACCATTCCGATCCTCGATCCCAAGACCAACACAGTGACCAATTTCAAGGCGCCGGTGCGCGATCCGAACATGCCGGAATCGCTGGGACCGGGTCATGCCGCCATGGAGAAGCCGCTCGGGCCCTCGGCCTATTGGGGTGACGAGAAGATCTGGGACACCCGCATCAACAATCACAACTCCATGATCGACCACAAAGGGCGCATGTGGCTCGCGGCATCGGTGCGCGGCGTCAAGAACCCGGAGTTCTGCAAGAAGGGCTCGGACCATCCCTCGGCCAAGCTGTTCCCGCTCGAGGAGAGCCATCGCCAGCTGGCAATGCTCGATCCAAAGACGATGAAGTACGCTTTCGTCGATACCTGCTTCACCACCCATCACCTCCAGTTCGCCTACGACGCCAACAACACGCTCTGGACATCGAGCGGCGGTGGCGGCGGCGTGGTGGGCTGGCTTAACACCAAGATGTTCGAGGAGACGGGCGATGCCGCGAAGTCGCAGGGCTGGACCGCGCTCGTTCTCGATACCAACGGCAACGGCAAGCGCGATGATTATGTCGAGCCCAATGCGCCCGTGGACCCCACCAAGGACAAGCGCATCGGGCAGGTATTCTACGCGGTGATGCCAAGCCCAGCGGACGGCACCATCTGGGGGACGCTACGGGCGAGCCCAGGCTCGATCGTGCGGCTCGACCCCGGCCCCAACCCGCCACACACCGCGCTCGCCGAGATCTATAATGTGCCGATGCCGGGCTTCGGCCCGCGCGGCGGCGACATCGACAGCAAGGGCGTGGTGTGGGTATCGCTTGCAAGCGGGCATATCGGCAGCTTCGACCGGAAGAAGTGCAAGGGCCCGCTCAACGGGCCGACAGCCACCGGCGATCATTGCCCCGAGGGCTGGACGTTCTATCAGTATCCGGGTCCCGGCTTCGCAGGCATCGGCGAGAACAGTGCCGAGTCCAGCTACTACAGCTGGGTCGACCAGCACGACACGTTCGGCCTGGGCAAGGACGTTCCGATGTCCACGGCCAACCTGATGGACGGGCTGGTCGCTCTCAAGGACGGCAAGATGATCTCGCTGCGGGTGCCCTATCCGCTCGGCTTCTATGCCAAGGGGCTCGATGGGCGCATCGATGATCCCAAGGCGGGCTGGAAAGGCCGCGGCCTGTGGACCAGCAGCGGCGACCGCGCGCCGTGGCTGATCGAAGGCGGCAAGGGCATGAAACCCATGGCGGTGCACTTCCAGCTGCGTCCCGATCCACTGGCGAAGTAGCCGACCCACACTGCCCACGAATCGAATTGTAGGGGCGAGGCACCATGCCTCGCCCCTACGCATTGGAGCTGATCTCACGAATGGTCCGGAGCTACTCCGTCCACGGCGCGGCGGATGACCAGCCGGATGTGGCTGTTGGAGAGGAACAGGTCGTGGTTGATCAAGCCCCAGCCTTCCGTCGACGCATCGATGACGCGCAGGCCCATCTGCTCGAGTCGAGATTTTTCCGCCGCTCCCACCCTCGTCATGCCTCCGGCGATCCAACCGGCGACGGCGAGCGCCCGGTCGTTGGTGGCGGTGATCACGGTGATCTTCGGGGCCAGCGGCGGGATGCGCTCGACCGAGGAGGCGAACACGTCCATGTCGATATCGGGCGAGGCGAAGATCACGGCGCCGATCTTGTCCGTGACCGCCATTCCATGACGAGCATAGATCTGGCGCAGCGACTCCAGGCTGAGCATCGTGCCCACGCTGTGGGCGACCAAATGGATGCGGCCGATGCCCGGGCTCGCCATCAAGAGTGAGAGCACCCGCTCCAATGCATCGCGCGACCACATCGCGCTCTCGCGATCATATCCGTAATCGAACAGCTTGGCCTTCGAAGGCCATGAGAAGACCATGGTCTCGCCGCGGAAGCGGATGCCGTCGGAGAGGCGCGCCGCATCGAGCGCAGCGGTCTCG
>Ga0306920_100000852_pt1 | contig 37034 bp, 42 predicted proteins | sample flu12Cox44000170_FD_204666 | JGI IMG/M metagenome (GOLD analysis project Ga0306920, IMG submission 204666) | Lab enrichment of tropical soil microbial communities from Luquillo Experimental Forest, Puerto Rico - flux4day.12C.oxic.44.000.170 (v2)... | ecosystem: Environmental > Terrestrial >... | reverse complement strand
CGCCGGGCAGCGGCGCCGAGCGGTCGAAGACGCCGATGTTGTCCAGGCCGAGGAAGCGGCCCTGGAAGATGTTCCGGCCCTCGGCGTCCTTGCGGTTGACCCACCAAGTGAAGTTGAGCATCAGCTTGTGGAAGACCCGCTCCAGGAACGCCAGGTCGCCGCAATCGCCGCGCTGCTTGCGGTCGATCTGGAAGACGCGCCACGTCGCCCAGGCGTGGACCGGCGGGTTGACGTCGCCGAAGGCCCACTCGTAGGCGGGAAGCTGGCCGTTGGGGTGCATGTACCACACGCGGGTGAGCAGGATTAGCTGCCCCTTGGCGAACTCAGGGTCGATGAGCGCAAAGGGGATCATGTGGAAGGCCAGGTCCCAGGCGGCGTACCAGGGGTACTCCCACTTGTCCGGCATCGAGATGACGTCGGCGTTGTTCAGGTGCGACCACTCGCTGTTTCGGCCGTGGCGGCGCTCCCTCGGAGGTGCGGGCTGGGCCGCATCACCCTTCAGCCACTCCGGTACGTCATAGTAGAAGAACTGCTTGCTCCAGATCAGGCCCGCGAACGCCTGGCGCTGGACGGCACGAGCGTCCGCGTCGGCGATGCCGGCCTGGAGGTCCGCATAGAAGGCGTCTGCCTCGTCCCGGCGCTGGGTCAGCAGGTTGTCAAAGCGCTGGAACGGTTCGGTCAGCGAGCCGTTCGTCAGCCGCAGCCGCACGCGGGTGGAGTCGTGGGCGGCCACTTTGAGTACGTAATGCACCGCGGCCTTGGTGCCGGTTTGCTCCGGATTGACGGCGGAGCGTTTCCCGTTGACAACGTAATCGTGGAAGGCGTCCTTGTAGTACGACCTAGCCCTGCTGACCCCGTATAGGCGGCCAACGTTCGTCTCGTTGTCGCAAAATAGGAGTGCGGCGTCACCTTCCGCGTGGAGGGTGTATTCGCCCAGATCGGGATGACGTGCTTCGACGACGCCCGGCCCGGCGGCCGTCAGCCGGGGTTTGCGTGGCTCGCCCTTCCAGGACCAAGTGTTGCGGAACCAGAGCTGCGGCAGCAGGTGTAGGATGGCCTCTTCGGGGCCGCGGTTGTGGACCGTCACTTGCAAGAGCAGGTCTTCCGGCCCGGCCTTGGCGTACTCGACGAAGACGTCAAAGTAACGGTCGTCGTCGAAGACGCCGGTGTCGAGCAGCTCGTACTCAGGCTGGTCCTTGCCCCGGCGGCGGTTTTCCCCGGCGAGCTCGCCGTAGGGGAACCCGCGCTCTGGGTACTTGTAGAGCATCTTGAGGTAGGAGTGGGTCGGAGTGGCATCGAGGTAGTAGTAGACCTCCTTCACGTCCTCGCCGTGGTTGCCCTCCCCGTTGGTCAGCCCGAATAGCCTCTCCTTCAGGATCGGGTCGCGTCCATTCCAGAGCGCCAGGGCCAAGCAGAGCCTCTGCTCGTCATCGCTGATGCCGGCTATGCCGTCCTCGCCCCAGCGGTAGGCACGGCTTCGTGCCTGGTCATGCGGCAAATAGTCCCAGGCGTCCCCCTGCGGACTGTAATCTTCCCGCACCGTACCCCACTGCCGCTCGCTCAGGTAAGGTCCCCACTTGCGCCACGGCTGCCCGCCGAGGCGGTCTTCCTCCAACCGTTGCTTCTCTTCGTTCGTGACCTTCTTCTGCGGAGCCATGTGCTGAACCCTTGTTCTAACGAGGTGTCAATCGGTTTTGGCGCTCTGTGGAATCTTCGGTCGCACCTGGAACAATACCCGCTTCGTGCAGTTGAGCGTCGGCAGGTGCGCGGGCCATCGAAACCCGGACAAGGTCCTTGGTGAAGAACAAGTCCAGGGTCCAATTCAAGGCGACGCGGACTTTCTTTTCCAGGCGGGGCAGCTTGCTCAGGTAAATGGTTCGCCAGAGACACCAGGCGACGATGCCGGAAAAATTCAGCCCCAGGATGTTGGCGACGCCGGTTCGTTTGCCGATCGCTGCCAGCTGACCAAGCATCGAAAAGACGAAGGGCTTCTTGGCGCCTCCGCGAATCGTGGCTTCAAGGTTGCGCGCCAATACGTTGCCCTGGCGCAATGCGTGCTGGGCCGTGGGCGGGTATAGTTTTCCGGAACGTGGGTCGTGGATCGCCGCGCAATCCCCTACGGCCCAAACGCCTGGCCACTCAGGTATTTCCAGGAAATCGTTAACCAAGGGGCGGCCGCGCTCCATCTGACAGGGTAATGTCCTCAGCAGCGGGTGCGGCGCGTTGCCGCCCGTCCAGATCAAGGTATTTGTCCTGATCGAAGTGCCGTTGCTGAGCTTCACCTCCTGGTCGGTTACGGATTCGACTTTCGTACTCAGTAAAATCTCGATCTTTCGCCCGGCCAGTTTCCTCTGGGCGTACGCTCCTAGCTTCGGGCTAAGTTCGGGCAGGACGGCCGGCCCGGCGTCCACGAGCAGGAACCGGACCATATCTTCCTTCAAATGGGGATAGAACCGGAGCGATTCGCGGACGAAATCGTTCAGGCCGCCAATGGTCTCCACACCGGCGAAGCCCGCGCCCGCCACGACGATGGTCAGCAAGGTCTCCCGGAGATCGGCACTACATTCGAAATCCGCCTCTCCGAGGTTCTTGATTACGTGGTTCCGCAGGTGGAGCGCGTCGCCGATGGACTTCATGGTCAGGGCCCGCTCCTGAAGCCCTGGTAGGTTGAAAAAGTTGGTGGACGCTCCGAGGGCGAGGACCAGGTACTCATAGGCGAGCTCGTGATGGTGATGGCCGTCGCCGTGGGAGACGGTCACATTCCTGGCCGGCAGATCGATGGACTCAACCTCTCCGATGAAGAGGTTGACGCGCCGGACCATTTTGCGGAGCGCGTTCACGATGTCCGTGGGCCCGATTTCCCCGGTGACCACTTCATGAAGCATGGGCGTGAAGAGGAGGAAGTTGTCGCGGCTGACGAGGACGATCTCGATGTCGGGGTCCCGAGCGAGCGTCTTCTCCAAACGGAGAGCCGTGTAAACGCCGGCAAAGCCGCCGCCGAGAATGACAATACGCAGTCGCTTGCCCGTCGCGTGTGTGCGGCGCTTCCAGAAGAAAACCATGGCCGCCTCCTTGATTCACGGTTGCTTTGGACTCTCAGATGTTCGCCCGGCCTCCTTAGTCAGCGGCGCGGCTCATTTCGTCGCGCATCCGCGCTCCAGGCGCCGCCACCCAGCACCAGAACGACTGCGGAAGCCACAACCACCACAATGGGCAAGGGCAAGGGTGGAACCTTCGGGGCGTCGGGAAGGCCGGCCATTCGAACGGTCGCTAGAATTGCCGGCGCCATCGTGCCAATTCCGAGTATTCCACCGACCCGGGCAAAGAACCCGGTAAGTAACAGAATCCCCCCGAGCATCTCCGCCGACGATGCGGCCCAAACGTTGACGTCGACCATCGGCACCCCGCTGGCGGTTAGGATGTCGCGGAAGTGTTGCGGGTTCATGAAATGCATCGCGCTGAAGATGACGAGGGGAACTCCAGCGAGCAAGCGGGGCAGCAGCATGACCTTCCGCGGCGTCGTATGTCGAAGTCGTTGCAGGAGTTGCATCATTTCTACAGCCCTTGCTAGTAAATATTCGTCTAAGGCTGTGCGCCTTGCAAATTCCCGAGATTTACGCGTCTCGTACAGCGTTAGACGAAAGTTTGCGCTTGCTAGAACTGAGTTTTTTAGACACTCCTCGCCTCCCAGTCCATTTGCACGGCATTTATCCCCCACCAGTCTTCCGCCCAATCCCGGGCCCGCTGCCTATTTCTAGTCGCGGCGGACTCTGGTTCGCTCTGGCTCATCCCAGCGAAGAACCGATCTGTGCGACCAGCATCCTCAAGCGGGACTACCAACCCGGTCGCGGCGGCCCCAACTACCGTCCGAAGGGGCGCGCGCGAAACGGTGCGAGGAAAGTCATAGGATCATCTCCCTGTCGAAACCACATCCTTCTGGCCCAGCGGCCAGAACATCTGTCCGTCAAGCAATATCTGTCCACAGGGCTGCTGTAACAGGCGGTTCTGTCGACGGACGATCAAGGACCGCTGAGTCCGATTCCAGCACGTCGGATGTCCCATGTTCGCGGGGCGCATCGGCCGCCAACACCGTTGGACTGAAGGCAGCATCAGCCTGGGGCGCGGCCGGCGTTGCGCCTGCCGGCAGCGCAGCCGACGAGTCGAGCGGTTGCGCCAGACCGGCCCAGAAGGACCTTGGTATACTCCCTTCCCGATCCTCGGAGGGCCATGCCACCAGGGCGAGCACCTGGTCCGCAGCGCCGCTCGCAACGGTGTCCAAGGAAATCGGGCCGCGCCGCGGCGCGGTGTCCCAGGAACCGTCATTCAGCAGGACCGACACGGATCGGTTGGGAAATCCGGCCGTTGCGAGGTCAGTAAAGCCGTCGTTATTCAGGTCGGCCGCGGCGATGTCCGAAGCACTCTGACCAGTTGGAAATTCCACGGGGTCGGCGAAGTGGCCCGTGCCGTCGCCGAGCAACACGCTCACGTGGCTGTTGCCGCCGCCTGGAACCGTGACCACCAGGTCGAGATTGCCGTCGTTGTTGACATCGGTCGCCACCAGGCCGATGGGGCCACCGGGGACGGAAATGCGCTGGGCGGGCTGGAAGGTATGGTCGCCGTTGCCGAACAACAGGCTCACGTCGTTACTGGCATTGTTGGTCACCGCCATGTCCAGCGTACCGGTGTTGCGGAAGTCGCCCAACGCGATCGCGCGGGGATTGGCCCCGACCAGGTATTCGACTGGCCGCGCGAAGGTACCGTCCCCGTAATTGACCAGCACGCTCACGGTGCCGGAATCGCTGTTCACCACGGCGAGGTCGGGAAGGTCGGAGTGGCCGCCGAACCGGCCGGCGACAATACCAGTGGGATGAACCCCGACGTAGTAAGTAACGGGGGCCCGGAAGGTGCCGTTACCATTCCCCACGAGCACGCTCACGCTGTTGTCAAAGAAGTTCGTCGTGACGATGTCGGGGATGCCGTTGCCGGTCAGGTCGGCCACGACGAATGGGCCCGGTCTGTGACCGACGAAGGCATCCCGCTTGTGCTGGAAGGTGCCGTCGCCGTTCCCCAGGAGTACGCTCACCGTCTCCGGGCCGCCGTCTCCGGTGACGAAGATGCCCGGGTCGAAATTTGCGGTGATGATGTCGGGGATGCCGTCGCCATTCACGTCGGCAATCTGGATTGTCCCCGGTCCCTCGCCGGTCACGTAGTTCACCGGCGGCTGGAAGGTGCCGTCGCCATTGCCCAGCCGTACGCTCACGCGGTAGTCGCCGGGTTCGTTGTTCATGACGATGTCGTAGATGCCGTTGCTTCTCAGGTTGCCGACCGCGACAGTGGTGGTCAAGTCGCCGGTGCCATTCGGGTAGTTGACCGCGGGCAAAAAACTTAAGAGTTTCCGGTCCTCGAGCGGCTCAAGCTGCGGTCGATAGCCCCGAGACAGTTGGGTGGACACATTCTTCCCGGCAAACCGCCGGAACCAGCTGTGATACACGGGTACGTCCTCCAATCGGTAAATCAGGAAATCGGATTGGCGAATTGGTAGCCGCAGGCTGAAGCTTGCGCACACAGAGTTGGGAAATCGTTCCTAAACCACATGCCTCGGTGCCCTTTCCGGCCTGGGACCACGGAGGGCAGGTCGAGACCCAGCGGGTTGGCATCCCCGAAGAAGAGGTCGGCCCAACTGGCCGCACGCCACCCTGGTGCGGAGGGGACATCCACGGTCACCGTCGCGCGGCCCGTAAACAGGGGCATGCTTACGTCATTGCCCTGCACCTGTTGGCTGCCGGGGGTTTGCAGGGTGACGATGAAGGTCGCCACGCCCGCATCTCCGGGCGCGAAGCGATAGTCGTCCGGCAGCACGCCGTCCAGGTCGGTGCTCGAGAAGTGGACCCTCCCGGTGAACGTGCTCGCCAGGTGCCCGGCCCCGTCCAGGGCGACGACGGTCAGCGCGAACGGCTCCCCGGCGGCCACCTCGGCAGGGGCCACGAGGCGGAACCCGCGCAGGGGCGCTGCGTCAAAGGCGCCGATGTCCACCGGGGGAGGGGAACCATCGTGCCGTCGGACGGTGCCGCGCTGGTCCAGGGAACCCCACAGGCTGGGGTCGCCGGTTTCGTGGGCCGGGCTGCCCGCGCGCAGGGCATGCGTCGGCGTCGGGCCGCCGTTGTCTTGCAAAGGCTCGAGGAGCGGGTCGAGGGGGGCGAAGAAATCCCCGGTGCGGTCCGTGGCGATCCAGCCGAGACTGTCGTCACGGTCCCCGATCAGGTTGTAGCCCAGCGAGGTCACCGTGCCGAACACGTCCGGGCCGATGCTGGCGGTGACATTTCCCGCAATGAGCGTGTTGCGGAGGACGACCTGGCTTGCGGTCGACTGGGACAGCAGGCCGCCGCCACCATGCGAAAACTGGCCAACCCCGTTGGCCGTGTTGCCGGTGATGGTGACGCTCGTCAGCTCAACGTGGCCGGCACCGGCAACCCCGCCGCCGGTGGCGGCCGTATTCCCCGAGATGGTGCTGTTGACCACGCGAGCATCGCCATACGACAGGTACAAGCCACCTCCCGCGCCCCCGGTAGAATTGCCGGAGATAGTGCTGCCGCTCACGGTCAGTTGACCCTGATTCACGATGCCGCTGCCGAAATTGTCAACGCTGCTGCCGATGTTATCCGAGATGAGCGAATCGGTGACGCTCATAGGAAACAGTTGATTGTATAGGCCGCCGCCGACATTCCCCGACACGGTGGTGTTGGTGAGCGTGATAAACCCGTCGGTGTTATACAGGCCGCCGCCGAGACGCGCGGTGTTGCCGACGATGCCGGACCGGCTGAGGGCGACGGTGATCGGCATGTCGAATGAGCCAATGACATCAATCCCGCCGCCCGAGCCGAAGACGCCCGCGGTGTTCCCGGAAATCGTGCTGTCGGTGATTGTCGCCGGCTCTTTGATCTCGAGGCCGCCGCCAAACCCTCCTGGGCCCGCCAGGTTGTCCGCGATCAGACTGGAGTTGATCGTGAGGGAGCCGCGGCCGCCACCATCGCTGGCGGTAATCCCACCGCCGTATTTGTCGCTGGTGTTGCGCGAGACCGTACAGGAGTCCAGCATCAGCGTACCGTGACTGTCAATGCCGCCGCCGCTGCCGAAAGGGGTGCCGACGGCGGAGTTGCCCGTGATGGTGCAGTGCGACAGGGTCAGCTCAGCGTGGTCGTTGTAGATGCCCCCGCCGACGTCTTGGCCGCCAACGGTGACGCCGGTGCCGTCGGCGATGGTCAACCCAGAGATCCCCACCACCTGGGCGCGCGGATCGGCGGTGATGTTGAACACGCCGCTCTGGTGATTGCCGCTGACCGTCAACACATCCTCTCCCGGGCCGGTGATGCGCAGGTTCTTGTTGATGGCGAGTGGCCCCTGGGTGAGGGTGATGGTGCCGCTCAGGCCGGCCTGGAAGACGATCTGGTTGCTGAGGTCGGGGTTGGTGTTGGCCGTATTGATCGCATAGCGCAGATCGCCGCGAAGACCGGAGCCGGTCCCCGTGTCGCCCAGGTTGATCACCGTGAATACCGATGGCAACAATCGGTCCTCGCATAATTCCAGCCGTGGCCGGAACACCTTCGCCAACGGGCGCGAACGGAGCCGGCGTTTCGGGGGCTGCTGCCCGAAGCACTTGCGGATAAACGTAGACCAGGACATTGATTTGCTCCTTTACTTGAATAATCCGGTGCTTGTTAACTCTGCGATCTCATCTCCTTATCTCGTTCCCAAACAGGCGACGATGGCAATTGCCCGACGTCGTAGCTCACAGGCGCTGCGAAACTCGGCAGCACCCGCCCTTCCAGCACTTCCAGCACCAACCGCGCGGGCCGACGCCGGCGCCTCCGCGCCGATGGCCCGGTGCCGGTGTGGGGCGGCCCAACGCGGTCGAACTTCCGGACAACCCTTGCGAACACCATCTTGAGCATCTCCAGGCGAAAGGAACCGCAACCGGGGCAGTAGCCCGTAATCAGCAGTCCGTAGCAGGGGAGGAGTGCTTGTAATCGAAGCTATAGACTATCGACCACGGACTACGGACCCCCGGCGGGTGGTCGCTGCAGTTTGTAGTGAAAGAACTTCCCTGGTCCCAAGTTGGACGGCCGCTCGAGACCTTCGGTATTGATCGAGAGCTGCAAATGATCGCTCTCCACTCGGTAAATGCCCGGATCGATCACGCCATTGGGATATACAAATTCGATTTCCTTCGGCTCCTTGCTCGAATCGACGCGAAACATGGCTGACATCGGCGCCAGGATATCGGAGCGCATAGTTAAGCGATCCCCCGCAAAGACCATCTCCAGGTTCACCGGCGGAATCTCCTGCCCACGGAACCACACCCTGGCCGCCTTCCATGTCCCTTGCAGCAGCTCCGCATCGGTCTGCGCTTTCCCGCCCGGGGTCGAAAAGAGGACGGCGATGGCCACCAGGCCGGCCATCGCGAGCAGCGCTGCGATTTTTATCCAACGGGTCAGCGCCTGTGCTTTCAGAAAGCTGTCGGCGAGCTCGGCCGCGCGCTCCGCCACTTGTCGGCCGGCCGAGTAACCCAGACCTGTCTGGACGGCTGTTCGCGTCAGCCCGGTCGGCACGGCCGCGCTGGACGTCTGGGTCCCCAGAGCGGCCGCCAGGGTGCCGGCGGACAGGGTGAGCCCGCGCCGCGTCAGGCGAGCGCGGAGCCGCTCCCGGGCCCTCGTTAATCGCGAGGACACCGTTCCCACGGGACAGCCCAGCTCGGCCGCCGCCTCTTGGTTGCCCTTTCCCTCAAGTTCACACAGAACGAACGGCTGCCGGTAGCGCTCGGGGAGACGATTCACTTCCTCGTCGAGGATCGGCCACAAGTCCCGCCACACCCACTCGGGCGGGTTGTCCGGGGCTGGGACATCAGGCAGCTCGCTCTCACGCATACGGCGTCGCACTTGATGGGCTCTCGCCTTCCGGGCAATCCGGGAGGCCACGGCGTGCAGCCAGCCGCCCACGGCGGTGCCCCGGCGGATTGTGCCGGCCTTGCGCGCCAGCACGCAGAAGACGGCCTGGAAGGTGTCCTCGGCGTCTTGCTCATGTTGCAGCACGCGCCGGCAGACGCCGAGCACCAGTGGACCATGCCGCTGCACCAGCGCCGCAAAAGCTGCCTGCTCCCGATGGGCAGTGAACCGCTCCAGCAAGACGTCGTCCGCCGGTTGGTCGCCTGTCGCGGCTTCCATTGCGTTTGCTCCTGCCTTCGCCTTCCTCCGCTCCGTGATGAGGTCCCACTATCTATATGTGCCCGCGTCCGGGCAGACTCCTCCCGAATAATTACAGATTTTTTTTCTTCGGTGGCGAGTCCGCAGCAGACAGGCGGGGCCTTACCTCGAGCTAAAACGCGACTCCAATTAGATTGAGGGCATTTTGCGTTAACGCCATTTTCGCGAGATTTCGCTCCATATCAACCAGGTCCCCGAAAGGGACGCGAAACTTCGACACAGCAGTTAACACCTTCTCTGAGACTTGCCTAATTCTATTGACCCTTAGCATCGAGAACTTTCCCCGGCCCGGGCTGTGTTCTTCGCCAGGGTGTGGTGCTCATGTGGCAAGGTTCGGAAATTGTTTTCCGCACGGCAAATCGTTATCATCAGTAGTAATATTTTGTCTTTGTTTCGTAATTCCAGCGGAGTCCGATGATGGCCAGATTTGGTTATTGCATCGGTGAACAGACCAAGGAAACCCTCGCTTCCGATTGCAACGATCAGGGTTTCCATTTAGACCAGACCTTTGTCGATGATCCGGCCTCCAGGTGCTCCCCATGGTTCGCCCGGCCCGCTGGCCAGGTGCTTGCCTCTCGGCTTTCGGCGGGGGACATGGTTATTGTCCCTGATGGCGATACCATTTATTCGGGAATGTCCGATCTGCTGGCGGTTCTTCAGTACTTCCACGAGCGGGACAATACTTTGCACTTAATTCGAGGGCAGAAATTCCTGGGCAATCACCAGTATCCTTTAACGATCGCTGGCGAGGTGAGCCGCAACTTCACGAAGATCTTAGAAAAGTTCATTTCCTGGAACCGATCCCGGCGCGGGGACGCAATTCGGAGTGGGATGTGGACCAAGAGACAAATGGGCCTGAAGCACTGTTATCATCCGCCGTACGGATACCGATTTGAAAAAGGGAAACCCGTTCGGAATGAGGAAGAATTGGCCGTGATGGACAAAATCGTCGAATTGAAGCATGCCGGCCAATCATATTACCGGATTGCCGCAAAGTTGCTCCGGGAACGAGTCCTTACTCCGGCCGGAGAGGAATGGTCGCCGGCGCGGGTTCGGCGTGCGTACCAAGCAGCGATCCGTTACAAGGCTTTCCAGGATGCCAATGTCGAACCGTCGAACCTTAACTTTTGAAACGAGGTTCACTTTGGCGATAAAGGGGCACCCTCGGGGATTAGTCTAGGCCATCTATCAGTCCCTCATGGCTTCCTTTCAATTCAACCTTCCAATGGTCCAGCTATAATTGTCTGCAATGGGAATAGCCGGGAGTCATGACCCGGTTGCCTCGCCCGGAAGCCGTGGGCTTGCAGATTCTCCTGCGGAAACCGGGCGTAGGCATCCCTTGGACGGAATCTGTAAAAATGCTGTCTCTTTATACGCCTCATGACCGGCAAGTGGTCGCAAACCGCGCTTCTGCCGACATTGCCCAAAAAACAGTGTCCATCATCAACACAATCGAACGCAATCTCTCCAATCCGGGACCAAGAGAAATTGGACCTCAACTATTGGACCTATTCAACTTAGTAGACCGGCTCTTTGACGACGTATTTGCCCACGACCAGAAAGAGGCGGAGTTTCAACTGACTCAAGCAATTGTGTCGGGGAAAGCCCCTGGTCTGAATCCTTTTTCTGAGGAAAGGGAAGAGCAACTTCTCGTCCGAGTTAGGGGACAATTTACTTCGTTAGTCAAAACTCTTCGAGATCCGGGGATCTGCCCGAAAATAAGTCGTTTGTTAGAGGAAATGCCGAACGAAATCGAAGCCCGGCGGACCGTAAATCAAACGGATTTAACCCATCGGCTTCGACAGAAGTACCTGGAACATCGATCAGAGTTCAACTTGAAGATCCGCGCGTTCCGAGCGGACAATAAAGCGGACAAAAAACAAAAAAAATGGGCCTCAATACCTAAACAAACAGACGTTCTGAAACTGGCAAAAAAGATTCGACAGGAAAGAAATTCAGGAAGGACAAAAACTGATATTGCCCGAGAAATCACGGAAGGAAATGAAAGAAAAGCCCAAACTCTGCTAAGAGAGTTGCGACGTTATCCGCATCTTTTAGACTGAGCGGACAGGGATTGTCCGCGCGGACACATCATTTGACGATTCATCCCGCCTTTTGGTTTATTTGCCCTCTAGTGCGTTAATTCACGGACTTGAGGAGCGATATGAAACCTTCCCCCTACCTGACTGTGGGAGCAGTGGCTCAACGCTTTGGGTGCCACCCCTGGCAGATCCGCCGTTTATTCGAGCGCGGTTTGCTTCCGCCCGCTCTCCGTGTTGGAGCATACCGGGTGATTGCCGTGGAAGATCTGCCCGCCGTCGAAAACGCTCTCAAACGAGCACGTTATCTGCGAGAGTTTGCGAATGTTGCACAATAATCAACGGGCATTAACTCCCCCTGAGATCGCGAAACGCCTAGGAATCAGTTCAGACAAAGTCTTGTTTTGGATTCGATCGGGGCAATTACCAGCGGCGAATTTGGCGGCTAGACCAAATGGCCGTCCGCGATGGCACATTTCTTCCGAGGACTTGGCCACATTTCTGATCGCCAGAACTGCGAGACCCAGTTCAAGGATTCGGCGCCTGCGACGGCAGCATGACATCGACCCACGAGTTACGAAAATTTTTGGCTGAAATGCGATTCTGACACGTTGTCGGAGCGAGTTTTCTAATTCACAAATAGGAGTATTGACATGAGCGAGGTAAAAATGAAGGAACGCGTACCAGCCGGATGGTATAAGGCAAAATTCAAGGGAATGGAGTATCTTGATTCGGGGCACCGGCCAGAACTGGCGTGGAAATTTGAGATCACTGAGGGCCCGTACGCAGGCCGCGAAGTCAGTGAGATCACTTACTGCGAATTCACTGACCGTGAAGTCCGCAGGTTGACAGCCAGGAAGCCGGGGTCGGTAGTCTCGTCCGCGGAGTCTTTGACGGAGAATTGTCTCGCAGAGGAATGCAAGATAGGAGTTAACCAAAACGGAGAAATATGCGGGTCGATCTTTCGCCTTTGACGAAACATAGCGACCCAATATCTTCTTACGGGATTTTTCTGACGGGGCTTCGCCCGCCCCGTTTTTTTGGACACCGCAGATCCCGAAATTCCAGGATGAATGGGATGTCGGTCTGCAGCCCGGCGGGTTTACTCTGGGAGCTATTTTACGATGATTCCATCCGATCGCGAGACGGGCAACGGCGAAATGTTACATAAGGAAACAGACGAAACTCAGGATACATACGAAACAGAAGGAAATGCAGGAACCACATCGAAATACAGCGAGACTGAGCGAAAAGAGAGAATCCCAGCCGGTCAGACTTTGCGACAATTCCTTGTGCAGGCGATTGAAAAGGCCATTGAAGCAACGACGGGCGACGTCCGCCAGGGGAAATGGCGTACTCCCTGTTTTCAACTTGCCCGTCAATTGAAAGCGCACCCAGAATTAGGGCCACTGCCAACGGCAAAAGTTATCGAAAAAATCGAGCGCATAATACGCGAATGGGAAAGGGCTCAGGGCTTCGACTTCTGGCGTAAATGTTTCGGCGTGTCGCGAGATTGTGCGCACACGGAGATTCTGGACGTATGGCACCAAATCCGCCGACTTCCGGGGAAGGACGCCCTGGCAAATGCTGCGGAGTTTTCCAGACGGATGCCATTATCTCGTAACAAGGAAAGCTTTGAGAAGCGCGGCCGAAGCAAGAAGTATTGCGAGTTCCTATCCCTATGCGGCTGGCTGCAAGTAACCGTCGGACCAGGTACACCCATTGCGATACCCTGTCGGGACTTCGGCGAGCGGATTGGCGTGGAACCGATGACAATATCACGATTTCGCAAATGGGCCCTGCAGGACGGTCTTCTGATGGAGGTTGAGAAACACAAATTCCTCGGGACAGCAGCCAAAAACAGGGCAACGTCATTCTTCTTTGCTTATCACTACTGGTCAATTCTTGCGAAATACGCAGAAGGGAGGATGGATCGATGAGGCCCACAGGCGGGGACGCAGCACACTTCGAACTTTGTTTCGCTCCCGCCACCTGAAATGGGCGGCAGGAATCCGCCCATTTGTCGGGACACGTTCCCTCGGCATTTTCCACGTCCGTACAATTACACTATGAAGAGCCAATCTCTGGAAATCCGGTTGACCTCAGAGGAAAAGAGTTATTTACAGGAAATCGCCAGGTCTGAGGGAATGACACTTTCGTCGTGGGCAAGGTCGCGGCTCTTCCCACCAAAGCCGATCGCCAGTCCCTCTCCGAAATATCGATGCTATCGGTGTTACAGTTTGGGGACCAGTTGGTGTGAGGCATGCCGCGTCGACGATTAAGGATCCCACAAATTGGCGAGGCACTCAAAATGGCTGTCCGGACGCGAAGCTGGAATTACAAAATCGGGAAAAATCAGCCGGCGCAAACATCACGGACCAATCGAGGGCCTGGGGGCCTGCCGGGGCTGGTCGCGTGCTTATCTCATTATCTGGAAACGGCTTACGCGTTCCACAATGTTTGGATATGTTTCTACTACCACGGTAGTACTGCCAGCGGTTGCATGGGCGCCAGCGCTTGCAGGGGCTGGGGAAAGAGGCCGGGAAGAGGGTTGAAACAACGGTCGAAGAGCAGCGGAACAAGGAACGAATAAGCGTCAAACTGGGACGAAACTACCGTCAAACAGCGGTCGGATTCCGCGACCGCGCGATCGGCAACAGGCTCCCGGCAACGGCGCGGCGTTTGCATCGGATAAGGCATGAAAGTAAAGCGCTTCAGTCTTCGCATGAGTGAAAAACTAATGACCGCGCTTGAGGCACGCGCCAAGGAAACCGGAAACGCCGATGGAATTGCCGGAGTTATTCGGGAATTACTGTCTTCTGGCCTTGGCGACCCGGCCCTAGCAAAGGTTAATCCATCCGGCCGGCCTTGGCCGAAGAAACGGAAAAGCGCAAAGGAACGGCAGCAAGATGTAAATGACTGACGTTTACACAATCAAACCCATATCCGACATGCGCTTAAATCAATTTCTCCTGTTTTGCTTGTACATTTCCATTAACATCAACGGCTAAGATCGATTCCCCGCTGTTGTTTCCGGTCTCTTTTTAACCCATTTCTGTCAGCTCGCTTAGAACCAATTCTAAAATAATTTGTAAGCGACAGACATTTACGGCACGGTTGGTGCTGGAGTATTGATCAGAAATCTAAACCAATCGGAGGAAAACCCATGTCATCGTTACAAGAGCAATACCGACCGCAAACCTGGTCCGACGTCATTGGTCAAAACAAGGTAGTGTCTCAGCTCCAGCGCTTGGCTTCAACCCGCGGTCTTTCCGGCCGCGCCTACTGGCTGTCCGGATCCAGTGGCACTGGCAAAACCACGATTGCCCGGTTGATTGCTCAAGACGTTGCCGATTCATGGGCAATCAATGAAATCGACGCGCAGGATCTCACTTTGGATTATGTCCGCGGGATTGAAGAAGAATTCAACTACCGGGCACTAGGTTCCAAACAGGGCAAGGCTTGGATTATCAATGAGGCCCACGGGATGCGTGGCCAGATCATTTCCCGGCTGCTCACACTTCTGGAAAAAATCCCGGAATACGTCGCAATCGTCTTCACCACCACCATAGAGGGGCAGGAGTCCTTGTTCGAAGACAATTTGGACGCTAATCCCCTCTTGTCTCGGTGCTGTTTGCTCCCTCTTTCACGGCGGGATTTGAGTAAGGCATTTGCGACCAGAGCAAAGGAAATTGCCGGGAAAGAGGGACTGGACGGCCGGCCGTTGGAATCTTACCTGCGATTGGCCCAAGACTGCCGAAACAACCTTCGTGCCATGCTGTCAGCGATTGAGTCCGGGTCGATGTTAAACCCGGAATCGAAATAGAACCGCTAGAGGAAAGGTAGTACCTATGGCACCGACCGTATCAAGAGAGGAAATGCAACAGGAAGCGCTGTCCCGCGCCGTTTCCGGCCAAACCATGTCCAATTACCCGGACATATTCCGCGGATTCATGGCAAAGGGTGTTCCGGAATCGGAGATCCGGCCGCGTGAAAACGTCTTCACCTATCACGCCTGGCGCGCTCTGAAAAGACAAGTGCGGCGCGGTGAGCACGGGGTCCGGATTTGTACCTACGTCACCACCGAACGGAAAGAGAAGGACCCGGAGACGGGTGAAGAAAAGACCCGGCCGGCCAGTATGCCCCATTGGACAACCGTCTTCCACGTGAGCCAAACGGATCCGATTCCAGACGGCGCTTCTGGCAAATGCCGGAAGCCGACAGGCTACTTCCGGCCCGACCGTTCCGATCTGGACTACGAGGACCGTTGCCGCGAGGCGTGCGGACTGTGAGACATCACCCGTTAACCCTTTTCTTAGGAGACGAAAAATCATGTTTGAACCCGGTCAAAAACTGACAATCTTTCGCATCTCTGAATTCTTGGCCACCACGACCAAATTGGAAATTGAAATCAGTTCAGCCTTGGAACCGAAGCCAATTGGTTACAAAGAAACTCGCTACGCAACTTTCCGCCAGCGCGGAAAACGGAAGCAATTTTATCTTGACCTGCCGGCCGATGTTCTGGTTTTCCCCGGCTGGAATCTTCCATTCAAAACCGATTGCGAATCAGGGAACATCTTTTCCGGCGATGCGTGTTTCAATTTAGTGGGTGATCCGGAAGTTATACGCGACTGGGTTGAGAACAAAGCCATTCTGCCGGTCACCGATTCAACAAGAGCCACGATCTTGGTATGGCCGGAAAACCGCAAATGCCGAGATGCCGAAGCCACTGTTCTTTATCCCGAAATTGAATGCCGTCACGCGGTAATCAATCGAGTGAAAGAGAGGACAAAAGGCTAAGCTCGAAATTCGCATCGCCCTCGCCCACGTTGCCGGCCGACGTACGGCCGGGACAAGAACTCTAATCGAATGGCAGGTGTCTCATGATTACTGTTCAAGACCTCCGGTCCACTGGCTGGTGGATCATCCTTGACCAGATCGTCGATGGACTCCGCGAAGACGCGGTCTCATGCGAAACCGAAGGAAGCGCGTGGACGGCCCGAGCGCTCTACGATTTGGCCGATGAGCTAGAAACCTTGGGAAAAGACTCCGACAAAGAAGTTGGCCTGTGTGAGCAGAAGGATGCGCGGCTAGAGGCCGAATTAGCCCTAGCTTCCCAGGACGTTTACGATTACCCCGACTAGGAGCAAAAACCATGAAACCTTTGCGCTTAACCGAACAAGTCGACAAGACTGAAGATGGGCTGATCTACTCCTGGATTTTGGACCATGTACCTCCCAAGGCCCGCAAACACCTAGAGGAACTGGGCTGGAAATGGGTCCGCGGTGTCGGCTGCCCTGGATCGCTGGTCACCAAAGACCGCGCCCTGGCCCTGTGGACCGCTGACCGCCTGGAACTCGCCCCCCCGGTGTCCAACGGCACCCATGCCAGCGTTTGCGCCCCGATGTCCCTGCCCGACCAATGGGCCACCGAGGTTATGGAAGCCGAGTTGCAGCGCCGCACGATGCGGGAGAGCCAGCCATGAACTTCATCGACCTACTCACTGAACAACTGGACCTCGCCCAGAAGATCCTCGACGCCGGCCCGACGGCCTATGCCCCCGAGGTTATCCGCCTAGCGGAACTCGCCCTGGAGCTGGACGAGGCCTTCAGCGCCGAGGCATACAGCATCCACGCCGATCGTGCGGAAGTTGCCCAGGACCGAGCGGAGCTGGAGGCCGAATACACCGACCGCTTTTTCAACCCTTGAAATGGAGGAACGACGCCCGCATTATCGCCCACGGCCTGGCCGAGGATCCTGGCGAAGCCGATGCACTTATCCGGGAGGCGGAAGAAGAGGAAGCATGACCGACGACAACTATTACGACGCACAACGGTACGCTCAGCTCACCAATAAAGATCTGATCGCCCGCAGGCAGGAGATCGCAGCCGAGATTGTCCTACTTCGGCATTTGTGCAAAGACCAGGCCCGCTACCGCCAGCGCATGGCGTATCTCGCCCAATGCCTCGTGAATCCGTGCCTGCCGTTGGAGGACAAATGAACAACCTCATGCCACCCCAGGCCTACGGCTACGCCCGCGTTTCCACCAAGGAGCAGGCTCAGGCTATCACCGGTGCACAGCACGGTGCTTCCATCGAGGCCCAAACTGAAACAATTACGCGCTATCACGCCTATAAACTCGCGCCGCTCAACGTCCCGCTGGCCCAGGTCTTCGTTGAGCCCGGAGTCTCTGCCGAATGCCCCATCGCGTCACGCCCTGTGGGATCCATCCTCGCCGGTGTCCTTAACCGCGGTGATCACGTGATTTTTGCGAAGATGGACCGAGGCTTTCGTGATACTGCCGATCTCGCCTGGACGCTCAAAACCTGGACTCAAAGGGGAATCACACTCCACGTGCTCGACCTGAACCTCGACAGCTCTACTCCCAGCGGACAGATGATTTTGCACGTCCTGGCCGCCGTGGCCCAGCATGAGAACGAACGCCGCCGTCAGCGTATCCTGGATGCCAATCAGATCCGCCGCAAACTCGGTTTACCGGTGGGCCAAAAAGCCCCTTATGGCTATCGAATCCACAAAAGTAAGAACGCCGAGGGTAAGGTCGAACGCACCCTGGTTCCCGACCCTGATGACCCGAGGCGCGCGATCGCAAAAATCTGCATGGCTTTGAAAGAGAAGCACGGATGGTCCTGGGACAGAATCTATTGGTTCCTAATCCAAAAAAAGGTTGTTCGGCCTAATGGCAAAGAATACTCGCGCACGGCGATCCGAAACTACATGGTGCGAGAATTGCGCTTGCAAGCAAGAGAGGCCGAGGAAGGGCCAACGGGAAATGGGGAGCCCACGCAGCCCTAACTTTGTCTCTTTCAAACTTCGGAAATAAATTCTGTCGGTCAGTAGCTCATCTCGCCGTCCCGATATTTCTATTTTACTCTTATGGTTTTTTCAAAAAGCCAACCACGAACAGAATCAGTAACCGCCTTGAGCCGTTCATCGCTAATACGTTCCCGGTAGACACTCGCCATGTCATCGCGAGCATGGCCCATTATGGCATCGACCGCTACCTGGTCGCGTGATTCCCCAGCAATCGTTTCGAAGGTATGGCGCAGGGCGTAAAAGTTTCTGCTGCCATTAATTCCCACAGAGTCGAGCAGCTTCCGCATTTCCTTGGTCACCGGGTTGTCGCAAGTATCCTTGGCCCAGCGCAATCCCCGTCTGGTTATGAAAACTAAACTGCGATTGGTTTCGTCCTTTGGCTTCGGCCGTTTTGCAATTGCCTTTCTAAGGGTATCAATTGTTTCTGGCCACAACCGTACGCGTCGCGGTATTCCCGTCTTCGGCCGTGGGTAGTTCACCCAGCCGGTTGCCAGGTCGAGGGCATCGAGGGTAATGGTCCCGCAATCGTTGTTCCCGAAACCGCAATTGATGCCCAGGAGAATCATGGCTTTGAGCTGTGTTCCCGCTTTGGCCAAAATCTTTCGCAGTTCATGGGATTCAAACATCCGGGGGCCATTTTCATTGCGCGCTTTCCGGAGGACTTTTTTACTTGGCCTTTTGAACCCTTGACCGTACCGCACTGGCTTGTCGATTAGTCCGTTTTCATAACCATACTTGAACACTGACCGCACACGCTGAATCTCATTTCCTAGCGCCACGGGTCCCCATTTCTTTGCAATCGCCATTCGCAACCGTTCGAAATCATCGGCCACAAGATCCGACACCAACCGGGAAGCCCCGAACGCCTCACCGATTCGCTTGCACGTCGCCACATAATCGGCGTAGGTCCGTGGCGTTATTTCGCTGGTGTCAACCAGGTGTATTTTCAGGGTTAGGAATTTTTCCAACAGGTTCCGCACGGTCAAGCCATCGCCTTGGACTCGCGGGGTCCGGCCAGCGTGGAGATCATCCTTTTGCTCCAGATACTTTTGCAGTGCGCCTTGTGGATCATCCCACGGGCCGAAGTAATGCGTCTTTCCCCGTATCTTCTTCGCCCACCGTTTGGTGGCGTGGGGGAAGAGCGGGAAGTCCTTAGGCTTTTCAGGTTTTGCTTGAGAAATAACCGCGGATTTGATAGGTTTCATTGCGGGTGCTCCTAGTTAGCATTCGCCGGCCCTGGGACGTTGGTGCGTTGCCAGGGCATTTGCTTGACACCCCTGAAACCCACCGGCGGGTGTCATTCTGGTGTCAGAGTGATTTTAACAGATTTTGGTGAAGTGTCAAGAGATGAACTTGAATCGGTGAAAAAAGGTATTTACTAACACTTGCGCCTGTAGCTCAACTGGATAGAGCAACGGTCTTCGGAACCGTAGGTTGGGGGTTCGAATCCCTCCAGGCGTACTTTGGGGTTTCGCATATCATCGCACCGGCTCGCATCATCGTGACTAACCTCGCAATCTTCCTTCTCTTGTGGCGACTCTTGCGAATCGGTGCAAGACAGTGCGGCGGCTTGCTGCACCGCATTTTGCACTGCAACCGCACCGCATTTTGCAGCGCGCTGGAAGTCGGCGTCGGTGACTTGCAGATAGTGCTTCTTCGCGATGAGAGTTGAATTGCCCAACCACGTGCAGACCACGTGCAACGGATACGTTGCAGCCAACTCCGTCTCCCGGCTGGCCCGCAGATTGTGGAAGAGTTTCGGCCAGGGCGTCAAGCCTGCTCGCCGAATGATCTTCGCGAAACGAGTCCGCAGATTTTGGTTGCCGTCAGTTTTTATCGTGATAACCTGAGTCGTCCCCTCGGGTGCCTGCTCGAAAGCCTCTTGCAGGTACGGCCGCAATTCCGGAAAAATCGGGACCCATCGCTCCCCGGTCTTACTGCTGTTAACCCGGAACCGATCCCGCTCCCAATCCACATCGGGCCAGGTTAGGGCCAAATGTTCCGAGGGGCACCGTAGTCCACCGAAACGCGATAGTGCAACAATCAGCCTCCATTGGGCCTCGGGACAGGCGGCGATCACGATCCTCGTGTCTTCCTGGGTAATAAAGTGCTGCCGGTCCTTGTCGGTATAGGAACCCGCTTTGATGCCCTCGAATGGATTGCGGTTGGTGATTTCTGCCCGGCCAGCCGCCGAGAACAACTGACGGGCGCCCTTGATGGTACGACCCCAGGTGCCGGGCGCATAGTTGCCTTTAAGCCAGATAACCCAGGCGTCGGCATCGGAGCGCTTGATTGTGCTCATGTCCCGATCTTTTCCAAAAAACGCGGTCAACCGATCCCCAAACATCTTTAGGTTGCACAGGGTGCCGCGTTTTGCATCCGTGCGGCCTGCAATATAACGGTCGATGAAGTCGGCGAGCCGGGCGTTGACGTTCTGACGCGGCGCGACCAACCCCGCTGCGGCGAGCCGGCCGTGCAACTCATCGCCGATTGTCGAGAGCCACTTCGCGGTTTCTCCGTCAATGGCCACGCCAGTCGCCATGTTTGCCACAAGGACTTCAACCTTGGTCTTTACCGCTTCCGTGGCGTGCTGGTTTACTTTGCCAAGCCGTAGGCTCTTGCGCTTACCGTCCGCGGCCATGAATTGAATGGTTCGCCGTCCGTTTGCTTCGCGGGTGATGCTTGCCACAGCTATTTGCTCCTTTTGGGTCTCTTCCTGAGTCGGACGATAATCTCCAAGCCCAGAAAATCCACAAGTTTTTCCACGTTTTCCATGCTAAGTCCCGCTTTGCCAATCATCAGCTTGCTCAATTGTCCCTGGTCAATGCCGGTGGCCTTGTAGATGCGATAGCGGGAAATTCCGCTCACTCTAATTGCTTTCCGCAGTTGCTCAAGGAATTCGCTCATATGGAATACTTGAAGTAAAAACAAGTATACGCCTACCGTTCTTGAGTTTCAAGTTTATTTTCCTGTTCTCCGCCGGTTTTTTGCCGTTCAATCCAGGACTGCAAGTCCACCAGGTCATAGCGGACTGCGCGGCCGATGCGGACGCAGGGGATCACACTGCGCTTGGTGAGCTCCCACAAGGTGCGTTCGCTGATAGCCAGGGCGGAAGCGGCTTCCTTTGGTGTCAAAAGCAACCGAACCAAATTCGGAGGGATTTGTCCGTACATGCTAATTTCCCACCATTCTTGGATCTTGGGACAGTCGTTTCAGGCCAGTCACAAGGCGGTGCATTCACGCGCCCACCACGGATCTAGTTCCCCATTCTCGCTTCATCTGCGCGGAATCATCCCGTAAATCCCGTAAATCCTGGGAAACGGTCTGCGAGGACGAATTAAAAGGATTTACGGGATATACGGGATGCTGAAGAACATGAGGATTGACTTCATAAACAGGGGCGGGGGGCCTACCGCGCGAACGTTCCTGTGCCGGCTTTGGGCGAATGATTTGATGCTTCACTAGGCGGGCCAGCGGCGCGTCAAGCGCGTCCACGTTCGGGAATTCGCTCCGGTTCTTGACGTCTTCCCAGACATCACGGGACTTGAACTCAGTTTTGCGTTCCCGGTGAATCCATTCGAGCAAGCGCTTGGCCTTCTCGGCGTCCCGGTCCGCTTCCAGGACCGCGTAAACCTTGCGCGTTTGCGATTGGAAGTAGCGTACCAGCTCGGCAGCTCGCTTCAGGCTCTCTCCGTCCACGTCCTCTGAATCCACTTCGCCGGTCGCTTTTCTCAGCAAGTGAACTATCAGCGCCAGTCGTGCACCGTATCCGCGGAATTTTTCCCAGGGGCCGCGCAGACAGGGTGGAAATCCGTCGGCGTTGACTTCATTGGCCAGGGCGTGGGTAAAGTCCTCCCATGCCTTCCGGCCGGTGGAATCCAGGCGCACAAAGTGGGGTCGTGTTCCCCCGTCGTCATCGGCTTCGGGGTGTAGAGCCCAGAGGAACTTAAGGACGCGCTCCCAGGCTTCCCGTGCGTCTTCAGATACGCAGCGCCAGTCTTCACCGGTTGCGGGTAGCGGCTCCGGGTAGGCGAAAAGGATTCTGTCGAGGAACCCATCGGCAATGGCATTCTCCCCACGCAGACAAACCAGCAAATCAGGCGGCAATCCTCCTATTACGGCAAGAAAGGGGTGCGGCACAAAGAGCGGTCCGTCCTCTTGGTTTTTGCGGTCAACGCGAACGGCTTCCCCGGACCATGCCGATAGAAAGAATTGTCGATCTGCACCGCGGCCTTTCGCGCGGTACTGATTTTGCGATTTCACCCAGGCGGTCAGCTCATCGCGCACAATCACTACGCCGCGCGGATTGTCCTGCAAGACGCCGGCCAGCGATTCCGTCGTAATGTCTTCGACGAAAACGGTCGAAAGCTTCGGTTTCGGTAACTTGTCGTTGTCAGCCTCATCCCAGGCAATTTTCTGGCGTTTGTAGATTGCCAGGAGTCGCTTCTGCTCGGCGTAAACAGGCGCGGCAACCTGTCGCAGGGCAGGCGACTTCTTGCTCCCTGGCGGCGCCACGATTGCAGCGTAGATTCCGGGCCGCTCCTGCCATCCTGGTTTGATTTGAAGCGCTCGACTTGCTCCGATGGCAGCGCCGGCCAGCGTCAACAGGGGCAGGGCCACGTAATCGACCGGGCAGGGTAGCGCCTCAGCCACTTCGTGCACGAATCCCGCCAATGTACGCGGCAAAAGGGCCAGCGGAAACGGTTCAACTGCCGGCGCATCGCCAAGTGGAATCGGCCGGTCCCAGGGATCATTGGATTGAGCCTGAACGTTACCCGGAATAATACCAGGTTCGGCGGTCTTTGCGGTCCCGGGCAAATCACCCGCCAGATGATCACCCTCCCAGGCATCACCGCGGTGGTCTTTCGGCTCGGAATCGTCCACGGCAATGGTTTGACCGTTGCCGGTCATCGTTTGACGGGTTCGTTCGCGCGCGCGGCGGATATGGTCCGGTTCTATGGGCATCTGTGAACCTCTCGGGACACGGCTAGGGCAATGTCGGTTATGGAATCGTCGAGGATGGATAAAATTACCCGAGCGAACATCCGGCGGTGTAGACGCATCAGGCGGGCCAGCTTCCGGGCCTCGGGACGAGTCCGCCTACGCTCGGCCTTCCGGCGGGCACGGCGGCGGATGCGCTCTGCCTCGCGCTCCTCGGCTTTCGCGGCAGCCCGGCAATTATCGCAATCCCATTCCGAGCCGAGGCCACAGACATTGGGATCATGTTCCTTGGGTCGCGGCCTTGCTTGGCCTTTGTTTCTTGATATGTTGGTGGATAGGTTACGCATTATGCATATTCCAAGGGGCTGGGACGGTGATGTCGCCCCAGCCCGCACCATTTGACGACCAGTCCGGTCCATCCGGCATGGTCCATCACGTCATCCGCTCCGTCGGCGGGCCACTCGCAATTGGGCAAGAAGCGTCCGAGAAATCGACATAAGCCGAAACATTTCGATCAATGGGATCAACAGCGGTGCGAGAAAATCAGCGGTTTTTTGCGGAGTCACGGAATTCTTCTCGTTTCTCGGGCGGCGGGCACGGCTTGCCAAGAAACAGCAACCGATCTAGCAGAGCTCGCAGTTGTGCCGCGTGTTCAAGGTGTTGCTTAAGACCGATCAGCAGTTGCAGGTTCACGTCCTTGATGTCATCGCTCATTTTTTTGCCCTCTAACCCTAGGGCTAGGCGTAACCGACCGCGTAACCAAAAAAACGAAAAGAGGCGGTTTTCCTGCAAGAAAATCGGCTCCAAAATTTTTTGCCGCGTAACCACCGCGTAACCGTTGCCTATCCCGTTAGTCGAAAATTAACTTGAAAGTGTTGTTCTGTGGGGTGGCGCTCGTCTGGCGCAAATCATCCGCCATTCCATTGGTGAGTTGATCAGGACTGTGGACTGAGTAGTGTTCGGCTAGGTAGGTCGGCATGTACTTACCAGGTTGATACTCTTTATCCATCGCCTTTGCAAAGCACTCGTCGGGATCAATCCCAAGCCCCTGGAAATTGAAGTCGAATAGTGTTTTGTTCCCATCCCATACCGTTGAATGTCTATCGCTCGATATAATCCGCCAATGCCGCTTCGGTACGGCAAGCATGGCGAGGCGGAGAGCGAAGTTTGCTAACCAATAGGAAGCCGCCTGTTTCACATATTTCCAGAATCTCGGCTGTTTGCCACGATGAAAAAGACGCCAATCCCAACTTTCAAAATCGCTCGGATAGTCGCCGAACTTGAACTGCATACCCCACCGGCCCCAGGTATACCGGTTGAAGTCCCGAACAAGTATCCGGTTCAACTTGGGATCATTTAAATGAGGTTCAATCTTCCTTGTCCAATTGCGTGAAAGGTTGTAGTAACGCTTGATTCCTAAATCGAAATCGAACCCGAACAAGTTCATTTGTCGTCGTTTCATTTTTTTGCCCTCTAACCCTAGGGCTAGGCGTAACCGACCGCGTAACCAAAAAAACGAAAAGAGCCGATTTTCCTGCAGGAAAACCGGCTCCAAAATCTTTTGCCGCGTAACCGCCGCGTAACCGCTATCTATCCCTTTAGCCTACTGCGATCCCTCTTCCACCAATCGGTTTTCCGGACAGCCGCGTCGGAGACGCCAAGAAGTTCTGCCCATTGCGGGGAATCCCAAGCAAGTACCCGATTGTCGACGGCGTAAATGGCAGCCATCTTTTGATCGGTCGTTTTCGATGCGTCGTGGGCAATGTTGAAGATGGCGATGTTCTCTTGACCGAATATAGCCAAGATTGATTTCAAATCACCCTCGCGTTGCACCCCTTCCGCTTTCATGATCCTCTCTACCTTGATCCATTCCGATTCCAGCCGATTGTAAACGGCCTGGAAATTAACTGCGGACGCGTTGGGCATGGCTGCGCGGATTTTATCGAGCTTATCCAGTAGGAAACTGAGATCGTCCTCACGGAGTCCGTTGGCATCTCGCATACCAACGACCCCGGTAGTCAGCTTGATGATGTCCTGAATATGGGCAGCAAAGTCCGCCACCCAAACGTGGGCGCAAAGCGATTCTATCCCGGCCCAAGAAGCGGGCTGACCCGCTTGCGCGAAAATCTTCGATTCGAAGTCGAGCGAATGTAGCGACCCGAGCGCGGCATAGAAATCTTGAAGCAGACCGGCGGCTTCCTCTCGGCCCAGCGGTTTGAAGGCCTCTGCGTCCTCCCCTGTGAGCGGCGGAAACGAACCAAGAATGGTTGCATTCCATCGCACTTTGAGAACGGCAAGACTCTTCTCCAGCAAACGGACCACAGCTTCATGTGCTTTGCGAAGATTTGAAAGGTTCGTGTCCGGCATTGTGCATACTCCTAATCGGGGGTCCTTGCCCGGCGCCGGCGGGGAGTATGCAGTCCGCTGGTGCCAGGCAAGCCGGCCGGTAGCTACTCCGGTCGTCCCGATGTTCGTATCCTAAAAGTCGGAGGAAAAAATGGCCAGAAAGATCTGCCTAAGAAATGCGACACAAATCAGTAGGGACACACGTACCGCAATCAACAGGGCGAGCACCTCTTCTGCGCCACCGCCAACGCGCACAACCTGAATCCGAGACAGATGACGGTTGGAGTCAGGAGCCGGGCAAAGCGGGTGGAGTTGAAGTAGTAGAATTGCCAGTCCCGGTTATGGCTTCCGATTTCTGCAGCTGTAGCTCGCGGCGGATCCAATCGCCAATCATGTGGATGGTGAATTCTTTGCCATCTTGCCTGCGGATCCGGTGACGGAGCAGGTGATAGTAAACCTGTCGACAACTGAACCCCTTGTTTGTCCATTCGATGAACTTGCGCGCGGCGGCGCGCTGCCAGGTGTTCGGGATCAGTTTACGCACGATCTTACCATTGGGTCCTTGGCACTTTTGAATGAGAAAACCATAAGGCGGCGAGCTGCCGCTGGCGGCCAGGCCCAAGCTGCGGGCAACTGCATTCGCGTCCTTGACGCGCTGAGCACGGCGGCGGTTCTCCCACTGCGCCAGCGCGGCCATGAGCTGGATCATCATGACCCCCTCGGGCGTCGAGGAGTCCACGTTGAAGTCCAGAATGTGCATGTAGGTGTCGAGCCGGCCCCACAGGTCCAGCGTCTTTACCAGGTCGAACATCGACCGGAACGCACGGTCGGTCTTTGCGAAAATAGCGCAGTCGCCGCGCTCCAGGACGGTGCAGAGCGCGAGGCCCTGTTCGCGCTGTGCGAACGGAATTTTCTCCGCGCTGACGCCGGGCTCGATGAAGATTTTCTCCAGCGTCCACCCCAGCGGTTGCAGCTTGTAGTCGAAGTATTTCTGGATTTGCTCCGTTTGGGCGGCGATGGATAGACCGCGCTCGGCGACCAGCTTGGCGATCTTATCATCCCGGGCGGTCTTCTCATCGCCGTTTTCCAGGCCCTTGAGGCCCTTGGCCTGCCGGACGGTGGAGACGCGGACGTAGCCGTATGCACGTTTCATAGGGAGCCCATTCTTCCTCCAGTGCGCGCCGCATCGTGGGCCAGGTCCGCATCCTCGCGGGCGCGGCGGGATTCGTCGATGGCGTCGGGGTTGTCGTGCCAGCTGTGGCGCTTGTCCACGGACACAAATTGCCAGTTCATGGCTTTTTCCCCTTCGGCTGGAATGGTTCTTTACGGGGATCGGGATCGGGCCAGAGTTCGGGGTCCAGGTCATATGGAGTTGGGCGTTTGTCGCGGCTCGCCATGCTGTGGCCGGCGACTTGGGCGTATTTGCCGACCAAGGGTTGTTCGAGATCGAGGAAGGGATAAATCAAGCATTGGCTGAGCCAGGCGAAGCGAGCCCGGTAGTAGTCGGGATCCGCGCCGGATAAGCGCAGGTGAAGTAGTTCGGCGCGGATCTTGGCCTTGCGCTCGTTCAATTCGTCTGTGTTTTTTTTGTAGGACATTGGCTAAGCTTCCAAATTCTAGCGGGCGTCTTGAACTTCGGAATAACAATATTTTAGAGCATATTTCCGCTGGCTCTCGGCAGTCGGGAAGCAGATATTGGGAACCGATACAGTCTTGGGATTGAGCTTAACGATAGGTTCCCAGCGGCCGCGGATCTGGACAGCGGTTTTGCCGGCGAGGGTTTCGCGGGTGTAGATGGTCCTGCCGCAGGTCGCAAGGCGCTTCTGGAAAAACGCAAGCTTATCCTGCTGCTCGACAAGCGCAGCGGTCCAACGCTGGCGATCTGCCTCGCTGACGGCAACGTCCGGAGACAAGCCGCAGGCCTCGGCGTTCATTCTTTCCAGGGCCGCCGTACCAAAGCGCTTGCCGGCCAAATAGCGCCTGAGAATGCGGATTTCCTTCTCACACTCGCGGATGCGGCGATTGAGATAAGCCGGGTCGGAGTATTGGGCACCCTCCGCCGTCTCCCGGGCCGTGGCCGCGCGCCGTTCATAGCGATTGGCCGTGTCTGAGGCCTCGATGCCTTTGCGCATGTCGTTATCGGCCCGTTCCAAGAGCGCCCGATGCCGGCGTTCGGAATGGTGGCCGACAAGAATCGGCTGACCGTTCAGATGACGGACGGCCTGGACGTTCCCGGAGTTGAACCGGGCCATTGCTTCGGCCGCGGCGTCGCGCGCCCGGTCCGCCATGCGCTCGGCTCTGTCCTCGGCGCGCTCCTGCTTTGCTTCGATCTGCTCGGCAAAGGTCAGGCGTTGGCCGGTCTCGCCGCGGTCTTCCAGGCCCAGGCCGCGGGCGATGTCCAGCGCGGCGGCGTGCAGCCGCGTGCTCCGGCTCACCCAGGCGTTGCGGGATTTGGCCCACAGGAAATTGCTCTTGATGGCGGCTTTCTGGTCCGGCGGCAGGGCCATGTAGGTGGCCTTGTCGAAGTGCAATTCCAGTTTGCCGGTTTCCAAGCTGCGGATGAAGTAGTTAGTCATTTGGTTTGGATCCTTTCAAGCGCAGGAGTTGCGGATGTTAGTCCGGCAGCCGAAATAGCGGCCGTTCTTAAACCAAAAGACCGTGATCACGTCGGCACCCTCGGCGAAGCCAAAGGCGGCGTTCACGGTCTCGCCGTTGGGCAACTTGACCTTGCGCTTCCATAGCACTGGGGGCAGGACCTCCAGCCAGTAGTCGAACATTTCCTCATCGCACTCGAAGGACTCGCCCGAGTGCATCGCCTCGATGAACTCCTTCCAGGCCTCGTCGGTGTCGTCGTAGCGGTGGACTTTTCGGGTTTCCGTTTCGCTCGTCATTTGCAAATGCTCCTGTCGTACAGAGATTCAAGGCTTCGCTGGCCTCGTCAGCGCTGGCCAAACCAGCGGACCGCCTGGGCGGGACGGTTTCGGCCTTTTACAAGCCACTCGCGGCGCAGGCCTCAGTTGCCGCGTGGCCCATTGGCATCCGCTCATCGGTTGTGACCAGGTGCCGGAAGCGCTGAGGCGATTTGACTTCCAGTTGCCGGCCGGTGGCGGTGTTCAGGCAAATCCAGTGCTGGGCGTCGGATCGCAAGCGCAGGTAGTGCGGGCGCCATACGACGCCGAGAACCTTGACCGGCACAAGGCGGCCCGACACTTTCGCCAAGTGGGTTTTGCCGGTTTCGATCTGGTTTGCTTTCATGGTCCATACTCCTCCGAAATAGGGGTCAAACAGGATTAAAAAACCGTTCGGTGTACTCGTCCTCCAGTTCCGCCCGGTCCTGGGCAACTTCCGCGCGATCGGCGCGGATGCTGTGGGCCTCGGCGCTCAAGGCGTCGTCCAGCTCCAGGGCGATTTCCGCCAGGCGGATCACCTCGGGGCCGTAGGCGGTGAGGCCGGCGTCGATGATCTCCTGGGCAAGTTCCAGTTGTTCGCTCAGTAACTCGGTAAAGTTCACAGTCCGCCTCCCTCGGTGGGCGTACGGGCCAGGTCCTCGGCGGCGGCCTCGTGAGCGTGGATCGTGTCCCAGCAGTCGCCACAATAAACCGGTGTGGCGGCACCCTGCGGCCGGAAATAACCTTCCGGACTTTGGCACTTCCAGCACGCGCCGTCTGGTTTGCCAGGGTTCAGGCGCCGTTCCAGGGCCGCCACGAAATCGGCAAAGCCTTTCACCTGCCGGCGCCACCAAAAGCCGCCGGTCGGGGACCAGCGAAAACCGTTGGCCTTGAGCATGGCGCGGATCGGCTCCGGTGGCTTTTCGGTAAACATAATGCTCGCGCCGTGGGCCTCGATCAGGATGGAGAATTTCATGGTTGCTCCTCGATGTTTGTGCAGTGGCATTCGCCACGTTCGAAAGCGTCTTGGTTTGCACAACTAATGCTGCAATACCCGCGGCCGCGCTCCCGGTCGGCAATGATCCAATCGCCGATTGCCAGCGGATAGCCGCAATAGTCGCAGTCGGTTTCGTGCAGGTGATACTTGATTTTCTCGCGCTTCAGATTCATGGGTGGTGGCCTTCCTGGGCGACGGGTTCGGTCAGCTCCCAGCGTTCCTCGTTGCACGCGCTGCAGGAGTCCGTCCACTCGCTGCGGCAGGTGTGTTGCCGCCATTTGCCATGTTCCCTGACCTCGCCGTCGACCAGGTGGGCCGGCTGCCAGTAAAACTCCTCGTTCCAAAGTGAGCGGTGGAATTCCGCTTGATGTGCCGCGTGCGTACCGTCGTGGAAGCGGCGTGCGCAATCCACGCGATTGGTTGCAAAGCCGGCCGGGGTCAGAAAGACGCGGTGGCCGTCGACCAGGCACGTTACCAGGTGCTCAATCATGATTCCTCCGTTGTTAGGGGTTCTTGTCCCGGCCGTACGTCGGCCGGCAACGTGGGCGAGGGGCGAAGCGGTGGCTCAATCGTAACCCTTCATCCGGTTCACAACAGCGTGATCCGTTTCAATCTCCGGGTACAGCAGGATCAGGCCGTCTTCGTTGCACGTGGTCCGGTCGGTCCGGGCCACGATGATTTTGGCCTTCGCGCTGGCGCTGATAGGGACTGCCGCTCTGGTCTCGATGCACTGGCGGATGGCATCGGGGTCGCCGACTAGGTTGTAACATGCGTTGCCGGAGAACACACCGCGGCCCTCGGTGTCGGTGTGGAAATGCAGGTCCCAGCCGTCCAGAAGGATGTCATCGGGCTTGAGATCCAAATATTGTTCTTTGCGTTTGCCGCGCTGCCGGACCGTGGCAACGCGAGTATTGCGCCCCTCGTAGCCGACGGCCGCGGGCGGGTCGATAACCTGCCTGATTTCCAGTTCGTACCGATGGCTCATTGCCATCACGTCGTCGATCTTAAGCAGTGTCACCCTCTGACCGGTCGATAACCGGCGGTCCTGCGCGTTGGTCGTTTGCGTCGTCATCGTTCACCCCTACGATTAAAGCGCCTGGCCCGAAGTGAGCCAGGCAAAGGCCGCGGCCGGGGCGCGGCTCCCGGCTAAGTAACGCTGACGCGGCGGTGACGCTGCGGCCGATGCATCAGGCTTGAACCGGGTCCGTTTGGCTCACGTGAAAAACCGTCGTCCAATGGGGCATAGATCCCGGCCGCGTCTTCTCTTCCCCTGTGACAGGGTCTTTCTCCTTCCGTTCGGTTGTGACATAGGTACAAATCCGGACCCCATGCTCACCACGCCGCACTTGTCTTTTCAGAGCGCGCCAGGCGTTGTAAGTAAAAATGTTTTCGCGCGGCCGGATCTCATTCTCTGGAACACCCTTTGCCATGAATCCGCGGAATATGTCCGGGTAATTGCTCATAGTCTGTCCGGATACAGCACGGGACAGCGCTTCCTGTTGCATTTCCTCTCTTGATACGGTAATTGCCATAGGTACTACCTTTCCTCTAGCGGCTCTATTTCGATTCCGGGTTTAACATCGACCCGGACTCAATCGCGGATAACATCGCACGCAGGTTATTGCGGCAGTCTTGGGCCAATCGCAGGTAAGATTCCAACGGCCGGCCGTCCAGTCCCTCTTTCCCGGCAATTTCCTTTGCTCTGGTCGCAAATGCCTTACTCAAATCCCTACGGGAAAGAGGGAGTAAACAGCACCGGGAAAGCAGCGGATTAGCGTCCAAATTGTCTTCAAACAGTGACTCCTGCCCCTCAATGGTGGTTGTGAACACGATCGCGACATACTCCGGGATTTTCTCCAGAAGTGTGAGCAACCGGGAAATGATCGGACTCCGCATGCCATGCGCTTCGTTAATGATCCATGCTTTACCGGTCTTTTGGCCAAGAGCCCGGTATTGGAACTCTTGTTCCATGCCGCGGAGATAGTCCAACGTCAAATCCTGCGCGTCGATCTCGTTTACTGCCCATGAATCGGCAACGTCTTGGGCAATGAGCCGTCCAATGGTGGTTTTGCCTGTACCGCTGGAGCCCGACAGCCAATAGGCGCGGCCAGCCAAACCGCGGGTTGAAGCCAAGCGCTGGAGCTGAGACACTACCTTGTTTTGACCAATGACGTCGGACCAGGTTTGCGGCCGGTATTGGTCTGCTAGGGATTGCATGGCGGTTTCCTCCGAATTGGTTTAAATTTCTAGCAATAATGCCTTGCATTAAACGTGCCATTAAATGCAATGCAGTTTTGATTAGGGCGCAAGTAATTATTGTCAGCTGAGTTAAAACGAATTGCGATTATTCAGCCAGCGAAGGGAAAAATGTAATGCACTATTAACAGCCGTAAGCTTACACGTTGCAAATGCATTGCATTTCCCGGTTTAGACTGTCAATACGTTAGCGCTTTGCTTTGGTGGGCTTTGGTTTTGGCGGCCGGCCGATAGTGGGTGATTCCGTTAGCTCGTCTTCCGAGCAACCGAGTAGTTGGGCCAAAGCGCGACGGATTAGGCGGGAAACGGTGGTGTTTTCGCGCGCGGCCATTTTCTGAAGTGCGGCGATTGTGTCACGGGAAAGGCGGATGACGACGTTCTTACTGTTCATGCTTTACGCGTTGCAAACGCCGCGCCGTTGCCGGCGCCTGCTGCCGATCGCGCCGGCGCGGAATCCGGCCGGTTGTTCGGCCGTTGTTTGCCCCGTGTTTCACCCTTGATTCGACCCTGTTCCCGGACTGTTTTCCCTGCCCCTGCGCGCGCTGGCGCAGATGCAACACCGGTACAACTACCGTGGTAGTAGAACGCGTATGCTTGGATTGAATGGAGCGTAAGCTATTGTGGGATCAGTGTTTGCGGCTACAGGAGGCCCCGGTAGGCCCCCGGTGGGCCGATAAGGCTGTGATATGCGTGTCGTCTAATTTTTCTGGAATTTTGAATTGTTGCTACGTGTCCGGACAACCATTTCAGTGCCTGGAAACTGGTGGGTCATCTACCCTGCATTCCTCACACCAGGTAGTTCCTAGACTAAAGCACCGGTAGCAGCGATACCGTCGAGCCGGGGGACTGGTTACAGGTTCCGGCGGAAACAGTCGCGATCGTACCCAGTTCGAAACAGTGGTTCCCTTCGTCCTGGCTTGTTGTTGGAGATAGTTCTTTTCGTCTGCGGTCAACCGTATTTCCAAAGACTGGCTCTTCATAACTCAATTGTAGGGACATGGAAAAGGCCACGGACGCTTGTACGGACAAAGGCCTCGGGCATGGGATTTGGAGTCTTAGCTGGGCTTAGGACTGCATGCCTGAGCCGGAGCGAGGGCGTGCACTCCACCTGTTCGCGGGCCTTGTCCGGGCTGGCGACAACGCGTGCCGATTCGATCCTATTTGCATTCGTTATTGGATTGCCAGCTTTCTCGCCGGTACTTATGTTGAAAGGCAGTGAGCGACGTTACCCAGATCCTGAACGCCATAGAGCAAGGCGACCCCCAAGCGGCCAGCCAGCTACTGCCGCTCGTGTACCAGGAATTGCGCCGGCTGGCTTCCCACAAATTGGCGGGCGAAAAGGCTGGCCAAACGTTCGACGCCACCGGCTTGGTCCACGAAGCCTACCTGCGGCTGGTGGGTGATAAAACAAAACCCCGTCCGTTCAGGGACCGCAGCCACTTCTTCGCCGCGGCAGCCGCGGCCATGCGCCGCATCCTGATCGACAACGCCAGGCGTAAGCGGGCGCAGAAACGCGGTGGCGACGGGCAACGGCGGGAGCTGGAAGCTGTTGTGGCCCCGGAAACGGACGAGGATCTGCTGGCCCTCGACGAAGCTCTGGAAAAGCTGGCTGCCCAAGACCCGGTCAAAGCGAGGCTGGTTGAGCTGCGCTACTTCGCCGGTCTGACGGGCGACCAGGCTGCGGAGGTCCTGGGCATCTCCCCGACTACTGCCGACCGCCACTGGGCCTATGCCCGTGCCTGGCTGCGGGCCGAAGTCCTCGGCCATTGAAGACCTCGTCCAAAAAATCTGCCCCACCGCTGGTGCTTTCCGGCCACGTTTTGCGCTATATGGGTAGATACCGACCCGTGGAGAATAGCCATGAACGAAGAGACCTTGTTTCACCTCGCCCGGGAGAAGCCACCCGGCGAGCGCGCCGCTTTCCTGGACCAAGCCTGTACCGGCGACACCGCGCTGCGCCGGCGCGTGGAGGTTCTGCTGCAGGCGCACGACGACCCAGGCAGCCTTCTCGATCGCCCGATCCTGGAACGCGCTGATGCGGCGGGCGGAGCCCTGGAGAAGCCGGGCTTGCCCTCGGAGCATCCGGCGCCGGCCACGGAACCGGAGACTGTAGGGCTCGCTGCGCAACCACCCGACGACCTGGCACCGGGAATCAAGGTCCACCACTTCGGTGACTATGAACTTCTCGAAGAAATCGCCCACGGCGGTATGGGCGTGGTCTACAAGGCGCGGCAAATGAGCCTCAATCGTATTGTCGCGCTCAAAATGATCCTCGCCGGGCAGCTTGCCTCCGGTGCGGATGTACAGCGTTTCCGCACTGAAGCGGAGGCGGCCGCGAACCTCGATCACCCGAACATTGTGCCGATCTACGAGGTGGGCGAGCATGAGGGGCAGCACTACTTCAGCATGAAGCTGATTGAGGGCGGCAGTTTGGTCGGGCAGATCGAGCGCTTCGTCCGCGACCCACGAGCAGCGGCGCGACTGATCGCCGTGGTTGCCCGGGCGGTCCACCATGCCCATCAGCGCCAGATCCTGCACCGCGACTTGAAGCCGGGCAATGTCCTGCTTGACCGCGAGGGGCAGCCCCACGTCACCGACTTCGGATTAGCCAAGAACATCGCCGGCGACAGCAGGCTGACGCAGTCGGGGGCGGTGGTCGGCACGCCCAGTTACATGGCTCCCGAGCAAGCCGCCGCCACGAAGGGATTGACCACCGGGGCGGACGTCTACGGGCTGGGAGCTATCCTGTACGAACTATTGACGGGCCGGCCGCCGTTTCGCGCCGCGACGCCCCTGGAGACCCTGCGCCAGGTCCTCGAACAGGCGCCCCAGCCGCCGCGCCAGATCACTCAAAGAGTAGCCCGCGACCTGGAGACCATCTGTTTGAAGTGTTTGGACAAGGACCCGCGGCGGCGCTACGAGTCCGCGGACGCCCTGGCCGAGGACCTAGAGCGCTGGCAGAAAGGCGAGCCCATCCACGCCCGCCGAACCGGTTGGGCCGAGCGGGCGTGGAAGTGGACCCGGCGCCGGCCTGCCCTGGCAGGTCTCTTCCTGCTCGTCGCCCTCACGGGGGCGGTGGGCTTTGGCGCCGTGGTCTGGCAGTGGCAGGAAACGCGCCAGCAGCTCTACTACAACCGCATCGGCCTGGCGGTTCGGGAAGTCGAGGCCAACAACCGCGTGCGGGCCAAGGTCCTGCTCGACGAGTGCCCCTCCGCCATGCGCGGCTGGGAATGGCACTACGCCCGCCGCCTCTGCTACGCGCGGGCCCATGCGACCTTTCCCGAGCAAGCGTCCTCGGTCGGGCGCGTGGCCTGGAGCCCCGACGGCAAGCACTTCGCCACCCTGGAGCAAGGCGACGGCATGCACAACGCCCCACCGGCTTGGGCGAAGGAGGACGCACGGGAAGTCAAAGTCTGGACGGCAGCCACTGGCAAACTGGCGCAAACGCTCGTGCATGCGGGGACTGTGGTCCGCCTGGCCTACCGCACCGACGGCGAGCAACTGGCGACCGCCGGAGACGCCGGGGTCGTCGTGTGGGACCTCGCGACCGGGCAACTCATTCATACCTACCGCGGCAAGTCCAAGGCGTATCTCTGTGTGGCGTTTGGCCACGACGGACAGCTCCTGGCTGCGGCCGGACAGGAGGGGGAGGTCACAGTCTGGGACACCAGCACGAGGCGGGAAATCCTGGCCATTGACGTGCCTCTCCAACCGCTCGCGTCCGTCAGCGATCTGGCCTTCGGCCTGGGTGATCACCATCTGGTGATGGCGACGAAGGGCGCACGAGCCAACGTCCGGGTTTGGGACGTGGGGGCTAACAAGGAGGTCCGAGCTTTGGACTTCAAACAGACCGGGGTCGGCGGCTCAAAGGATTTCTCCGAGGGCGCGGCACTCAGTCTCGACGGCACTCGGGTGGCCTGGATGAGCATGCTCGGAACGGAAGTGCAGGTTGCCGATCCGATCAAGGGCCGGCAAATCGCGGCTCTCCGCGTCATGAGCAGCGATTGGCCGCGCGGCGTGATGGCCTTCAGCCCGGATGGCCACCGGCTTGCGGTCGGGATTCATCGCCCTCACGGGGCCAGCGCGCTTGGTGCTCTTTTCTTTCCAGGGCAGGTTACCAGTCCATACCTTCTCGAGGAAGCGGATGCCAGGTTTATCGCGGTGTATGAGGTCTCGGCCGGCAAGCGGCTCCTGACGTTGCCCGGGCATGACGGCCTCGTGCGCGATTTGGCCTTCAGCCCCGACGGCAAGCGTCTCGTCGCGGTCGGTGGGACCAGCCCGCCTGATCCGATGGAGGCGCAGCAGCGCCGACCGCCTTTCGGCGCGATCACGGTGTGGGATGCGGCGGCGTCCGGAACCCCTCTGCTCCTGCAAACCTCCGTCAAAAACTGCGGGCCCCTGGCGTTCAGCCCGGATGGTCAGCGACTGCTGCTCGCGGAAGAGCCCGCGCCTTTCTGGGACAACAAGAAACGACAGACTGTGACGCCGAAAAACGACTTTGCTTTGGTGCGGTCGCTGGAGGTCTGGGATGTCCGGACCGGGCTTCCGGCCACGGATGCCGCGGCGGCGGAGCGCCCGCCAGACCGGGCGTGGAGTCCCAACCGGCGGCGCTACGTGGAGTTGGACAACAAGGAAGGCCGGGGCGGGGCAAATATCGTCAACGCGACGACGGGCCAGGTGGAGGCGGAAGCACGGACGGAATCCGCCTTTAGCTTGAATTTCTGGCACAATGCCATCCTGGAAGCTGTCTTCAGCCCGGACGGCAAGCGGGTGGCAGGGGCCTGTGCCAACGGGACCATATTCGTCTGGAATGCCAGGAACGGCCGCGAGGTGATGAAGATTCAGGGTCATTTCGCGACCGTCGCCAGCGTTGCCTTCAGCCCCGATGGTACTCGGCTCGTCTCGGGCAGTTCGGATGGCACCGTCAAACTGTGGAATGCCGCCACCGGCCAGGAGATCCTTACGCTGCCGAGCTCCGGCGATCCCGTGGTTCGCGTCGCGTTCAGTCCCGATGGCTGCCGAATCGCAGCGGCGAGCAACGGGACCGTCCGTGTCTGGGACGCAACGCCGGTGCCAGAAGAACCGGACGCACCTTTGGTGTCGGAAAAAAAATGAAGCTTATCGACTCAGTCGTGTGGAATACCACGCACGATGGTAAAAAAATGGATTTAAAGGTCGATGATGACACGAAAATCGTCGGGCCGCACGGAGGAGTGAGCAAGGAACGACTCAAGGATGAACGGCTGGCGCCGGGCGCGGAAATCAAGGTAACGATGGACGGGAAAAAGGTGAAGCAAATCCAATTGCTTATTTGGCGAAACTGCCATGGCCAAAGGCGGGAATGAGCTCATTGGACCCTGTTATCGAATGGTCGACTTCAAAGGAGGACAGCGATGACAACGCGGTTGCTTCCGGTTTCGCTCCTGGGCCTGCTGCTGGTCGGACTGGCGCGCGCGGACGTGGTGTCCGGGCCGAA
>Ga0306920_100000849_pt1 | contig 37116 bp, 35 predicted proteins | sample flu12Cox44000170_FD_204666 | JGI IMG/M metagenome (GOLD analysis project Ga0306920, IMG submission 204666) | Lab enrichment of tropical soil microbial communities from Luquillo Experimental Forest, Puerto Rico - flux4day.12C.oxic.44.000.170 (v2)... | ecosystem: Environmental > Terrestrial >... | reverse complement strand
AAATCCGGCCAACGTCTTGCGCCTGGGACTTTCAACCGCCTCATTTTCCTCCTAGCAACTGCAGCACCCCGCGCGACTCAGCCAGGGGCGCAGTGAGCGGGGGACCAACAGCTCCCGCCTGCGCCATCTGCCGCTTTTTCACTCCTCAGTCTTCGCGGCCTCCCCGGGCGCCGCGGTGCTGCTGTCCGCGGCTTCATCGCTGGTTTGCGCGCGGCTGAGTAAACGATCGAGCGTCTTCTCGCGCCGCATCACCTGGGTAAGTGCGTCGCGGTTTTCCTGATGAGAATAAAAATCGGCTAATCGCTCGCGCTGGTGACCCCCGGCCTGAGTCACCAAAGTCGCGACACGCTCCGCGACCTCATCCTCCGTGACTTCGACATCCTCCTGAGCCGCGATCGCGTCGACGATGAGCGCGCTGCGGGCGCGCTTCTCGGCTCTTGCCTTGAAGTCTTCCTGCTCCTGGCGCACTCGCTCCAGCGCCGCTTCGCGCGGCATTCCAAGCGCTTCGAGCGCCGCAGCGCTCTCCAACTCGAGATTGCGCTGCTCCCGCGAGATGAGCGATTCGGGCACTTCCAGCGGATTACGCTCTATTATCAAGTCGAGCAATCCTTGCCGGGCACGGGCATCGGCCTCCTCGCCGGCCCGCCGTTCGAGCTGGCGCCGTATCTCGGCGCGCAAGTCAGCGAGACTTTGATACTCGCCCTGGTCCTTGGCGAATTCGTCATCGAGTTGGGGGAGGATCCGTTCGTAAATATCAGTGACCCTGATGCGCCACTCAACGGTCTTTCCCGCGATATCGCTCTCATAGTAGTCGGGCGGGTATGAGCGATTTTTGCGGACCTCGCTGCCGATTTCCGTACCGGCCAGCAACTCGTCCAAGCCGTGTCGTAGCTCGTCGCTGGAGGCGCGAACGATCCGCTCCTCAAACTTACTGTTGGGGATCGGCTTGTCGCCTTCGAACGCTTCAAATGACACCAACACAAAATCCCCGGCTTGCACGACGCGGCGCTCGATTTTATGCAAAGTACCGTTACGTTCGCGCAGACGTTCGAGCGCCTGATCTACTTGCTCCTCGCTGACCTCGACTACGGCTTTGGGGACCCTGAGGTCCTGGTAGTCCTTGACCTCGATCTGCGGTTTCAGATCAAAAGTGGCAGTGAAGCGGACCTGCGGCTTTTTCAGATCGCTTTCTTCGGTAACGACCTCGGGTTCAACAATCGGCTTGAGATCGTTTTCCTCCAGCGCCTTGTCGGTGTACTCCTTCTGAAGCTTTTGAATGACGTCGCCGCGTACCTGATCGCCAAAAAAACGTTCGAGCAGATTGCGCGGGGCCCGCCCCGGACGAAAACCTTTGAGCTGGACCGAGCGCTTCAGCTGGTTGTAGGCGCGGTCGAGTTCGCGCTTAATTTCATCCGGCTCGAGTTCGATCGTGATTTTGCGCCGCAACGCGGATGGGGTTTCGATGTTGACGTTCATAGCTGGTTACTCACATAAACATATGCGTCGCCGGGCAAGCAACAAGTTCTGTGGATCAAATTCCGCTCGTCCATCTGAATGTTATGAAGGCGTAACCGGCCTGCACGACAGTGCCCCGGCGGGGGTCGTATGTGCTGTCCGCACATAAGCCGCGCCGTTAACATGTGCAAGCTCACCACTGACGACAAGGACACGCTGTCCAGCTTGCTTCTTGAAGTAATCCCTTGCGCGGGAAGCTGCTGAAGCTGATAAGCAACAGCGAAGGGCGCACACTGGACATAATTCAGGCGAAAACTTAAACTGCGCCCAGATGAATTTTGTTTCCGGACGTGATTGTTTCCCGCTGGAGCATTGACGCGGGGCCAGATGCATTTCTGCCATCGTATACATCGTATAATTGTCGGCACTCAATCGCATGGAGATGGAAGTTAGATGAGCGAAGCAAAAATCGTTCTGCCGCCTCTCACCAGCCTGCAGCAGGTCATCCTCTGGGCGGTTCTGGCCTCAGCGTTGATCTCCTTGATCTTTGGCCTTTGGCTGGTGCGCATCGTGCTCAGGGCAGACCCCGGGGCGAAATCGATGACTGACGTGGCTGACGCGGTATTTGAGGGTTCGATGGCCTATCTCCGGCGTCAGGTTAAAACGATGATCTTCTTCGTCGTCGCCATCGCGATCGCCCTTTTCCTGATGTACCGCAGCGTCTATCCCGGCCAGCTCAAGCTTTCGATCGGCATCGCGGTTGCGTTCATCCTCGGCGTCAGTGCGTCGTACGGTGCCGGCTTTGTGGGGATGTGGCTGGCGGTCAAGGGCAATGTCCGCAGCGCCAATGCGGCTTTGACCAGCTTCAAGAATGCAATGGAGCTGGCATTCAAGGCCGGCGGCGTGTCCGGCATGTTCACCGTCGGCTTGGGGCTGCTCGGCGCCACGATTATCTTTCTCATCTTTCAACAGGACGCGATGAAAGTTCTGGTCGGCTTTGGCTTTGGCGGTTCGCTGGCCGCGTTGTTCATGCGTGTCGGTGGGGGAATCTACACCAAAGCCGCCGACGTCGGTGGCGATCTGGTCGGCAAGGTCGAAGCAGGCATCCCCGAGGACGATCCGCGTAACGCCGCGACGATTGCCGACAATGTGGGCGACAACGTCGGCGATTGTGCCGGAATGGCAGCCGACGTCTTTGAGTCCTATGAAGTAACGCTGGTAGCCGCGATTATTCTGGCCGCGTACGCAGTTGGGGAAAGAGATTTCCAGGCTCTGTATGGCGGTCTGGCAGGCGCCGGCGCGTTCGCCATGAAGCTAATCATCTTCGCACTGATGTTGCGTGCGGTCGGGGTGTTCTCGTCGATCATCGGTATTCTGGCAGTGCGCTTGCCCGCTGGCAGCACCATGCGTGACCCGATGCGTCCGATCAACATTGGCTACATGACCTCGGCAATTGCTTCGATAGCCGGCTTTTTTGTCGTCAACTATTTCTATATGACCGATCCACGCACCGGCGCGCCTGACTGGCGTTTCGCCATCACCGCCACACTCGGCATCGCGCTGGCGGTGGTAACCCTGTGGTTGACCAACTATTTCACTCATCCTGATCGCGGCCCGGTCAGGGAAACCGCGCAGTCCGCCCGAACCGGTCCCGCAACCCTTATTCTCTCCGGGTTGGGCGAAGGTTTGGAATCATCGGTTTGGGCGCTGGTGGTGATTGCCGCCGCGATTATCGGCGCGATGCTCATTTTCCACGAATCCGAAGCGCTTCAATTTTATGGTATCGCGCTTACGGGTCTCGGTTTGTTGACCACGACCGGGTTTATTCTGGCGATGGACACCTACGGGCCGATTACCGATAACGCCCATGGGATTTTCGAGATGGGCGGCATCCATCAGGAAGAAGCATCCCGGACACTGTCCTGGATGGACGCCATTGGCAACACCACCAAGGCGTTGACCAAGGGCCTGGCAATCGCGACCGCCGTCATCGCCGCGGTTTCACTCTTCCGATCCTTTATCGACGAGGCGCACCTGGGCTCAATCGGCGTGCAAGTGAATGCACCAACGGTTTTCGTCGGTATGCTAATTGGCGGCGCAGTGCCGTTTTTGTTTAGTTCTTTCGCGATAAAGGCGGTAGGGCGGGCGGCTTATCAGGTGGTATTCGAAGTACGCCGCCAGTTCCGCGAACATCCCGGAATCATGGAGGGCAAGGAACTTCCGGACTATGGCACCTGTGTCGACATTGTAACGGCGACCGCGCAAAAAGAACTGCTCAGTCCGGCGATTCTAGCGGTTTTCGCGCCGCTGCTGGTGGGGTTCGGCCTTGGTGCGGGAGCGTTGGGAGGCTTTCTCGGCGGGACGATTCTGACCGGCCAATTGCTGGCAGTGTTTATGGCCAACTCCGGCGCCAATTGGGACAACGCCAAGAAAAAGGTCGAAGACGGTTACCTCGGTGGAAAAGGTACCGAAGTTCACAAGGCAACTGTTGTCGGCGACACGGTGGGCGATCCCTTTAAGGACACTGCAGGACCTGCACTCAACCCAATGATTAAGGTAATGAACCTGGTGGGCATTCTCGCCGCTCCCTTCACCACCGTGTCGATGGGCGGATTCTCACCGACGCGAATCTGGGTCGTCGTGCTGGCGGTCGTGCTGCTCGCGATCGCGGTCGCGCTATCGAAGCGAGGGTCGATTGCCGAGGAGGGACCCACAGCCGGTGCGGCCAAGGCGGCCGCCTGACTGAACTGGGCACGCGCGTCCTGGCTGCTCAACTAAACAGAGTGCCTATTGCCCCGTTAAGGCCCGACGCGCAAAAATCGTCGCGTGAGTTGCGCCGCCCCGGAGGTGCCCGGCGATGCCGATTTACGAGTACGAATGCATCAAGTGCCGTCACAAAAGCAGCATTCTTACCATGCGTATAAGTGAAAAGATCGAGCCGCTGTGCAGCCATTGCGGCAGTACCGAAATGAATCGCCTGATGTCTCGGTTCGCCACGCCGCGCAGCGAAGACGCGCGCCTCGATTCCCTCGCCGATCCATCCAAACTCGGCGATTTCGATGAAAACGACCCCAAAAGCGTTGCGCGCATGATGCGCCGGATGGGTGGCGAGATGGGCGACGAATTCGCCGGACCAGAGTTCAACGAAGCCATCGATGAACTGGAGAGCGGCGGAGATCTCGGCGGTGACGACCTAAGTGGCGACACTGACGACGACTTGTAGGCCGCCTCGCCACCGAGTTGAAATTGCTGCGCAGCTTAATGGAGCCCAACACTGACCCCCGGAGATGGTTGCGGTGCCCGACCAGAGCCAACTCCGCGAAGCCGTCGCGGAAATAAGCCGCAACACGGTCGAGGTCATCTCGTCCGCCGAACTGGCCGCTAAGCTCGCCGAAGGACGCCCGCTCCGAATCAAACTCGGGATGGATCCGACCGCGCCCGACCTCCATCTCGGCCACACTATTACGATCAAGAAGCTCCGCGAGTTCCAGCGACGCGGCCACACCGTCATCTTCCTGGTGGGTGATTTTACCGCGATGATTGGTGACCCCACTGGACGCTCAGAGACCCGCAAGCCTCTTTCGCCCGAGCAGATACGGCTCAATGCCGAAACCTATCAGCAGCAGGTCGCCAAGGTTCTCGATCTCTCGAAGACCGAAATTCGGTTCAACAGCGAATGGATGAATCAGGTCGACACACGCAAGCTGATCGAGATTGCGGCCAAGCTGAGCGTCGCGCGAATGCTCGAACGCGACGATTTTGACAAACGCCTGGCTCAGGAGGAACCGCTTTTCCTGCATGAGCTGCTGTATCCGCTGGTGCAGGGTTATGACTCAGTCGCCCTCCACGCGGACGTCGAGCTGGGCGGCACCGACCAGAAATTCAACATGCTGGTCGCGCGCGACTTGCAGCGCGCTTACGAGCAATCGCCGCAGGTGGTGATGACGATGCCGTTGCTCGAAGGTCTCGACGGCGTCCGCAAGATGTCCAAATCGTACGGCAACTACGTCGGAGTTAGCGATCAGGCCGAGGACATGTTCGGCAAGATCATGTCAATTCCTGACAAGTTGACGCCGCGTTATTACGAACTGCTGACCGAGGTTCCGCCCAATGAAATCGCCGCAATCAACTCGGGTGCAATTCATCCGATGGAAGCCAAAAAGCGGCTGGCGCGATTAATTGTCTCGGAGTACCACGGTGCGGCTGCGGCGCGCACCGCGTTGCATTATTTCGAAACCAAATTCCAACGCCGCGAAGTGCCCGAAGATGTTCCAATGTTCAAGCTCGGCCAGACGCTATGGGTCTGCGAGCTGATGAAACAGTTACGTTTCGCTTCCTCCACCAGCGAGGCCCGGCGTTTGTTGGGCCAGGGCGCGGTGCGGGTCGATGGGCGAACGGTCACCGACGTAAATTTCCGCTTCGTTCCCGGGCAACACAAAATTCTGGAAGTCGGCAAACGCCGCGTCGCGCGAATCGAGACTTAGGCCGGCCGCGCTCGTTTTGTTTGACATAGGCCCGCGCCATACTTCGCCTGCCCGTACTCAAGCCATCCTGATATTGTGAATGCGCAGCGCTTAGCGTAATTAATACCCGAGCATGATCAAAAAGAACCGCAGGCGGGAAGCCTGTGCTACTACCCAAGTTAATCGGAGAGCACGGTGGAAACGTCTTCGCACGATATTTTGCTGATTGGTGCCGGTGGCGCCGGGTTGCGGGCTGCGATCGCTATTGCGGAAGCCAACCCGCGTACGGACATCGCGATGGTTTCCAAGGTCTATCCTATGCGCAGCCATACGGTCTCGGCCGAAGGCGGGGCGGCGGGTGTGGCGGGCGAGGACGACACTATCGACGAGCATTGCTACGACACCATCTCGGGCAGCGATTGGCTCGCCGATCAGGACGTGGTCGAAGCGTTTTGCAACGAAGTTCCCGGGGAGTTGCTGCGACTCGAGCATTGGGGATGCCCGTGGAGCCGCCAACCCGACGGCCGCATCGCCGTGCGTCCGTTCGGCGGCATGAAGAAGATGCGCACCTGGTTTGCCGCGGACAAGACCGGCTTCCACATGCTCCATACCTTGTTCCAGACCTCGCTCAAGTACACGTCGATCACCCGCTATGACGAAACCTTCGCCACTCGGTTGTTAATCGATGATGGTGCAGTCAATGGCGTGGTTGCGATTGAACTGCGCACGGGCCGGATCCGCGCAATCATGGCCAAGGCCGTCATCATCTGTACCGGCGGATGCGGGCGGGTCTTCCCGTTCACCACTAACGCGAACATCTGCACCGGCGACGGAATGGCCCTCGCCTATCGCGGCGGCGCGCCGCTCAAAGATATGGAGATGGTGCAGTACCATCCCACCGGACTGCCGTTTACCGGGATTTTAATTACCGAAGCGGCGCGTGCCGAGGGCGGTTGGCTGCTCAATCGCGACAATTACCGTTTCCTGCAGGATTACGACCTCGGCAAGCCGACCCCGACACCCGTCTTTCGGAGCATGGAACTGGGGCCGCGCGACCGGGTCTCGCAGGCCATTTTCCATGAATTCGAAAAGGGGCGCGCCTTCCATGGTCCCTATGGTGACTATGTTCACCTCGATCTGCGCCATCTCGGCGAGCACAAAATTGAGGCGCGGCTGCCGATGGTGCGCGAGCTATGCCTGAAATACGAGAATATCGATCCTGTGCGCGAGCCGATTCCGGTGCGTCCTGTGCAACATTACATGATGGGCGGCATCCATACTGATATTCACGGCGCAACGCCGCTCAAGGGGCTGTATGCGGCTGGCGAGGCTGCGTGTGTCAGTATCAACGGCTCGAATCGGCTGGGCTCGAATTCCCTCGGCGAACTTTTGGTGTTTGGCGCGCGCGCCGGCAAGTCTGCGGTCGAGTATGTAGCGAACGGGCCAAACCGCAGCAATCACGATCATTTGCTCGCGCTGGCCAGCGACGAGGAGCGCAAACTGGAGCAGCAGTACGGCAAGGAGGATGGCACCGAGCGAATTTCCAAGTTGCGCGAGGAAATGCAGCGCACGATGGAAAGCGGCTGCGGCATCTACCGCGATCGCGCAACCTTGGTCGAATCGGCCAACAAACTCAATGAGCTCAAAGAACGATCCGCAAAACTGCAACTAGACGACCACGGGCGTAGCTTCAACACGCAGCTGACCGCCGCCCTCGAGCTGGGCTTTATGCTCGACGTGGCCGAAACTATCGTCCATAGCGCCCTCAATCGGGAGGAATCGCGCGGCGCTCATCAGCGCCACGATTTCCCCAAGCGTGACGATACTAAATTTCTCGCTCATTCGGTGGTTTCGCGCACCGGCGAAGGACCGCCGCGGGTTGATTATCTGCCCGTCGTCATTACGCGCTGGCCGCCGGGTGAACGCATTTACGGTCGGGATCATTAGGAGCAAAAGTAGGAAACGCGCGTATAAGCTCGCCTTCTTCAAGTGGGCGATGCAGGGCCGCGACTAAGCGCGGCACATGTCTGGTCGGTGAAAGAAATGGCGGATACCATCATCCTGGAAGTGGCGCGCTTCTCTCCTGAGCGTCAGCCCGAGATTACCTACCAAACTTTTGAAGTGCCGTTGCGCGCAGACTGGATGGTGCTGGACGCGCTGAACTATATCAAGGATAACCTCGACGGCTCCTTGACCTTTCGATGGTCGTGCCGGATGGGGATCTGCGGAAGCTGCGGCATGATGGTTAATGGGGTGCCGAAGCTGACCTGCGAGACTCTTATCAGTCAATTCGCGCCGGGACCGGTTCGTATCGAGCCGCTGGAACACTTCCCGATCGTCAAGGACCTGGTGATCGATATGGACGTCTTCCTGGAAAAGCTCCAGACGGTGCGTCCCTGGATTGTGCGCAAGGATGAGCGGCTGCCGCAACGGGAATTCCTCCAAACCCCGGCGCAACTCGAAACTTTCCATCAATACAGCTTGTGCATTAACTGTATGCTGTGTTATGCGGCATGCCCGGTTTTTGGTCTGGACCCGCAGTTCGTTGGACCCGCAGCACTCGCACTGGCCGAGCGTTACAATCTTGATTCGCGCGACCAGGGCGCCAGCGAACGCACCGACGTGCTTTCGCAGCATGACGGCATTTGGGATTGCACGGTCGTCGGCGAGTGCTCAACCGTCTGTCCCAAAGGCGTCGACCCGTCGCTCGCTATTCAGCAATATAAACTCACCGCGACCAAGGAATGGTTCAAGACGTGGCTGTTGCCGTGGGGGAACAAATGACAGCCGCGCAACGGCGCGACTGTCATCTCTGAGCAAACCGAAGGATCTCGCAGGACTACAACGCACGGCTCGATGACGCCCTGAGGAAGGTAGACAGACAGCTCATGCCACAGTATCGACAATACCAACCCAAAACCTACCAACCCGTAATGTGGGCGTATTGGTACTTCGACCGTTGGCCCTATCTCAAGTTCATCCTGCGCGAGGCCAGCAGCGTCTTTGTGGCATGGTTTGCAGTCGTGATTCTGCTCCAACTCAACGCGCTGATTTCTGGTCCGGCCGCCTACAGCAATTTCCAACGCTGGATGGCGACGCCAGCAGTTTTCATCGTTAACGTCATCAGCTTCGTGTTCGTCTGTTTCCATGCGATCACCTGGTTCATGCTGGTGCCGCGCGTGATGGCGCGGCAGGTGCTCCACAGGCCGACACCCGACCTGCTGTCAGCAGCGCCCAATTTCGCCATCTGGCTAGTCGCTTCGGTCGTCGTCGCTCTGTTCGCACTGAGGGTTATCTAGATGGCCGCCGCGCATCGCTCTAACCGTCCGTTGCCCTGGATGGTGTTCGGCATCGGTGGATTTCTGGTCGCGTTCTTCTTCCCGGTCCACATTTTTGTCTACGGGATCGCATTGCCGCTCGGCTGGCTGCCGTCGCCGAGTTATCAGAGCACCCTCGGGCTGGTCCATTCTCCAATCACCCGCATCTACCTGGGAATCCTGCTAGTCCTCGCGTTTTGGCACGCCGGCTACCGCATTCGCGATACGTTGTGCGATGCCTTAGCGATGCGTCACGCCGACACGCTCGTGGCCGCGACGTGTTTCGCTTTCGCCTTGGCCGGCACGATCGTAACGGTAGTGGCGCTGTGCGCTGTGCCGTAGTGTAGTGTTAGCTCGGCAGCGTGATCGGACCAGTGTGCGGGCGGATGCTATTAACCGCGCCTGCTCCTTTGTTCCCACGCTTAGTGGGGTTGTTGGTTGGCCAGTCCCCTGAATTCCGCCAAAAGTCGTCATCCATCGCCTGCTCGGAGGTCCGGGGACAAGATGCAGGGAAATTTTGATTTGTCGGTTCGCGTCTCGCGGCCTCCGCAATATATGTGTGCGAGGCGACAGCACTGGCGCGCCCGGCTACAGTATCTGACGAACGATTGAGGCTGCTGCCTCGGATGGTCTAGGCTGATAGCCAGATATAGGGCACCAGATGAAGATAGATATCGATTTGAAGAGCGGCTTCCTTCAGAGCCTTAAGCGCGAGGTGCTGGCAACGCTCACGCCCGAGGAGCGCGCCTTGATCGAAGTCTCAACCGGTGAGATCGGCAACAAGCCGGATGCCGTCAAACTGGGCTGGTTGAAGATGCGCACCAAAGAGACCTGGACCAAGCAGCGCTATACTCGCGGACTAAATCAGGTAATGAAAAAGCTCCGCACCGAGTTGGAGGCGCAAGCATCCCGCAAAGAGTGAACTCCATCCTGCCCAACAGCACTAATAGGGATAAGATGGCGCGTGCGCCGTGCGTCGATGACAAGCTCGGATGCTGCCCGAATAATCCGCCATGACTTTGACGATCCGCTTTGCCCTGCCCTCCGACGCCGCCACGATCCTGCGTTTTATCCGCGGGCTTGCCGAATACGAACGCTTACCTGACGCGGTGAGAGTTACCACCGCCGAAATCCGCGCCCAGATGGAGAGTAGCGATCCACCGTTCGAATGCCTGCTGGCGGAGTACGAAAGCGAGGCGGTTGGATTTGCGGTCTTCTTTCGAAATTACTCGACCTGGACCGGCCGTTGCGGCCTCTATCTCGAAGATCTGTTTGTCAGTGAGGAATACCGCGGACGCGGGATCGGCGGGGCGCTGATGCGGCGTCTGGGGGAACTCGCCGCGGACCGTGGATGGGCGCGGATAGATTGGACGGTGCTCGATTGGAACACTAACGCGCAGAGCTTTTATCGTGAGCAGGGCGGCTATCCCCTGGAGCGCTGGACCGGCTGGCGCCTCGATAACCCGGGGCGCAAGCCTGGGAAACGCTAATGGCGAGGCAAAACGGGCGAGTGGCGCCAGCACTTAAGAGCGCCAGCCTCCCGGCCCGCAAAGCGCCAACACAACAGCTCAATCCCTCGCTCGCACGCACTCGAAGCCTCGCATCTCTTTCGCGCAAGATCAGTCGCGCTCAATTCGCGCAAACAGTCGCTGCCGACGCGACCCTGCGCGGCTTTCTGGCGTCGCTGCCGGATGTGCTCGCAGCGCGGGACCTGCTCCAGCTTGCACAATGCATTGGTACCGCCCGAAGCGCCGGGCGATTGTGTCTGCTGATGATGGGGGCTCATCCGTTAAAGGTGGGCCTGGGTCCGCTCATCTGCGATTTAATTCGCCAGGGTATTTTCAATGCGCTTGCGACTAATGGGGCTGTGATGATTCACGACTTTGAACTGGCGTTTGCCGGCCGCACCTCGGAGGATGTGGGGGCGGGTCTAGCTGATGGCAGCTTTGGGATGGCTGAAGAGACCGGCTCGTTTCTGAACAACGCCGCCAAAAGCGCCGCACGGGAGGGTCGCGGACTTGGCGAAGTGGTAGGCAGGGAGATTGTCCAAAGCCATCTCAAATTTGCCGTCGACAGTATCTTCGCTTGTGCTTACCAAGCGGGAATCCCTGCCACCGTTCACGTGACGCTCGGTGCGGACATTGTCCACATGCATCCGAGCGCCGATGGTTCCGCGATCGGGGCCGCGACGATGGCGGATTTTCATCGATTGATATCAGTTGTCGGAGGACTTTCCCGTGGAGTGGTGGTGAATCTGGGCTCGGCGGTCGTGATGCCGGAAGTCTTCCTCAAGGCGCTCAACCTGGCGCGTAATCTCGGGCGCAAGGTAGGTGGCTTCAGCACCGCCGATATGGACTTTATTCGCCACTACCGCCCTAGCCTGAATGTGGTAGAGCGACCGACCCGCGCCGATGGGCGCGGCTTCGCGCTGACCGGACATCACGAGATAATGTTGCCGCTGCTCGCTGCTGCAATTCGCGTCGAATTGGATAGGCATCCTCGCTCACACGCAGCGTCCTCCCGAAAGCCGAAACGCTCGCGGCACTGACTGCCCGATGGCTCCCGCAACTTAGAGCCGGCCGGGCCATCAATCGTAGCATCTGGATTAACATTCATGGCCGCGCGGAAATTTGAAAGGAGACCGATGAAACCTAATGATTAGCAAATTGTTCAGAACCGCGGCCTTACTGCTCTGCGGGTGCCTCGCCATCGCAAGTAATGTAAACGCGACCGCCAATCTTGTTATCACGACCACGGATGGGCGCCTTCGGGGCATTCTCCGGAATGGTGTCCGCGAGTTCCTGGGAATTCCATACGCCGCGCCGCCGGTGGGAAGCTTGCGCTGGCGCCCGCCCGAGCCGCATCGCGCTTGGAACGCCGTGTTCGCGGCGACCAGCATGAGACAATCGTGCCCGCAAGCGATCGCTGACCCACAACGTTTTCCAACCGCTGAGGATTGCCTATTTCTTAATATCTATGCTCCCGATTTCTCCGCAACTGGCCTGCCAGTTATGGTCTGGATTCATGGAGGCGCCTTCATCCTAGGTTCCGGCGCGGCGTTTGACGGTAGCGCGCTCGCGCGTGAACACAAGCTGATCGTGGTGACGGCCAATTATCGGCTGGGGGCGCTAGGCTTTCTTACTCTACCTAGCCTTGAGGCTGAGAACTCGGCACATATTGCCGGCAATTATGGTCTCCTCGATCAGCAGGCCGCACTCCATTGGGTGCGACGCAACATTGCCGCATTCGGTGGAGACCCTAGTAAGGTCACTATCGCAGGTGAATCAGCGGGCGGGATCAGCGTGTGCGACCAAATGGTCTCTCCCGGCGCAGCGGGACTGTTCAGGAGCGCCATCATCGAAAGCGGTCCGTGTATGCGGCAGCCTACGATCGCCGACCGCGAAAAGACCGGCACTGAGTTGGTCGCGAAACTGGGTTGCCACAGTGCGAGCAACGAAGCCGCGTGCCTCCGCTCCAAAAGCGCGCTGCAGGTGTTTGCCGCAATGCCCGGGAGCTTGCAAGGTCCGCTCGTCTGGGGCCCTGTTGTCGACGGTCACGTATTGCCGAAGCAGCCGGTCGAAGCGTTCCGCTCCGGTACGTTTGCCAGAGTTCCGGTGATCAACGGATCCAACCGAGACGAGGGTACTCTTTTTGTCGCATTGGGCAATCCTCTACCAAGTGAGAATTATAGCGCAGCACTCGCCTCATTCGCGCAGCCGCGCTCGGCCACCGCATCAGGCTCAACTCGTGATCACGACTCGGCGCAAGTGCTGGCCGCCTATCCCCTGGAGAACTACCAATCACCATCAGAAGGGCTCGCAGCGGTTCTTGGTGATTCGATATTTAGTTGTCCTGTCGAAAAAACAAGCCAGCTGTTATCTGCGTTCACTCCGACGTACGAATATGAGTTCAATGACCGCAAGGCTCCGTCGACATTGATTCAGCATCCGCGATTCCCGCTCGGTGCGTATCACTCGGCTGAGATTCAATACGTGTTCCAGACCTACTTTCCGGCTGGTCGGGGATCCGGTGCGCCCAACTTCTCACCCGCTCAGCTCCGGCTCTCAAACGAGATGGCTGCATATTGGAGCAATTTCATTAAAACAGGAAATCCCGATAGGGCTTCACCCAGATGGTTGGCAAGCAAGCCGGGCCGAACGGAAATCCTGTCGTTTATCACCTGACGGGAGCCGTTACGAATCAGATTTTTCAAAGGCGCACTATTGCGCGCTTTGGAATTCTCTTCGGCCGGAACCTGAACTCTGAACCGGCGATGATCGCGGAATCAACGTTTGCGCATTATACCGTTCGCAGCATTAACTGCCGATGGCTCCACGACCTCGTACGCATAGGACCGTTCCAATCGCACTTCTCACCGACTTCGGCTATCGGGACCACTATGGCGGCGTGATGAAGGGAGTGATCGCCTCGATATCTCCGCAAGCGCCGATTATCGACCTCACCCATGGCATTCCGCCGCAGCAAGTACTGGCTGGAGCGCTGGCCTTGCGCGAATCCGTGAACTTTTTCCCGCGGCGCACCGTTTTTCTAGCAGTTGTAGATCCCGGCGTCGGAACCGACCGCAAGCCTATCGCGGTTGAGACGAAGGGCGGGTTTCGATTCGTAGGCCCCGACAATGGTCTGCTGTCGTTGGCCGCTGAACGGTCAGAGATTAAAAGAATCGTCGAACTTCGTTCGCCGCGCTACCGCTTACCTATGGTGAGCCCGAGCTTTCATGGCCGTGACATTTTCGCCCCGGCCGCGGCATGGCTCTGGCGCGGGGTGCCGATCGATGAGCTCGGGCCGCCGCTCCACACGATCGTGCAGTTGGACCTGAGCACCGGCGTGGTTGAAAAGCGGAGTGAACTTCGCGGCGAGATTATCTATGTTGACGGTTTCGGCAATCTGATCAGCAACATCAGCCGGACGATCTACGAGCGATTTGCCCGCCGCTTCCAGCAGTGTAGGCTATCAATCAGGATTAAGAGGCGCGCCTCGCTTGCATTGCGCAAGGCCTATGCTCAAGCGCCGGAAGGCGCGCCCCTCGCAATTTTTGGGAGCTTTGACCTGCTGGAAATCGCTGTGCGCAACGGCGACGCCGCCAAATACTTTAATGCGGCGCCGGGGGCGCCAGTCTTGATCCACCCGGCAGGTTCGATGACCGCATCACGCTGATTGCTATGGATGACCTCTCAGTACATTCTCACGCCTCACCGGTTCTGACCGATATTCCGCGGTTCGAACATCAACTCGAACCTGCATACGGCTATGAGCGTCAGCCCCGCCCACCGATCCGGCTGCGTCCAGTGAACGTCGCGCTTTTTTTGTTGACTTTGTTGACGACTACGATGGCAGGTGCGGATTCGGCCGGCGCGCCGGTACTCCTGGGAGTGCCGGCGAGCCTCCCTAACCTGGTGAGCGGCCTGTCTTTTTCGATTCCCTTGATGTTAATCCTGTTCGCACACGAGATGGGACATTACTTGACTTCGCGCCGCTATGGGGTCGATGCTTCTTTGCCATATTTCATTCCGGCGCCCTTCCCTTCGCTATTTTTCATCGGCACATTCGGGGCATTTATACGGATGCGCCGGCCGCCGCGTACGCGGCGCGAGATGTTCGATATCGGCGCCGCCGGACCGTGGGCAGGATTCATTGTCGCAGTCATCGCCACCGCGATCGGGCTTGCCCGTTCTCAAGTGACCCCGTTGGATACGAGCCAGGGTGGACTGTTCCTCGGCAACTCAATTCTATTTTGGGGAGTGGCGCGAGTGGTGCTGGGCATTGATCCGAACAGCGTGAATGTCAACGTTCATCCGATTGCGCTGGCGGGATGGATTGGTTTGCTGGTCACCGCGATCAACCTGCTGCCAGTCGGGCAACTCGACGGCGGACATGTGGTCTACTCGCTGCTCGGAGGACGGTGGCACCGGCTTGTCTCGCGGGCGGCCTGGATTGGATGCGGGCTGATGGTATTGATACCGTACCTGCTTCATCTGACTTTTTGGGCTGGATGGCTGCTCTGGTTCGTATTGCTAATTGCCCTTGGCCTCGGGCATCCGGCGACTAGCGATACCGACATGCCGCTTAGGGGTTCGCGCAAGATTGGCGCGTGGGCGACAATCGTTTTGTTTGTCGTGACCTTTATTCCGGTGCCAGTGTCGCTCGTACAACCCAAGGTACCCCCGCCCCCCCACGAAGGTCCGACGTACGACGTGCTTCAGCACGGACATCAGCTCACGCAGCCGTGGCGCCGGCTATAGCTTCTAACTCACAGCCGCAGGATCAGATGGTAAGCGAACGGCCGAGCTGGAATCAGTACTTCATGACTATTACGCGGCAAGTGGCCGAGCGCTCGACATGCCTGCGCGCCAAGGTGGGCGCGGTGATCGTCCGCGACCGCAGTATTCTTGCGACTGGCTACAACGGCTCACCTGCCGGCTTACCTCATTGTACCGAGGTGGGATGCCTTGTTTATGAATCACGCACGCCCGACGGTGAGCTCGAACAAAACTGCTACCGGACTATTCACGCCGAGATAAACGCGATTACACAAGCAGCCCGTAACGGGAACGCGATCCGTGACGCCGATATCTATGTCACTCATACCCCGTGTATTCATTGTCTTAAAGTGCTCATCAATACCGGCATCCGGAACGTCTTTTACGAAAAGGAATACAAAATCCATACGGTCGCCGACCTGCTCAGCCAAGCTCGCATTAAGCTAGTGCAGGTCGCGCCTGAGGTCAGCTGATGGTACCCGAGGAAACCGCGGGCCGCACTTGCGGCATTTGCTCCATCATCGAGAGGATTCACGACGGCACCTTCCCGGACTGGGTCGCTGAGCTGCCTCGAAGCTGGCTGACTCTGGGCGATGCGCAGTTCTATCGGGGCTATTGTATCCTGCTCGCCAAGCGCCATGTTACGGAGTTGCATTCAATGCCACGGGCCGAAGCGCATGAATTGCTGGATGAAATCCTCGCGGTGGGGCGCACGCTGGCCGAGGTGTTGAAACCGCTGAAGCTGAACTATGAGTGCCTCGGGAATCAGGAGCCTCACGTCCATTGGCACATTTTCCCGCGATACCTGGATGATCCGCTGCGGCTTGTTCCCGTGTGGGTGCGGCCCGAGGCCGAACGCAAAATATCGCTCAAAAACGGCGCCCGCCTTGAACTTATCGCCGCGATCCGCCGCGAGCTTATTCGCAGGTTACCAACCGCTCGCATTGGATGATCGGAACAGCCGAGACCCCGATGCAGCACGAGCCCGTTCTGCTAGCTCGCTCCCTTCTCGCTTCTCTCTTATTCGCTTCCCTATTGCTTGTTAGCTGCCAAAAATCCAAACCGCTGCCGGAGCAGGGCACTTATGCGCAACAGCTCTACGTCGAACGATGTGGCGGTTGCCATCGCCCATACAGCCCGGCATCGATGACTGCCGCGATGTGGGAAGCGCAGGTGGAAGCGATGCACGCTAAAATCGTGCAGGCGGGACAGCCGCCGCTCTCGCAGGAGCAGCATCTGACGATTCTGCATTACCTAAAGCGCAACGCCGGCAGGCAGTGACGCCGCCGCGCATAGGCGTTATAAGGTGAATCAATATTTTTGTCCGGCCGAGACCATGAAGAAGCGCGCGCATAATGCTTCCGCCTGGAAGTTGAGAAGCTTCTGCCACCGGCAGGCCGCAACAAGTTGGGGAGCAAACCAATGAAAATTGCCACGTTCACTCACCAGGGCACTACGCGCATCGGCGTAGTCGCCGGCCACGAAATCGCCGACATTTGCACCGCGTCGCCGGAGTTGCCGCGCGAAATGGTCGCGTTGCTGACGGCGGGGTCGGCGGCGCTGGAGCGGGCCGCAAAAGCGGCACAAAACGCCCCGCTGTTGGCGCTGTCTCAAATCAAGCTTGAAGCCCCGGTTCTGCACCCGCCGGAGTTCCTCGCTATCGGTCTCAATTATGCCGACCACGTCGCCGAGACCGGCCGCGATAAACCGCAATTCCCGATCTTTTTCAACAAGCAATCCAGTTGCATCAACGGACCCTATGATCCGATTCACATGCCGCGCGTGTCGACCGCGCTCGATTATGAAGGTGAACTGGGCTTCGTTATCGGACGACGCTGCCGGCACGTCCCCCGCGAACGGGCACATGAAGTGATCGCCGGCTATTTCATAGTCAACGACGTCAGTGTGCGTGATTGGCAGCGCCGCGCGGCGACGATGACTTTGGGTAAGTCGTTCGACACTCACGGACCAACGGGCCCGTGGCTGGTCACGCCGGATGAAGTTGGTGACCCGCACAATCTCGACCTGCGCACGCTGGTCAACGGCGAAGAACGGCAGCATTCGAATACCCGCCTATTATTTTTCAACTGTTTCGAGCAGGTGGAAACGCTGTCAACCGTCTTTACTCTTCAGCCGGGCACGATCATTTCGACCGGAACCCCCGGCGGCGTAGCCGCCGCGATGAAACCGCCCAAATGGCTTAAGGTCGGCGATACGGTTCGAATAGAAATCGAGCGTATCGGCTTCATCGAAAACCGAGTCATCGAAGAACCCGCGGAGACCGCGCGCGTCGCATGATCCGAGTTCGCGCCCTACGCTGGCTGGCGATCCGAGAGGGCCTTAACCTAGCGAAGGCCGAAATTTCGGCCAAGTAGAGCATCAAACGCGTGGCTGGCGGCTACTGTTTCCCTCCGAGCGCCCGGAGGTAGTTTTCCCCTGAGGGCCCGTTCGTCGCATCGCGATCCTGGTCTCACGCCCTCGACAACAATTGCCAAGCTGGCGACCTAAGTGCCTGCCGAATTGTAGTTAGCGATTCTTGCCAAAAAGGCAGCATGGAAGCGTGTCGGCTTCTGTGTCAGCAACGAGACCAGGCCGCATGTCTCCATTAGGGCCGGGCAAGATAGCCACCCTGTGAAATAGCAACTGCCGACAAGGCTCATCTGATCCCGTAACGCGCCCGCGCCTGCTCGTACAAGAGCCTCAGCGGGCACCATGCGACGCGCAGCCAGCTGCGCTCTCAAGAAACTCCTTATGGGACCACTGCATGGTCGAGAAACTTCTCCGATTTCCAGGTTGATGAGACTCAGGCCGACTTCTTTGGCACAGCGGCGCAGAGTTAATCAGGCGTGTGCGATGGAGCTCCAGATACGCCCCGCGCCCGATCTCATAGCCGTCCAAGAAGTTCCATTGACTGAAGAGAGGCTCATCGCGAGCCGGATCCGACAAAATTGTGGTTCAGCCGCAGCGAAAAGGAGAAGAGTGTCACAGGCACCGAAGAAATAAGCGTCCGACGAAAATGATTGGGCGTTGGATGCTTGACATTAGCAAAACAAAAGATAATGACTGAGCGTTACCTATCGGCAAAAGATGGGTGGCTTCACCTCGCCCAAATCGAACTTAAGTAGAAGCAGTGAGACGCAAGTCAGAATCGTCTGAAAGCCCGTCTTCTCGATGGCTGTCGGCGATTTTCTGGGGGGTGTTCGCGATAGGTTTGCTGGTGCAGGTTTTCTCTCCGCATCTGAAGGTTCAGAATCACGCCTTTGCTGCGCCGCCAAGCCTGCTTTCCGCTGGCAAGACGATTAGTCCGGCTCCGCTTGTCGCGAAAGAGAGGACGGTGCAGTCGCTATCCGCGTTCTTAACCATAGTTGGAGCGCTCGGACTTGGGTGGTGTTATTGGGAGTGGCTATTCGGGCGAACCTCGTCCTGAATTTTACATCTGACGCGTCCCGAGTGCAGAAGCGTCATCCTGTTCAACACTCACGGCCCAATCGGCCGAAGGCCGTTAGAGAACAAAGAGGGAGGATCAACAGATGCGGGACGAAAAACTTTCCAGAATCGCAGGTCTGGTTTCAGCAGCGGTGGTTGCGACCGTGACCTTTGCAGTTGCTGCCCATGCACTGCAGACCATCACGACGCCGAACGCGTTTACGATCAGTTACAGCCTTTCTTCGGGTGGCAATAGCTCCTCGCTCACCCCTCCTGCGAATATCCCAACATTTGTCATGGGGGCAGAAACCAGTTTTGGTAACGTGGGCTCGAGCTTTATGACGGTCGTGAAGGGCCAGGATAACGAACTGGTATGGAATGGCCTCGAGAGCAACGGCGGCGGGGTCACTACGGGTTCCAGCCCGATTGCGGGGACACACATAATCTACATCGATTTTGTGCACTGCGTTGATCTCGAAGTGACTAACGCGACCAGCTTTCATGTTCATCTTTCTGCCCCCATTTGCAGTGGTGTCGGCGGCGCAACCGGTCGTGTAACGGAAATCTGGTAATCATCTAGTCTGGCGCGATTCACGTTCAAAGGCGCGCCTTTGGGGTGACTCCTTGGTTGGTTGCGACGAGAGAGTCGCCCCGTTCATCTCGTCAACTAAACGCTCGCGTTGCATTTACTGCAAGTGAGCCTCGTATATGTGAACACGCTGATGATTCAGCAGGTGCTGGCGGAGCCCGAATGGCAGGCTCGCCTCAGTGCGGTTGATCTCCGGGCGCTATCGGCGCTGAAGTGGCAACACGTGAACCCCTACGGCACCTTCACCCTGAACATGCAAGAGCGCCTGCCGCTGGAGCAGGTGGGATGGTCACCGGTCCTTGTTGGCCGAAATTTCGGCCTTCGCTAGGTTAAGGCCGAGAGAGACGCTGATCCAGCCTTCGGCGTTTCGGAGAAGTTATCCGCGGGCGCTACGCGCCCGGCCGCACGAACCGCGAGAGGTTCTCGCCGAAACTGTTCGAGTCTGGATAGGGGCACCCTAACAATGCCTGAAGATGGCGCCGCCAGCCCCGTTAGGCCGGCCCGTGCGGTTTCAGGTTCCGAACTGAAGCAAATCGCTCTGTCGTTCCTGCGGCTTGGCACGATTGCGTTCGGCGGGCCCGCCGCTCATATCGCGATGATGGAAGAGGAGTTCGTCCGGCGGCGCCGCTGGGTTTCTCAGGCTGATTTCCTCGACATGCTGGGGGCGTCCAACCTGATTCCGGGTCCGAGCTCGACCGAGATGGCCATTCATATCGGCCATCAGCGAGCAGGTTGGCGAGGCCTGATTGCCGCCGGCACCTCGTTCATTCTTCCGGCGATGCTGATGGTGATGATATGCGCGTGGGCATACGCCGCATTTGGGGCACTTCCCCGGATTCAGCATATGCTGTACGGCATCAAGCCCGTCATCATCGCCATCGTGCTGCAGGCTCTTTGGCGGCTGGGACGGACAGCTGTCAAGGACATGTTTTTGGGGCTAATCGCCCTGCTCGCGACCGTAGCCGCGCTTGCCAGCCAGAAGATCCTGGTAATACTGCTAGCCGCGGGCTTCGTAGCGATGCTCCGAGTATGGAGCAGGGAGCATCGCGCTCAGGCTAATCTGGCGCCGCTTCCGATCATCAAGTCGTTGCTCGCACCGGCTTCGGCGACTGCTGCAGCACTTCCGATAGGGCTCGGAGGACTCTTCCTCCTCTTTCTCAAATTTGGTGCGATAGTCTTCGGAAGCGGCTATGTACTATTAGCTTTTCTCCAGGCGGATCTCGTTAATCGTCTCCATTGGTTGACCCAGGCGCAGCTACTCGACGCAGTGGCCGTCGGTCAGGTAACCCCTGGACCGGTATTCACTACTGCAACCTTTATTGGTTATTTGCTCGATGGCGTTCCTGGTGCTCTGGCTGCAACCCTCGGCATCTTCCTTCCGGGCTTTGTTTTGGTTGCCGCCAGCCGGCCACTAATTCCGCGTGTCCGCGATTCGAAAATCGCGGGAGCATTCCTCGATGGCGTGAATGTTGCGGCCGTCGGGCTGATGATCGCGGTTACGTGGCAGCTCGGCCGGGCCGCCGTGGTCGACTCGATGACCGGAGGTATCGCCGCGCTCAGCGCAATCATTTTGATCTACTTCCGGATCAACTCGCTGTGGTTAATCGTGGTGGGCGGAATAATCGGGATAGGTGCCGGATGGCGGCTTGGAGGATGATGAGGACTGCTGCATGCCATCGAACTTCGGCCTATCCAGATGTCATCCTCCCCTTCCATCGTAGATGATTCGAGCTTCATCCACTCGTGCGAAGTCCGGCAGCGTGTGCGGGGCGAGATTGCCGACGGGCAAGATATGCCGCACATCCCAGCCGCGGACCGTCAGGTGGTCGGCAATAATACGCCGATGGCATCGCCACCATAGGCCTTCCGAACACATGATCGCGGTTCGCCGCGCAGCAGCTAATTCGCTCAGTTGTTCGATTCCGGCGGCGAATTCGGCCGTATCCGCATAGTCGGCATAGGACCGAAATGCGGCAAGTTGCCATGCCGTATGTGGTGAATTGTGCGGCGGCGAATGGCGCCGTCCACCGAGCACTTTGAGCCATTCGTACGGGATCCCGGCTTCTTCAACCGATGCTTTAAGTTCATCATGGTTGAACTGAGGCCATCGGCGTGAACCGGGAAACGAGCGCACGTCAGCCAATAGCGCAATTTCATGTTGTGCGAGCAGGCTCAGGAAAGCCTCGATGGGATGGGTCGAATGACCGATGGTATAGAGGGTGGTCCCCAATGTCTTATGACGCTACAGTCTGGCCTGGCGGGTATTGCCGCTCAGCGGTGAAAGGCCAGAACGATCGCGCCTGCTATCATCGCCACACCACTGACGCGCGCGATGGCATGGCCGAACGGCATAAGCTTCTCCAGGATTACCAAAAAGCTGAGGGCCGCAACCCATATCAGGTTCATCGCGCCGAACACGAACAGCAATCCCATCAGCATCCAGCAGCATCCCAAACAGTGCAGGCCATGCTTGATGCCCATGGTGAACGCTCCGGTCATCCCATCACGCCATTGAGTCATGAAGAATCCGAGCGGCGAGCGGCAATGCGCGAGGCACAAGTTTTTGAGCGGCGTGAGTTGATACACACCGGCAAGCATCAGGAGGACCACACCCGCAACGGACGTGGCGCGCGATGCACCGTAGAGCAGCGAAGCGTCCTCGAGCAGAAGCTGACTCGCGGTCGCCGCCGCACTGAAGAGCGTCCAGATGACGAGATAGGCGCCGGCGAATATCCAGGCTGCATATGCCGAATTTCCTTGGTGGCGACGGACGATTGCAGCGTACGTCAGGATCATCGGGCTCGCACTCGGCAGCATCATTGCCACCATCATTACTGCCCACATCATGAACGTGAGCCATACGCCGGCGAGCGTCGGTGGCAGCGCCGAGAGCAAACGGGCACCGACGGCCCCTAAATCAGCCGGCACCATCGGCATTTTAACCAGGTACAGCCACGCGAGGGCGGTAATCACGGCGAGCGCTGCAAGCAGGGTCAGCCGCTCACGCAGCGGCAGCTGAGGAGTATCAGTGCCGCCTCTTGCCAAAGTTGGCGCTGCCGCCGGGGAAGTCATGCGTCCTGGTGCGAGGTATGCTTTCGATTTCTCACGGTCCGGCACGCGGCAGGCATTAAAGCCCTAGGGTGGGAGAGCCGCTGTAAAGTTTTTGCGCTCGTTGCCCGCTCCCCTTTCTGCCCTCATTCTCTCAGCCGTTTGACCAACTGATCGGCGAGAAATGACCGTTGCGTCCGGAATTGTCAAAGGTCAAGGAGTGGTCGGCAAAATGGCTTTGGGTCCCTTTGGCTGCCGCCAGGCGGCGCGAGAACGGGTGGCCGACATTGTCCAACCAAACCACCTGGTCGCGGGCACCGATAACACCTTCGACGGTCACCTCAGTGATCCCTGGGATGGAAACGCTGAATTTCTTGCCGTCCGAACTGAAGTCGATTTGGGCTGATCTTGTGGGCAACCGCGTCGCAATCATCCCACTCATCAGGGACAGCGGTCCCCCGGCATTGCCGGTGAAGATCGCTTCGAGCGCAGCGCGTTGCGCGCCGTCAGCGCGGCTATCGACGTAAACCGCGAGCGTACCACCCCCCTTCGACATCTCAGCGGGCGTGGTCAACGCCTGCACTGCGTTCAATCCGGACAGGTCGACGCTGCTGTAATTGCCTTTGGTGACGTGGGTGGCGAGTACAACGTCGCAGTGACCTTGCGTTGGCCGGATTCTTGCGCATGCGACAGCAGGCAAGGGCATAGCAGCTCGCAATTGCAGGACTCGAAATAATCTCCTTCGATTCGCCAGGTTTGATTGCTCATCTACGCCTCCTTGCGGTCAGCCGCTTCGCGTGATTCGCTGCACGCTCCGCACTACGCAAACGGAAGGTGCCCGGATATAACTCGGCCGCCGTGTTCGTATCAGCCGGCAGCTGGCTCCAACAAATCTCCGCGGATTGCTTCGAGATCCGTAACATCGAGGCCCAGCGTATCGAGCAAAAAATTCTCGATCCCACCGCTCTCTTCAATTAGCGAGAAAATCGGCTCGAGTTGCCGTTCGCTTAATGGCATTTTTGGGAACGTCGCATTACTTTCCAAAAAATCAGCAACGATCAGTTCGCGGCTGACCCCGAGTAGTTCCAGCAGCATCACCGCCCCTACCCCCGTGCGGTCGCGCCCGGCCGAGCAATGAAACACCAGCGGATACACCTCACGCTCGGCTAACAGCTTGAAAAAAGATTGCCAGCCGTTGCGGAATTCGGTGACGATCACGAGATGCTCGTGACCCGGCGGTGTCTCGATCTTGTAAAAGCCGTCGTCGCGGAACCAGCTATCGCCAATCGGGATGTGCTCCCATCGCACGCCTGATTCGAGGAACTCAGCTCGCGGCGGTCCCAGATGTCTCACTTCGAGCTGGCTTTGCAGGGTGACCAGGGTGCGGAGCCGAATCGCGGCGAGCGGATGCGGGCTTTCGTCCGGGATTTGGGCCAGGTGCGCGGAACGATAAATCTTGCCGCGCCTCACCCGATGTCCGCCGGCCACGGGATGGCCGCCAAGGTCGCGGAAATTGCGACCACCAATCCGCCGCAGCAGATCGAAATCGACTACAACGCGCGGGGTTTCACGGAGTTTATTTTTAGAATCTATTGCGCGTGACAAGTAACGCTAACTCTTCGGGTTAACTGATGGCTCTCTGCCACTACGGCTAAGATTTTTTAACTCCGATCCGTCCTCGGATGAACCAAGTCGTAGACACGACTCGCGCCGCCGCCCGCGCTTCATCGTTGAGTAACCCAACGGTCTGACATTATTCAATGCGCTCTGCGGGTTGGGCGTCTGCAGGGCTGACCGGGAGGGAAAGCGCTCGCCGGGCGGGTGCGCGCCGGTATGTTAGCGCGGTCCAGCAAGCGAAATACGTGATCACGCACTGCCTCCATCATCCAGAGCAGGCTCAGGCCAAACGTTATGCCAAGCCCTTGCACGATCTCACCCGCAACCTCGATAGGTTTGAGCCGCACGATGTCCAGCGATTCCACAACCTGTGCGTCGTCCGCCATGATGGACCTAGACTACGGTTCGTAAACCGGTCAAGCAAGCTGAATCTTCCTACGGCAGCGGAGTCTATCTTGTTTTCGAGGAGGCCGTCTGGCAATCAACCTGTTCATGGTACGAACTGACGACAGGTTATCTGTCCCGATGGAAGGGAGCACGAATATGGATGTCGTCCTTAAACCGGCTGACCGGAGCAACTGGCGAACGATGGTGCGGCTCCAACTCAAGCCGGAGCAGCAAAACTTCGTATCACCGCCAGCGTGGTCGCTGGCGCGCTGTCTAGTCCGGTTCTTCGGGGACGAGTTCGAGCACTTGCCGCATCTCATCTACGCCGGTGACCAAGCGGTTGGCTATTCAACCACTGCGTGCAACCCGGCGAGCGAGCACGACTACTGGATCGACGACATTATGATCGACGCTTCCTGTCAGGGGCGCGGTTATGGCCGAGCGGGCGTAATCGAAACGGTCAGGATGATTGTACGCCGATACCCGCGGTGCTGCGCTGTTCAGCTGACCTGCTTTCGCACCAATACCGCCGCTGCGAAGTTATACAGGAGCCTCGGGTTCGTCGAGACCGGTCGGGATGATGACGAATTTGGAGAGCCGAACTACCGGCTGGCCGGGGCTGCACTGGATGCCTATCGCTAGTGCGCTGGATTAAGACTGAGTCACTCGAGCTGCTGTGGATCCGCAGCCGGGTTCGGTCTCACCCGCACTGCCCCTGCTTGGGCGAAGGAGTGCCAGACGCCGTGGCTGATTTCTGCTCGGCCCCCAATTCTGCGAACTCGCGGAGTTTTTCAAACCACACCAGTTTGTCCTTGAAACCCGGAAAATTCGCGTTTAGGCCGCTGGGGTTAGGAAGCACGAACACGCGTGCTCCGCAGATTGTCTCGGGCTTAGGGCCGACACCGCTCGCTGCCCGGTGCGCGCAAAAATATCGATAGATGCTGGCACCCACGAAGGCGACAACAGCAGGATGCAGGCGCGCGATTTTTCGCAGAACTATGCGTTGGCCTTGCTGAATTTCGTCACGTCCTAACTCCGACGCCGAGCGTGTCGCGCGCGCACATAGGTTAGTCAAAGCCAGTCCGTAGTGCGCCAGTTTGCCATCGTCCGAATATGTCAGCTCTTCCGGCACTATCCTGGCCGCATACAAGAGCCGCCAAAATGGATTACCACGACCCGCAAAATGATGGCCGACCTGCTGCGAGCGCAGGCTCGGATTAATCCCAACCAGCAGCACCCGCGGACGCGGTGTGAGCACATCGCGCAATCTCGGCATAAGACCGCTTGCTCTTCAGCCCTACATCTCAATCAAGTTTGCCGCCGCCTCTTGGCGACCAGCCATCGCTGTATTATCTATACGCTCGCGCGCGTTATGAGCGTTAAGAACCGCTGCAGACGACCGCCGGAATCGGCAATCGGCAGCGATGAGAGAATTGCGATGCTCAACCCCTACCGGGTGCTTGATCTGACAACGGAGCGGGGTTTGCTCTGCGGCCAGATTCTCGCCGACCTCGGTGCCGATGTAATCAAAGTCGAGCCGCCTGGTGGCTCGCCGGCGCGGCGCTTAGCCCCATTTTACCAGGATGTTCCCGATCCGAATCGCTCGATCTATTGGTGGGCCTATAATCGTAACAAACGCAGCATCACTCTCAACCTGGAAACCGACGAAGGCAGAGAACTGCTGTACCGATTAGCTGCGAGCTCACATTTTTTAATCGAATCGGACAATCCCGGTCATCTGGCAACGCGGCGGCTCGGGTACAGCGACCTGGCCGCCTGCAACCGCGAATTGATCTACGTTTCGATAACGCCATTCGGCCAGGACGGTCCTAAGGCCACCTATGCCGACAGCGACCTGGTAATCCTTGCCGCCGGTGGACCGCTGTTGCTCGGTGGTGACGAAGATCGGCCGCCCCTTCGTGTCAGCGTGCCGCAGGCATATCTGCATGCCTCGGCGGATGCCGCGACCGGTGCGCTGGTGGCTCATCATGAGCGCGTACGCTCGGGGCTGGGCCAGCATGTCGATGTCTCGGCACAGCAATCCGTAACTATCGCGACGCAGGCTAATAACCTTGCGTACCGTCTGCACGCCGACGAGGCCCGCCGGATGGCAGGCGGGGTGAAACTCGGTTCGCTTCGTGTGCCGCTGGTGTGGCGGGCGAAGGACGGCTACGTAACGCTGGGCTTTCTGTTCGGCCGCCAGCTTGGGATGTTCAGCCAGCGGCTCATGAATTATCTTCACGAACTCGGAATCTGTGATGCTGCGACCCGCGACAAGGACTGGATTGCCTACGGCGCGTTGCTTTTGAGCGGCAAGGAACCAATGGCCGAGTATGAGCGGGTCGTCGGGCTGATAGCGGAATTTGCGGCGAACCGAACCAAGGCCGAACTTCTCAGCGCTGCCCTGGAGCGCGGATTACTGATCGCGCCGATTACGACGATGGATGAAGTTCTCCAAAGCCCTCAGCTGCAGTCCCGCCAGTATTGGCAGCTGCTTGAGCATCCGGAACTCGGGCGTTCCTTTCCCTACCCGGGGCCGTTCGCCAGGTTCAGTGCGGCCCCGATCGCTTATCGGCGGCGTCCGCCGCTGGTGGGAGAGCATAATCGCGAGCTCTATGTCAGCGAGTTGGGATTGACCGAAGGTACGTTCGCTGATTTTGCCCGCAGGGGGGTCATCTGATGTTACCGCTGGACGATGTGAAGGTGGTCGACTTCATGTGGGCGCTGGCGGGCCCCGGTACCACCCGGACACTTGCTGACTATGGCGCGACAGTAGTCCGAATTGAGTCGGCGAACCGAGTCGATGGCGCCCGCACAGTCGGTCCCTTTCTTGACAACAAGCCGGCACACGACGGCTCCGGCTTGTTTGGCACTTACAACGCCGGCAAGCTCGGACTCGCGCTCGATTTGAACAAGCCGCAGGCGCGAGGGGTGGTGCTGGACCTGGTGCGATGGGCGGACGTCGTGTGCGAATCGTTTTCGCCCAAGGCGATGCGGGCTTGGCGGCTCGATTATGAGTCCCTGCGCGAGGTTAAGCCGGATCTGATCATGCTCAGTTCTTGCCTGATGGGACAGACCGGGCCGATGTCAAAGTTTATCGGCTTCGGTAATATGGCGGCGGCGGTAGCGGGCTTTTACCATCTCTGTGGCTGGCCTGATCGGCCACCTTCAGGGCCGTTCGGGGCATATACCGATTACATCGCCCCGCGCTTTGGCGCGATTTCGGTCTTGGCCGCGCTCGACTATCGCCGGCGCACCGGGCAAGGCCAGTATATCGATCAATCCCAGGCCGAGTCGGCATTGCATTTCCTTACCCCTGCACTGCTCGAATGCGCAGCCAATGCACGTATCGAGCAAGGAATCGGCAACGCCGACCCTAATTATGCGCCGCACGGCGTTTATCCTGCGCTGGGCGACGACCGATGGATCGCGATTACATGTAAAACCGATCAGCAATGGCGCTCATTGTGCACCGTGATGGACCGCGGCAACCTCGCGAGCCATCAAGCCTTTGCGACCCTGGCCATGCGCCATCAAAACCGCGACCAACTGGACCATATCATCAGCGAATGGACGCGAGGTTTGACCGCGCACGACGCCGAGGTCTTACTTCAGCAGTCGGGAATTCCAGCATCCGCGGTTCAGGACAGCAACGACGTATCGCACGACCCGCAACTCGCCGCACGCCGATACCTGGCGGAAATCGAGCATCCGGTTTGTGGCAAAACCGTGGTCGAAGGACCACGCTTTCTTTTGTCGCGTACGCCGGCCATGATCGCGCGGCCTGCGCCCAGCGTCGGCGGCGACAATCAACACGTAGTGGAGACGATTCTGGGTTATGACCAGGACCGCATCAGCGAACTGGTCGCGGCCGGAGTTTTGGGATGAACTATTGTAACCTCCTTGCGGCCGACACCCAGTAGCTAAAAAATCGGGAGGCCAAAGATGCCATCACTCACTTTTCCCAAGGGCGAGACCGCGATTCTCGTCATGGACTGCCAGAACGACATCGTTGACGAGAAGGGCAAAATGGCGGCGATGAACAATGGTGCGATGGCCCGGCTGATTAAGCAGCACGACGTGCTCGGCGCTATCGCGCGCCTCGCCGAGGCCGGACGCAAGACTGGAGTGCCGATTATCCATGTGCGCCATGCCTATCGCCCCGATTACGCCGACGCGCCGCACAACACGCCAATCCTGGCGGGGATGAAGCAGAACGAAATACTCAAAGATGGCACCTGGGGCGCCGAAATCCATCCGGACGTAAAGCGCCAGCCGAGCGATATCGTGATCACCAAAACCCGCGTGAGTGCATTTTACGCCAGTCCGCTCGAGGCAATTCTCAGCGCACAGGGTATCACTCACCTCGTGCTTACGGGCATTGCCACCGATGGCGTGGTGGAGGGCACCGCACGCGACGCAGTTGATCGCGGGTACTACGTGACGATTCCCGACGACTGCTGCGCCACCTTCACCGAAGAAGCCCATCGCGCGGTTTTGGGTGGAGTGCTCGGGATGCTCACGACCGTGGCAAAATCCGACGACATCATCCCGGCGTTGCCGCGCTGATTAGCGGTGTTCCGAATGCACCATCCAGTGAAGTGCGGAGCCGGCAGGCGAAAACCGCCCCTAGTCGTAGGCTGACACCCGACTTGAGTAGCATCCGATCGCCCAGAGAGGCCACGGACCTCGGCGGTGAAGGCCTCTCTGCAGGCGTTCAAGCGCAAGGGGGAGGAGTTTTCTACGGCTGGGTGATCGTCGGCTGCGCGTTCACCATCTTGTGCATCGCCTACGGGGTTCAGTTTACCTTCGGCGTCTTCATGCCTTACATTTCGGCCGATACCGGCTGGAGCCGCGGCGCACTCTCAGTGCCCTACTCCGTGTATGTATTTGTATACAGCGCGTTAGGCTTAATCAGTGGGCGCCTGACTGATCGCTGGGGACCGCGAATCGTGCTTACGGCCGGCGGATGTCTGCTGGGCAGCGGAATCATGCTGATGAGCCGGGTTGGAATGTTATGGCATGTGTACTTCGTGCTCGGCTTACTCGCGGCGTCCGGCATGAGTGCGGCCTACGTTCCATGTAACGCCACGGTCGTGCGATGGTTCGCCCTCAAGCGCGGACTGGCTCTGAGCCTCACCTCCAGCGGCGCGAGTTTCGGTATGTTTATCTTCCCGCCTCTCACCACTGCCTTGATCACCGGGTATGGATGGCGCGGAGCATACTTGGTTCTGGGGTTGTTGGCTCTTTGTACAATAATCGGCTGCGCGGCCTTTATCATACGCGACCCCGAAAGAATGGGATTACATCCCGATGGCCAAGCTCAGAAACTGCTGCTGCCGGAAAAAACTACGGATATTGCTCTGAGTGAGAGCTTCACCTTGGCGGAAGCACAGCGCACCGAGGCGTTCTGGCTGCTGAATGTCATCTTCACCTTGACCTGGATAGTCGTCTTCATGCCAATGGTGCATATCGTGCCCTTTGCGATCGACATCGGCATTTCGCCTTTCCGCGCGGCGATGACGATCAGCGTGATTGGTTTTGCGGGCTTCGCAGGGCGCCTGGCGATTGGCACGCTTTCCGACCGTTTCGGCCGCGTCGCTACACTCGGGGTGTGTTTGCTGCTTCAGGGACTGTCGTTTGCAGCGTTCACAGTTAGTACCGGTCTAATGCTGTTGTACCTGGCTGCCGCGGTGTTTGGATTTTCGTATGGGGGAGTCAGCGCCCTGTTTCCGGCCCTGGTCGGCGATTTTTTCGGTCGCGCCGAAGTTGGTGCGATCGTCGGGTTCATTTTTGCAGTGGCGGGCTCACCGACAGCATTCGGTCCCCTGATAGCCGGCTATATGTACAACGCCAGCCATAACTATGCTGCCGCTTTCGAACTGAGTGCCGCGCTCAACCTTGGCGCGCTGTTGCTGTTGTTTTTGCTGAAGAAGCCTGAAAAGCGCGCAGGTCCACCTGCCTTGAATGCATGATTTAGGGGCCGGTCCGGACGTTCGCGTTTGCAAATGGGCGGCGTGGATGAGACTCTATAGCGTGGGTTTTTAATTAGAAATTCGGACTTAACCAAAGCCGAAAATGAAGCAGGTCTAATATGGAGAATTCGCAGGAAAAGCCTCTCATCCAAACCATGAACGCAGGTTCGAGGCCCAGGCAGCCGCAGCAGTACTACGACGCGATCAAGCAGAAGTTCGCCGAAGAGCGCGACCTGAGGCTGAGATACCGGCCGGAAGGCACCAGCCAATACACCTCCGACCTTGGCGGGTGGATGGCCAGGTACGAAATCGATCCTTATGGCGGCGAAATCAAGCCCCGTGAGCCGATCAGCGACACGGTCGAATGCCTCTTTATCGGCGGCGGCTTTTCCGCCCTGTTGACCTCGGCCCGCCTGCGCGAATATGGCGTCGAGAGCATCCGGATTGTGGAACGGGGCGCCGACGTCGGCGGCACCTGGTACTGGAACCGCTATCCCGGAGCTGCCTGCGACGTGGTCGCCTACGATTACCTGCCGCTCCTCGACGAGACCGGCTACGTGCCGTCGCGTCATTATGCCAAGGCCCCGGAGATTTTTGCTTACTGCCAGTTAATCGCCAATAAGTACAATCTCTACGAGCTGGCAATTTTCCAGACCACCGTCACCTCCACGGTATGGGACTCGGCCGAAAAGATGTGGCATATCACCACCGACCGCGGCGATCAGCTGAAGGCGAAGTTTGTGATCTGCGCCAACGGCACCTTGGCCAAGCCCAAGCTCGCCAAAATCAAGGGGATGGAGACCTTCAAGGGCCATTCCTTCCACACGTCGCGATGGGATTACGAATATTGTGGGCCGGATCTGTCAAAGCTGTCCGATAAGGTGGTGGGGATCATCGGCACCGGAGCGACCGCGGTCCAGGCGATTCCCCGCCTGGGCGCGGCGGCCAAAGAGCTGTACGTGTTCCAGCGCACGCCGTCGTCAATCGATCTCAAGGACGATTGGCCGACCGACCAGGAATGGGCGAACAAACTGCGGCCCGGATGGCAGGCCAAGCGGCGAGAGCATGCGCGGATGGACGCGCGGCGGATGGAGGAAGGAAGCGCAGTGGCGGGGGTTTCGCGCGAGGAGAAGATCCGCCGCCAGGAGAATGCCAATATCGATTACATGATGCGCATCCATAAGCGCATCGAGGAGATCGTCAAGGACAAGGCGACGGCCGAGGCACTGAAGCCATGGTACATGTTCATGTGCAAACGCCCTTGCTTTGATAACGATTACCTGCCGACCTTCAACCGTCCCAACGTCCATCTGATCGACACCAAGGGCAAGGGGATCACCGAGATCACCGAGAAAGGGCCGGTGTTTGAGGGCAAACAGTACGAACTCGACTTGCTCATTTACGCCACCGGCTTCGAGGTGCAGAAAACCGGCATCTACAACCAGATCCGAGGGGAAGGCGGCCTTGACCTGAACGAGAAGTATCACGATGGCATCCGGACGCTGGTCGGAATCCATTCGCATGGCTATCCGAATCTGTTCATCATGGGTGGCTATCAGGCCTCATTCCAATTCAATTTGACCGACATGCTGCAATCGCAGGGCGACCATATCGCGGCATGCATCGATTACACGCGCCGCCACGGCTATCAGACGATAGATGCAACGCCGGAGGCCGAGGAGTGGTGGGTGCAGGAAGTCATCGAGCATCGCGGCAAGACCACCCGCAACCAGGATTGCACGCCTGGCTACTATAATTTCGAGGGCGAATTCCAGCGCCGCCAGGACGGCAACTACAACGGCGGCTTCAATCGCTACTGCACCCACATGGAAGAGGTCAGGGCGAAGATGGAAGACAACTTCGTCTTCGCCAAAGAGTAGTCATTTGGCATAGCGGACGGCGTTTTTTACTGGTGCGCTGTCCCCGCAAGCATTTGGAGGCGGGAATGCACGACCTCGTAATCCGGAACGGAGAAATCGTCGACGGCAGCGGCGTCCCCGCCTTTGCGGGTGATATCTCGATTGACGGCGATAAGATCGTCAGCGTCGGCGGCACCGCCGGCGCCGGACGCCGTGAAATCGATGCAAGCGGCTTGCTGGTAGCGCCTGGATGGGTCGACATTCATACGCACTACGACGGCCAGGTCGCCTGGGACCCCTATCTCTCTCCCTCCAGTTGGCACGGCGTAACGACGCTGGTGATGGGAAATTGCGGCGTCGGCTTTGCGCCGGTGAAACGCGGCAAGGAAGATTTTTTGATCAGCATGATGGACGGCGTCGAAGACATCCCGACCGAGACGCTCAAGGCCGGAATCAATTTCGAATGGGAATCTTTTGGTGAATATCTCGATGCACTTTCGCGGATGAGGCGCGTGCTCGATGTCGGCACCCATGTGCCGCATTGCGCAGTTCGCGCCTACGTGATGGGCGAGCGCGGCGCGGCCAACGAGGCAGCTACGGCCGACGATATCGCGCAGATGGCTGCAATTGTGCGCGACGGTGTAAGAGCCGGAGCGCTCGGCCTCAGCACTTCGCGCACGCTGTTGCATCGAACGCGCGACAAGGCCTACGTGCCGGGAACGTTCGCGGGAGTCGATGAGACGCTGGGTATCGGGCGCGCCCTCGGCGAGGCGGGCGGCGGCGTATTCGAGATGGTTACCGATGTCACGGGTGACGATGCAGATCTCGGGTGGGTCGCGCGGATGTCCAGAGAGACCGGATGCTCGGTCGCACTGGCCGCAGTGGTCAGCCGCCGCTCAGGCATGAGGATGCACGAGATTTTCCAATTCATCCGCCGCGCTAATGCCGACGGCAGCCATATCGTTGCGCAGGTGGCGGCGCGTCCGGCGGCATCGCTCATGAGCCTGCAGAGTTCGCTTCACCCCTTCAGCACCCATCGCAGCTACCGCCAATTGATGGCCGGCTTGAGTCTTGCCGAGCGCGTCGCCAAGATGCGCGACCCGAAGGTGCGCGCGCAGATCCTCAACGACCAGCCCGCGGTCAGGGAGGAACAGACGCTCGCGATGGTAAGCCAGTTTGAGCATCATTTCCCGCTCGGCGATCCGCCCGATTATGAGCCGACGCGCGAGATGAGCATCCTCGAGCGTGCGAAGCGCGCGGGCAAAACGCCCGAGGAGTTCGCCTACGATACGCTGCTCGAACGCGACGGACGCGGTATTATCTATATGCCGCTGGCATTTAAAGACTACTCTTTCGACACCCTCCGTCCGCTGCTGACGGATCCGGCAACGATTCTATCGCTGAGCGACGGCGGGGCGCATTGCGGGGTGATTTGCGACGCCGGGATGCCGACGTACCTGCTGACTCATTGGGTACGCGACCGCAGGCGTGGGCCCCGCATCCCGCTCGAAGTGGCCGTCAAGCGCCAAACCAAAGATACCGTCGAGCTTTACGGAATGCGTGATCGCGGAGTGTTGGCGGTGGGCATGAAGGCCGACCTCAACCTAATCGACTTCGACAATTTGCGGCTGCATCCGCCCGAGATGGTCTTCGATTTGCCGGCCGATGGCCGCAGGTTCGTCCAGCGAGTTGACGGCTACGCGTACACTATCGTGAGCGGCGAAGTAACTTATGAAGGCGGCCAGCCGACAGGCGCGATGCCGGGTAAAATCGTGCGCCGCTCGGCGCGAAGCCTCAGCTGACACCCTGAAGCGAAGCGCACGGCACGATTAGTCTTCTGTGCCACGCACCCGATTTAGAAGCTGCGCAAACCAGCGCCATGCTCTATGATATGGCCGGTGCTGGACCGCTTACCGCTGCTTCCAATCTCTCCCCCCAAATGGCCTTGACGCATCAATTCAACGCGATCGCGTTCGAGGAGAATCTGTCCCTCCGCCAATTAACCGCGACATTTCCCGGCGCCCGGATTACCGCGCACGAACTCTACCGGCCAGTCGAGCCCGCGGGCGGCATCTATGTATATCCGTTCGGCGCGATAGTGGCGTGCGACGTATCGCCGGAAGGCCGCGAGGCCGAACTGGCCCGTCTCCGCGCTGCCCAGCCCAAGCTCACCGCACAAGTTGTTAGAGAAGATTATTCCGTAGTTGAGGAGGCCGGCGCGCCGATCGGAATATTCGATGGCACCCTTAGAGTGGACCGGTTGACCAACGCCCGCGCGGGCGTGGTCGCGCTGATCGTCGCACAGAGCGCGGCAATGGAATATTACGAACGCATCGTCGACCAACTCTTCGCCCGTACCGGCTCGTTAGTCGAGCAACTCGAACACCGCGGCAGCGTACCCTTTCGCACTCGTCCACTGAATCGTTTTATCGGTGAGGCGATTCTCGCCCGCAACGAGGTTCTGTCGGTGTTGCATCTCCTGGATAAGCCTGATGCGACCTGGGAAGATGCCGCGATGGACCGCATTTACGACGACCTTCGCGCAGAATTCGACCTCGCCGATCGTTACGCCGCGATGGAGTCAAAGCTGCGCAGCATCCAGGAGGCACTCGAACTGGTCCTCGATGTCGCGCGTGATCGCCGCCTGCTGCTGCTCGAAGTGGCCGTGGTGGTGTTGATCCTGGCGGAGTTGATCTTCAGCGCCTTGAGAGTTCTGTAGACTTATCTTTCAGGCCAGCTCATCGAGCAGCGCCTTGGCTTCTTTCAGATCGGCGGTATCGAAGCCTTCGGTGAACCAGTTGTAGATTTCGGCGAGCATGTTGTGCGCCTCCCCGCGGCGGCCTTGCGATGCGAGCAGCCGCGCGAGGCTCATGGTGGCGCGTAGCTCATACGCTTTGGCGCCCATCTTTTGCGCCTGCGCAAGCGCCTCGCGAAAATCGGCCTCGGCCAATTCTGTCTGACCCTGTTTGAGCCGCAATTCGCCACGTATCCGCAGAATCTCGGGCTGGTAAACGAGTTCCTCTGGATTCGCCCGAAGCGCCTGTTCGATCGTTTCCAGCGCCTCGACGCTGGCGCCCTCCCGTCCCAGCGCGGCCGCCAGCTCGGCTGTCAGCAGACCGACCTGTAGGTGCGCCCCAATTTCGAGCACCCCAGTTATACCGCGGCGTATCAGCTCAATACCCTCGGCGGCGCGTCCCAGTCGCGATCGCGCCACACCGAGAGTACCTCGGACTGATGCCGCGAGAAATGTGAATTGTAGTTGCTCGGCTAGCTCCAGCGCCTGTGTTGCCAAAGCCTCGGCTCGCTCATAATCGCGCAGGCGAAGCCGGAGGGACGCGGCCCACCATGCGGACCACGGCCTCCCGTACTGGCTCATCTTTCCAAGAGCCATCAGGCGCGCCTCGCGCTCACGGGCAACATCGGCTCGGCCCAATGTCCACTCGTTCCAGCTAGCGTGCCCAAAGGCCACCGTAGGACCCAGAGGGAGCCGCACTAAGTCGGGGTCTTCGAAAAACTTGAGCCCTGCAATGAAACATTCTTCCGCTCCGGCAAGATCGCCCACCGAAAAGCGCACCCCCATTTGCTGGCCGTACGCGCGGCCGATATTGGCGGCAGTACCCTCGCGCAAGGCGAGCTCAAGCGCGCGGTCAGCCAACGCAGCGGCAGCTTGAAGGTTGCCGCTGGCGGTAAACGCAGTCGTTCGCGGGATCATCAAATCGACCAATTGCTTAAGGCTGCCGCTTCTCTCGGCGAGCACTATGGCACCCTCGATGGCGTCGTTGGTTTGAGGCGCACTATAGCCAGCGGTGAAGAACAGCATCCAAGCGATTGATATCGCCAGCTCCAGTTCGCGACGGTCGCGCTCGAGCGATTGCGGCAGCAGCTCCAGGAGTTTGCTCGCCTGCCGATAACTTTCCAGCGCCTCGGCGAAGGCGTTGCGCGCCTCCGCCGTTTTACCAGCCCTCTGCCATTCGGCGGTCGCAGGTTCGGTTTCGCCTGCTTCGCTCCAGTGGCGGGCCAGCACTTCGGGATGCAGCTCCTTGAGTGCCTGGAAGTTCTCATCAATAGCGACGGCCACCTGCCGGTGGAGTTCCCGGCGCCGGCTCTTGAGCAACGCTTCATAAGCCGCATCCCGAATCAGGGCGTGCTTGAACTGGTAGGTGGCATCCGGAATGATGCCGTTCACGTAGAGCAGTTCTGCCTCGGTGAGCCTGGCCAATGCCGCCTGGAGATCCAGTTCGGCCATCGGATGCACCGCACGCAGCAGTTCGTACGAAAATTCACTGCCGATTACCGCGCCTACCTGGATGACCTCCTTGGCCAGCCCGAGCCGATCCAGCCGCGCCATCAGCGAGTCATGCAGCGTCACCGGAATCTCACGCCCGCTGGGCTTGGTCTGGCCGCTTTCCAGCACTGCCCGCGTCAACTCCTCGACGAACAGCGGCACCCCGCCGGTGCGCTCGACCACCGCGTCTACGCTCTCACTGGCGAGCGCGTTGCGCGCAGCCACCAGGGCGACCATCTCCCGCACGTCACGCGCGCTTAGCCGGTTGAGCGTGATTTGCGCATGATGGGCCCGCATCGGCCACGGCGCTCGAAACTCCGGCCGTGCTGTATACAGCAGCATCAGGGGCACCGTCGCCCCCTGCTCAGCCAGCAGTTGCTGCAATTCGAGGGTCGAGGGATCGAGCCAATGGAGATC
>Ga0306920_100000847_pt1 | contig 37158 bp, 31 predicted proteins | sample flu12Cox44000170_FD_204666 | JGI IMG/M metagenome (GOLD analysis project Ga0306920, IMG submission 204666) | Lab enrichment of tropical soil microbial communities from Luquillo Experimental Forest, Puerto Rico - flux4day.12C.oxic.44.000.170 (v2)... | ecosystem: Environmental > Terrestrial >... | reverse complement strand
GGACTCGGCGAAGCAGTGCTCACAGCTTTGGTCGAGGCTGGCGTCGCGCCTTCGAAATTCAAGCTCCTCGCCGTCAACGGCATGCCGCATTCCGGCAAGCCGGATGAACTAGTGGACGCTTTCGGAATTTCGGCTCGGCACATCGTGGACGCGGTGAAGGAAGTGGCTAAGTAGCGAGCGGCCTGCCTGCTCTTCCGGCGCGCGGTGTGCGTCGCGAAGCTCAAACCGCGTGATTGCTGTGGCCGGGGGTGAATTCCATCGTGCCGTCGTCTACTTTGCCGAGCCGCAATGACAGCGTGTCCAGCGCGTAATTCTGATAAAGCTTCCAGGGTTTTTTTGAGCCCTGCTTTGGAAGCATCGCGCTGGCGCGCAAAAAATATCCGGACGTGAAGTTCACCATGGGTTCTTCGACAATATCCGGATCGCGTCTGCGGGGCGTGCAGAAAGAAAATCCTCTTTCATCCATGTAATTCAGCAGACGGCAAACGTACGCAGCCGTCAGATCCGCTTTCAGCGTCCACGAAGCGTTCGTGTACCCAAACGCGGAGGCGAGATTTGGAATATCGCTGAACATCACTCCTTTGTAGCCAAGCGTCCTCGACATATCGACCAGCTTGCCATCCACGATAATCTGCATGCCGCCCAGCAGCTTCAGCCTCAGGCCGGTAGCGGTCACGATAATGTCCGCCTTGAGTTCGTCGCCGGAGCGAAGACGCAGACCTCGTTCGGTGAACGTTTCAATCTCGTCCGTAACAATCGAAGCCTTGCCCGCGCGAATCGCCGCGAATAAGTCTGAATCGGGAACCAGGCAAAGGCGCTGATCCCATGGGTTGTAGCGCGGCGAAAAATGCTTATCGACGTCATATTCAGCGCCGAGCTCTTTGCGCACCAGATTCAAAATTCCCTGCTTCATGTAGTCCGGTTTTCTTCGCGAGAGCCCGTAGAAGTACATCCCGATCAGCACATTCTTCCAGCGCACCACGGCGTAAGCGGCGCGCGCGGGAAGAATCCTGCGCAGAAAATTGGCGATTACGTCCTGCGAAGGCCTGGCGACGATGTAAGTGGGCGAACGCTGCAGCATCGTCACGTGCGCTGCTTCGCCAGTCATCGCAGGAACCAGCGTCACCGCGGTTGCGCCGCTTCCGATCACCACAATCCGCTTGCGACTGTAATTCAGATCCTCAGGCCATTTCTGCGGATGCACGATCTGGCCGCGGAATCGTTCCATGCCCGGCCAGCCCGGCATGTAGCCTTCCGAGTAGTCGTAGTAACCGCTGCACATGTAGAGAAAGTTGCAGACGAATTGAACAGGTTCACCATTCGCGCCGGCCGCTTCGACTGTCCATCGCGCGTCTTCGGATGACCAGCAAGCGCGCGTAACGTGATGGCCGAATCGGATTTTGCGGTCGATGCCGTGCTCGCTGGCGGTCTCGCGGATGTAGCGCAAGATCGAAGAGCCGTCGGCAATGGCCTTCGGCTCGCGCCAAGGGCGGAAACGATAGCCCAGCGTGAACATGTCGGAATCAGAGCGGATGCCGGGGTAGCGGAACAGATCCCATGTCCCGCCGGTTGCGTTGCGCGCTTCCAGGATGACAAAACTCTTGCCGGCGCATTCCGTCTGCAGGTGGTAAGCCGCGCCGATGCCGGAGAGTCCCGCCCCAACAATCAACACGTCGAACTGTTCGGGCCGCGGCTTTTCGTTTGCGGTCGCGATCGCGCCGGAATCGATTTTCACGCTGTCAGCCACGTGGGTTCCTTATGCGGGCGGAGCGCCAAGCTGCGAACACAGTGAATTATTGCCGCTCACAGCAAGTGGAATCAACTGGACAGTTTGTAAGGCAGATTTTCCGCTGCCCGACGCGGCGCAGCATACCGGATTTCACGCATGCCGAAGCGGTACTTTTTCTATGGCGCGCGTTTGCAAAGTAGCGGATATTAGATCTTGGGCGCCGTCCCGCTAAGCCGGAAAATTCAAAACCCAAGCCACGTTCCAGTTCACCCTCCAAGCGCGCCCGTCCCAGCCACCACAAAACTTAGTCTGGCTCTCGATTCAGTCGTCGGCAACGGCCGGCCACACAAGCTGGAAAAGTTGATGCGAATACCAAAATCAGGCCCGCGCTCTCCATCGAACCTCTCAAAACGAGAAGGTGCCGACCACAGCGAATATCTTCTGCTGATCGCTCTGATCGTCCTCATAATTGGGGTTGTGGTGCTTCACCTTGCCAACGTTCGATTCCCTTAACGTTCGCGTTTCCTCAGGAGATGCGTATATAGCGAAAGTCAAAGGCCTTAGGTCATCCCGATCGGGAGGGACCTGAGCTACGGCATCGGGAGGAGGCTGAGCTACGCGCCGGTTACGTCTCGGCTTTCGGGCGATCGAGGAGGAAGGTGCGATCGAGACGCTATTTTTCTCGCAACAGAATCTCGCCGTGCGCGACGACCGCGTCGTTGAGCGATAGCTTGTAGCGGTAGGATCCGGGATTTGTTCCGGGACGCACCGGTCCGCTGACGAGTCGAATTTCAGGCGGCGCTTGAAACACATTCGAGGAAAAAGGACAGCGTTGCGGATCGAATTCGATTTTCAGGTTTCCGGCGTTTGAATACCACACCGCATGATCGCCCGCATCGAGGACGATCACTTCCGGCAATACCCCTACCATCACCAGCTTTTCAGCCACTCGCAGCCTCTCCTGTTACGCCCGGTTTCTGCAGTTCGCGGATTTCGGCGCCGCTATAGTCTCACACTTCGAGCGCGGCTCTCTCGGGGACGCTACTCGGGAAGCGCTCTCTTGCGCAACTCCACGCGCAGCTTTACCGTTCCAATCGATTTTCCGTTCGACGAGCCGTTCACCGTCACTTCCTGGGCGTCTTGTTTTGTCTCTTTGCCGTTGGTGAGTGCAGGCAGGCTGATCTCGACGCGCGCCGCGGCCACTTGCTTTGCGGCCACTCGGAATTTTCCGTCGCCGCTTTCCACTTTCCATCCCGAGGGCACATCAACTGCCAACGTGATTTCTTGCGGCGCAGCAGTTTCATTGCGCACCCAAAGTGGAATCACAAGAGTGGTGCCGGCCTGAAGCGCAATTTCCGGCGGTTCGGGATGCGGCAGGTTGTCGAGTGCGTGGGCGCGACGAAATTCCACGTAGAAACGCCATGGCCCGGCCAGCTCGATTGCAACGTCGGGGAGTTCAGGTGCGGGTGGGATTTGTGGCCGCGCGAATGGGATTGCTCCGGGCGTAATTCCTTCGAAAATATCTCCGGTGACGCTGCCGCCGACGAGCGATTTTCCCAGAACGAAATCGAGCGACTGCGTCCAGCCATTGGCTTCGGCCTTTTTTGCGATTTCGGCTTCGTCCATTTTAGCGAACGAATCGATGTAAGCTTTCGCTTGTGTCTGGTGCGCAAGGAACCCTCCGAGCGCCATGCGCCAATAGGGCTGCTTGGTTGACTTGGAAATACCGGTGAGTGAGATGCTTGGTCCCTTGCCCTTGAAAATGTCTTCGCGAGTGGCGTCCGCAAAGTAATAGATTTTCTTTGGCTGCCACGGGCGCAAATTATCCAAGTAGGGCTCGAGGCGCCGCATGGGACCTGTGACCTGCTCGGGAAACACCAGCGGATCGCCGGCGAGATCAAAGGCTTCCGTGGCCAGCACTCCCGCTGCTTGATGATCGCCGTGGTCCTCGCCGATGAAGGTCCCCGGCAAGAAGGTGAGAATCACTTCCGGGCGCGTCAATCGAACGATTCGCACCATGCGTTCGAGCACCGCACCGTGATCCCAACTGGAAAGCGACTGCAACACATCCTGCGACGCCGTGTCGCGTCCGTCGATGAACCACACGTCCGTGATTTCCAGCTTCGCGAGCGATTGCCGCGCTTCGATCTCGCGGATGTCGCCGAGCGCGGCAGCTTGTTCCGCACCCGCTTCATTGGCTCCGCTGCTTCCACGCGTTCCGAATACGACGCCGGCGCGCTTGCCCTCGTCCATCGCCTTGGCGAGATAAGCCGTGGCGGCTGCTTCGTCATCCGGATGTGCCACCACCAGCAAGATATCCAGCTTGTAGCGCTCGTCGGGAGCCGGCAGCGTTTTCACGTCCTGCGCAAAGCTCGCGACCGCCGCAGCCATCAGCATGGACACCAGCATACACATCCGCATGAGCCCAAGTGTCATCAACCATATCCTCGTGATTTTCCGCAGTAGCAAGCCGCTGCCAATCGCCCGATATGCTCCCATTGGATGGGTTTGTGGCTAGGCGGTTGCAATAAGTTGAATCAGTATTTCCAGCTTTTCACGTCGGCGCCGGCGGGCGCTGTGTCTTCAATGTGCTTCACCATTTCGCCGATGCGCATCTGCAATTCGTTGGACCGCTCGATGGCCGACGAATTGAGCGCGACTCCCTGATAGCAATGCGGTTGAAGCGGGCCGTATTTGAACTTAGCGTTTGCCGGCGGGAACAGCTTCGGGTCGGTGAGCACGGATTCGGCCAGGTGCACCGCATTGTTAAGGTACCAGGTGTCCATGTCGCCCACCGCAAGATTCAGCTTGCCCGCGAGCTTGGGTCCCAGCGTGGCCCAATCGCGCTTCATGATGTAGGTGAGATCGGAGTGCTCGCGCCAGTAATCGGCCACAGATTTATCGATTTCGCCGGTGCGCTTGTCCCAGATTGCTTTGGGATAGCCGTCGTCGCCCATGGGGCCAAAAACGGCTTGCCAGATATCCCATTGTTCACCGGAACGGCCGTGCGTGCCGAGAACCAGCTCGTGGCGATTCTCCATTTCCATCGTGGTGTCGATGGTCCCGTTGGTTTTGCGTTTTTCCGGCCGGGGCACCTTCATGAAAGGACCCTGGCGGAAATACGCGTTCTCGTCTTCGTAAATATTCACCGGCCCGTAGGCGCGGAAATCGATCGGGTCGGGGCAGCCGGCCCACGCGCCGTTGATGTCGTCGGGATAAAACACCTGCGCCGCGAGAGTTTCCCAGCCGCCTGTCGAGCCGCCGAATACGGTTCGCGCCCAGCCTTGCGCGAGACCGTGGAATTTCTTTTCGATCATCGGCAGTAGCTCGTGCATGATCGCGTCGCCGTAGGGGCCGAGGTTCTCTGAGTTCACCGCGTAGGAATCGTCGAAATAGGGGTTCGCGTGCTGTGGCATGACGATCAGCACGCGCGGCAGCCGCCCGCTTGTCCAATCCTGAAAAAATCTCCATGCCGATTGTTGCGAACGCTCTTCTCTTTCTTGCGCCGCCTGATCGGGAGGCGAGGTGCGAAAGCCGGGGAAGAAATGGCGATGGTAATGATCTTCGGAAATCAAGACCGGGTAGCGCGCATCGGGGTGTTCCTCCCAGCCGTCGGGCACTAAAACCACCGCGCTGATTTCCGTCGGGCGGCCCCAGAATTTGGAGAGCAGCTCGCTGCGCATGTGGACGTGCTTCTCCCACTTGTTGTCTTCCACGCTTGCCGCGTGCGCCATCGGGCGCCAGTCGAGCACTGAGTCCACATCGGCGAGTTCCTCATCGAGCGGAGGAACTTTGTGGTCGAGGGTGATGCGAATCGTGCCGGAGGTTGCGGGATCGAGATGCAGATTTTGCGGCGCACTCAGGAAATTTCCGGGCTTCGTTTGCCAGTGCTGGCCTTCGCCTTTGTCCGGAGGGAGCTTCACCACCTTGCCGTTGCCGAGGTGAAAGGTTTCGTAGACGTTAAGCACGGCGCGCACTGTGTAGTCGCCGGGAACCAGTTCGCGCAGGCTTTCGAGGGGATAGCCAAGCGTGGACGAATCCACGCGCGCGGCGGCGCCCGGCTGCCAGGCGCCCACATCCACCCCAAACATCTGCTGCGATTCGATGCCTTCCAGAACGCCGAAGCCGGTTGCGGCAGGATCATCGCTTTTCGCGATGATCAGCAGGACGTGGCCGTCCATCGGTGATGCGGACAGCTCTTTCGAGTAGGCAATTTCGAACACCAGTGGTTTTGGCGGACTAGCCGGAGCGGCGATTGGCGCCGCAAGCAGAATTAGTTCCACAGCAAGCAGGCGTGGGCAAAAACGCACGAAAATCCTCCAGAAAGTCTTTGTGGAAAACTAATTCGGGATGCGCATGTTAGGTGCGTGGGCTGTGGCAGTCAAGGCTTTTGCGGGAACTAGCAGTTAGCAACAAAGCGGCAGGCTACTGATTCGGCGTACGATGCAGCTACGCACAATCGTCAAGATCCACAAACTGTTCCTTCGACGAATCCCAGATCCGATACTCTTCGCGTCCGTTCGATGAGAGGCTGATCAGCCGCTTTTTGGCGGTGAAGATGTCTTCGACGGCCTCGACCCACACAACGGAGCCGTTGGTTTTCCTGAAGATGTCGTACTTTGGAATTATAGTCATCGAGACCTGGGAGACTGAAAATGCTTAACCTATAGTGTCTTTCGACCCTCATTCACCAGCTTGGTTTTCGGCAAGCCGCGCCCGCGGTTATCCACGCACCCCACGACCTCACTGAGCGACGTACAGTAGATGAAATACGCACCGGGAGTTTGAGCGGCAATTTTTTCCATGCGTTTCATAGCGTCGGCAAGTGAGGGCATACCTTCGAGCCAGAGTATGTCCTCCTTGCTGTGTTCCCTGAATATTTCGAACATTGCACAAACTCCGGAAAGCCGGGAGGCGCCCCAACAAGGAAGGTGAGCGTAAGAGAGAAGAGGTTTGCCGGGCGCCTTCGGCTGAAAACGAAAAATAACAAAGTGAAAAATCGAATTGCAAGTCTTAATATCAAGTGATATTAGAGGCCGATGAGCGGCCGGACAGCCCTTTTAATTTATTGCTCGGTTGAACAGGCAGAGTTGATCCGCGAGCGGGCGGAGCGGGACCGCCGGACGATCAGCGGATATCTATTGAACATCGTCATGCGGGCTGTAGAGGTGCAAGAAAAGATTGCGGTAACGATTACCCAATATCAACGGTTGCAACCGATCGGACGAATGCCCATACCAGCCGCGCAGAGAACCACAATGCTGCTGCGGTGTTCGCGCGCCGAAGCCGACAGAATCCGGCAGGCCGCAAAGAAACGCGACACAACGATCAGCGGGTTCGTTTTTCGCTGCGTCGAACGCGCCTGGAAACTGCAGGCGGAGATATATAATTAGTATCGCGTTCGGGCTACGTGGTCTATGCCAGCCGAGGCTCTTGCGGGATAGCCGGCACCTATTGCAGCTTCGCGTACTCGCCCTTTGCTTCCTTCAGGATCGGAATGCCGGAATCCGCGCACAGCGAAGGGAAATCCTGATACGCGCTGCAGGCTTTGTCTGTGTCGCAGGCTGTAGGCGCGCGCCAGTCCCAAGCGGGCCAGCGCTCCCCAAGCGAAATTGATCACCACTCCACGGTGGTTAACGAACTTCTGAAATTCTGCTGCTGCCGGGTTGCCGTCGCGTAAGGCAAGATAGGCTTCTCCGCGCAAATACACTGTGACCAAAGCCACGGTGAAGACGGTGGTGGGGCTGGCCCAGCTCGATCGCGCTTGTGCCTTTCAAGAGTTCCACAACCCGACTCGGGTCTTTATGCTCCATCGCAAATGGAAGACTATACAGCTTGTTGGATATTGGAGCTCGATCATTTGACCTCCATGTCCAATTCGCTCCATCCCAATGCGGAAGGCTTCGGTGTGCAGGCCACCCCGTGCGGCGATTCGCCGGTCACTGCGCTGGCACGACGATCGGAGTGCCCTTGTCCTTTACCAGGAACACCACGAATTTCGCCGGCTTCGTCTGGCTTGCGTTCTTCCCCACGACATGAACGTCATCGGGGCCTTCGTAAAAGGTCTGGCCAGGCTTCAGCGTCACTTCTTTTCCTCCCCGCAACTGCATCACGATGGAGCCCTCGAGGACATAAACAAATGCGTCCGCGTTGTGGCGATGGATGGGGTCCGAGCTGCCCGGAGGATATTCCACAGTGATCATCACACCTTCCTTGCCGGGAAAATCGGGCAGGTCCTTGGTGAAGAGCGGCGTCACCTTGGCTTCGTTGGGTGCCTCTTTAGGGCCGAGCGTGACGGGCATCAGACAAACCAGCAGCAAAACTAGCTTTGTAAGCGTCATGAGCAAGCCTCTCTTGAGTTCGTTCTGTTAGTGGGCGGCTGCCACCAGTTTCGCTCCGGGCTGTTTGAGCCAGTCCGCGAAACGCGTTGTGCCGAGTTTTGCGCCATCGTCGGGAATCAGGGTGCGCTCGCTCATCTTCACGCCATAGTAAGTCGCCTGAGGATCAGCAATCACGTCGCGCGGATCCTTCATTGCCGCCAGGGCTTCCCGGATGAAGTCGTCGAGCCGGAACCTTTCGGGCCCGCCTACTTCCACCGTGCCATTTACAGGCACGCCCGTCGCCACCTTTCCCACCGCACTCGCCACATCTTCGGCAGCCATCGGTTGGAAAAGCACGTGTGGCAAACGGACCGTGTTGCCGGCGGTTGAAACGTCTGCGATGCCCTTGGCGAATTCGAAGAACTGCGTGGCATGCACGATGGAGTAGGGGATTGACGAGCCTTTGATCAAATTCTCCTGCGCGAGTTTTGCCCGGAAGTAGCCACTCGTGAGCATGCGGTCGGTCCCCACCACTGATAGCGCAACGTGATGTCTCACTCCTGCGGCCGTTTCTTGGGTTAGAAGATTGCGGGTGGACGTTTCGAAGAACTTCATCACCGCCGCGTCTTCCCACGACGGCGAATTCGACACATCAACGACCACCGCCGCGCCTTTCAGCGCTTCGGCCAGGCCCTCGCCCGTGATTGTGTTGACGCCCGTATTGGGTGACGCCGGAATTGCTTCGTGCCCGTGCTCGCGCAGCTTGGCAACGAGCTTTGAGCCGGTCAGTCCAGTGCCTCCGATCACTACGATTTTCATGATTTCACCTCTTCCCTGATATTGGCATTTCAAATCTTCTTGTTGTAATCCCTCTACTGTAAAAACTTGAGTGCGCTCGGTTATCAGGTGAGTCCTTGATCCTGAAGGTTGAAATCCTGTAGATAGCCCGGATACTTGTCCGAATTCCTTGGCACCACCAATCTCATAGTGGGTGCTAATTCCCAGGACTTGACCATAGTAAAGTTCCCGCAGCATAGGTGCCGATAAATCTTCGAAGTGCCGTAAGAGAGGCCGAGCACAGTTGTAACGCAACAATCCGTTTGCTAGTTTTGGCGTAGATGCCGCCTGCGCCCGAACAGCTCAGCAGTACCATTGAGAATCTTTACCGGTCGGAATCGGGCCGGGTCCTCGCGACGCTCGTGCGCCAGCTCGGAGACCTGGATCTTGCCGAAGAGGCTATGCATGAGGCATTCGCCGTCGCTCTCGAGTCCTGGTCTCGGACCGGCATTCCTGAAAATCCGCGCCCCTGGCTGATTTCCACGGCGCGCTTCAAGGCCATTGATGGGCTGCGCCGGCGCGCCCGCTTCGACGGAGCACAGAAAGATCTTGCACTCTATACCGACGCGCAAATCAACGAAGCTGCCTTACGCCACCGCGAGATCAATGACGAGGAGATTGAAGACGACCGCCTGCGCTTGATCTTCACCTGCTGCCATCCCGCTCTGCCTCCGGAAGCACAAATTGCGCTAACCCTGCGCGAAGTCTGCGGCCTGACCACAGAAGAGATCGCTCGTGCATTTCTGGTGACGCCGGCATCGCTCGCCCAACGCATCGTGCGCGCCAAGGCAAAGATTCGGGAGACGCCGATTCCCTACGAGGTGCCGACGCCCGAGGAATTACCCGAGCGGCTGGACGCGGTGCTTCAGGTAATCTATCTCGTCTTTAACGAGGGCTACTCGGCTGCGGCGGGAGCGGAAGTAACGCGCGCCGAGCTGACCGGCGAGGCAATTCGACTCGGCCGCTTGCTGTCCGAACTCCAGCCCGAACCGGAAGTGACTGGGCTGCTTGCCCTGATGTTGCTGCAGGAATCCCGCCGCGCCGCGAGAACCTCGCCTACCGGCGAGCTGATTTTGCTCGAGAACCAGGATCGCTCGCTCTGGAATCGCGCGCAGATCGCGGAGGGCGTGGATCTGGTCGAGAAAGCCCTGAAATCCAGCCGCTTCGGCCTTTATACATTGCAGGCCGCGATTGCGGCCGTCCATGCGGGGGCGGAATCCACTGCGGCGACCGACTGGCGGCAGATTGTTGTGCTTTACAACCAGCTAGTGCGCATTCAGCCTTCGCCGGTTGTCCGTCTCAACCGTGCCGTGGCAATTGCCATGTGCGACGGACCGGAGGCCGGTCTGGCGCATATCGAAGCGCTCTTGGAACGAGGCGAGCTGGCAAATTACTACCTGGCACATTCAGCCCGTGCCGATTTGTACCGCAGGCTGGGCAGGACCGCCGAGGCTAAGTCCTCTTATGAGAAGGCGTTGGCGCTGACCCGACAGGAGCCGGAGCGGCAATTCCTGCAGGAGCGGATCCGGCAGCTGAAATAAAAATCGGAGTGGCTGTCGATTTTCAGTCGTCCCAACGACTATCTAGTGACAGAACGATGAACTACGGTTCCTAAGTGGACAGGAAACGAGTCATCAGAAACGCTCGACAGAAACCAAGGAGAAAAAAGCGATGCCACAATATCTGGTTTGCAACTACCTCCCCGACAACTTCGACCCGTCCTTCGTAACCGAAGCGATGATGGAAGAGATCCACGCGCTCAACCGCGAAATGATTGCTGCCGGCGTCAGGAAGTTCGCCTGCGGCATTTCCCCGGCCGCCAAAGCAAAGACGCTGCGCAAGCAGTTCAACGGCAAGGTCCTCGTCACTGACGGACCGTACACCGAGACCAAGGAGCACATGGGCGGATTTTGGATACTGGAAGCCGCCAATATGGATGAGGCAATCGCGTGGGCGACGAAGGCTGCCATCGCCTGCGATGTGGCCGGCGAGGTGCGCGAGCTTCTTTTCTACCCGGCTCCGGAGGAAGGAGAGGGCGGAAGAAAGTAAAACACCTGGCCACTGCGGCCTCGGAACACGCGCCGCAGTGAGATGAGCGAGCCGGCGCAAGTGCTCTGCTGCCGGCTCTTACGATATGAGGAGAAAAACAATGAAATACATCTGCCTGGGTTACTACGACAAAGGCCAAGTTGACGCCATGACTGAGGCCGAGCGAAACGCAATGTTCGACACGTGCTTTGAATACGACGACCATCTTCGCGCCAACGGGCATTATGCCGGTGGAGAAGCGCTGCGGGGTCCGGACACCGCCTTGACCCTTGCGTGGAAGAACGGCAAAGTCGCAACCACGGACGGTCCCTATGCAGAAACCAAGGAGCTACTCGGCGGCATTCTCATCCTTGAGGCGCGGGACATGAACCAGGCAGTACAGCTCATGGCGCAGCACCCGGCCCTGCGGTACAGCAGCATTTTTGAGATCCGTCCGACGGTGGAATTGAGCGAATTGAAAAAGGCAAGATAAAATCAAGCAGGACTCAAAGGAATTCGGCCATGAGAAAACTCAACGTGCTTGAATTTTTTTCCCTGGATGGTGTCCTACAGGCTCCGGGGGGCCGGAGGAAGATACCAGTGCGGCTTCCGGTATGGCGGGTGGACGCGTCCACCGGAAACGATTGTTTGGCGAGGACACGATCCCGGCGGCTTTCAAGGTGACGCAGACCAGGGTCACCTCGAAAGGAGTCATTATCGTGAACTACGAGCGTGCAGGCCCAACCGGAAGTCCATAAACCTTGTCCATCTTTGCGACTATTGAACGCCCCATGCGGAAGCCACGAACGGATCCGTAGAGCGTTGTGTCTCCGCGCAACCTTGTCAGGACTCTCGCTATTTGGGCACTTCTAGAAGGCCGCGCATTGACATCCCCTCCTGCGCTGAATACGCTTCTACGTCTCAGATGGGAGTCATCATGAAGCCCGCAAAATTCGCTCGTGTCGCTCTAATTGGCGCTCTATCGCTTGCGCCACTTGCGCTCTTCGCTCAGGAACCCGAGCACCATCACGACGCCGTCGAAAAACTCGGCACCGTCTCCTTTGCCACTTCCTGCGCTCCCGGAGTGCAGTCGCAATTCGAGCGTGGTGTCGCGCTCCTGTATTCCTTTGAGTACGAAACAGCCGACGCGCAATTCGAGGAGGTCGCCCGAAAAGATCCGCGCTGCGCCATGGCCTACTGGGGACAGGCAATGACTCTCTATCACGAACTCTGGAATCGCCCCTCCAAGGCCGACCTTGCCCAAGCCGCCGAGCTGCTTGCCAAAGCGCGCTCCCTCAACCCTCCTACGGATCGCGAACGCGACTACATTTTGGCGCTCACCGTCTTTTACTCTGACACCGATAAACTCGACCACAATCACCGCGTCGACGCTTACGCCAAAGCAATGCAAGGCGTCTATGAACGGAATCCCAACGACCACGAAGCCGCCATCTTCTACGCGCTCTCGCTTCTCGCCTCAGGTCCCGACCGCGATCCCGATCTCGCCAACGCCAAAGCCGCAGTTGCCATCCTCAACAAGCTCTACGACGAGCAGCCAAATCATCCGGGCATCGCTCACTACATCATCCATAGCTGCGACAATCCTGCCATGGCCGGTCTCGCGCTTTCCGCTGCCCGCAAATATGCAGGCATCGCGCCGTCTTCCCCTCACGCCGTGCACATGCCTTCGCACATCTTCGCGCGCCTGGGTCTTTGGCAGGACGACATCAACTCCAACCTTGCCGCTATTCGCGTTGCCGATAGCATGGTTGCGCATCATCACGTGATGCACCACAAAGTGCATTCCATGGATTTCCTCGAATACGCGTACATGCAAATTGGCGACGACGCCAGCGCCGAAGCAACCATCGGGCAGGTCGCAGCGATTCGTCCCGAACAAATGGATCGCGATTTTGAGGATTATTTGCTCGTACGCCAGGCGGAAGGACCTACCAAGTACGCTCTCGAGCGCCGCCAGTGGAAAGAAGCCCTAGCCCTCGAGCCCATCGCCGGCGCGCCGTCCGACGTTCAGCTAATCACGTATTGGGGACGCGCCATTGGCGCCGGCCGTCTCCACGATGCTGCGGCCGCACAAGACGCGCTGAAGCATTACGACGAACTGCTCGAAGCCACGCGCAAAGGTCCGCGGTCCTACCTCGCCGACCGCCTGAAGGACGAGCGCGAAGTGGTGCAGGCCTGGGCCGCCTACGCTGCGGGCAACTCCGGCGATGCGGTTGATCGCTTGCGCGCCGTTGCCGATCACCAGGATAAAGTCGGCAAAGCCGAAACCGAACTGCCCGTCCGCGAAATGCTTGCCGACATGCTGCTTGACCTCCAGCGTCCGCAAGATGCGCTCGCTGAATATGAAATATCCCTGCGCACCGATCCCAATCGCTTCAACGGCCTCTATGGCGCCGCGCAAGCCGCCGCGCAGGCCGGGCAAAAAGGGAAGGCGAGCGCCTACTACACCCAGTTGCTGAAGAATTGCGAAGGCATCCGCTCCGATCGCCCCGAGTTGGCCCAAGCCAAAACCCTCCTCGCCTCTGCGAGCAGGGGTTTGTAGTCATAGATTTTTGAACTCCGAAGTAACGCGCAACTACTCAGTACGCGTGTGTCTCATCCACTGTAGCTGCGAAGAGGATTGTTCCCAGAAGCCCGATGATTCCCGCCACCGCAAACGGAAGCTGAGGTCGAATTTTCCAGAGCAGGCCGCCTATCGCCGATGCGGGCGTGATTGAAAGGCTGCGGACCAGGTAGTAGAGGCCCACCGTGCGTGCGCGCAGATTGTGTTGCGCAAAATCAACAATCATGGCCTTGCGAGAAGGCTCGCCAATCTCGCGCAAGCCTCCCACGATGAACGCGCCCACCAGCCATTTGAAATCAGGCGCCAGAGCCACCGCCACCGGGAAGAAGGCAAAGCACAGAAAGGTGGCGATCACAAAAGGCTTGCGTCCCCAGCGATCCGCCATCTTTGCGGAAGGGAGATAAACCAGGAGTGCGGTCGCCAGCTCTACGGCCACCAGGGTTCCATATCGCGGTATCGCCACTCTCGTAATGTTCGTAACATAAAGAACGACAAAAATATCGGCCATTCCTTCGCAGGTACGAATTGCGATGTCGGAAACGAGCAACCGCTTGAGCGTCGCATGAAAGGAATTCCAAACGCCCCGCAGCCTGGTCGTGTCCCCGGAAACAGGCGGCAGCTGAATGGTTCGAAGCACCGGAATCGTGACCGCCACAAAGACGATCGTTATTAAAAGCCCTGCCCGAATACCGGCCCGAAGGCCCAGCGCCCCGATCATCACCCCGCCGAGAAGCGGCGAAACCACCATGGGGATGCGCTTCAACATCGATTGCACCGTAAATCCCATCGCGCGCCGGCCCCTGGGAAGAGCATCGCCGATTGTCGCGAAGATTCCCGGCGACGCCATGGATTGCCAAGCCATTGCAAAAGCGAGACCCGAAAAAAGGAACGGCCAGGAAGGACTGAACAGGTAGATGAGATAGCCCGTCAGCGCGGCTGCGAGAAACGTCAGAAATGCCCCGCGCCGCCCGAGGTGATCAGCCAGCCACCCGCCAGGGTATTGATATAGCGCGTCGAGGAAGTCTTCCGAGGTGCCGAATAATCCGACGACTGCGACACTCGCACCGAGCGACTCAAGATACTTCGGGAGATATTTCTTCCAGAGCTCTTCGCCCAAGCCAACCAAGAACACAGCTCCCGAAGCAGCTGCAACATTTCGCTCAATCCCCAGAGATTCTGCAAGTCTTTCCAGTTCAGGACGCATCCCGGAAAGCTCCGCCTGGCTTTCCACGCTCCACCATCTCCTGGCAATACGAGTACAAGGCGTCGTAAACAATCCATTCCGCCGCGTTCACCTCGTGATCGTTGCGAAAATTCAAATGCCGGAATCCCTCGGCGATCGCATTCAGCCCGGCGGATTCGGCTTGGCGCCACAGCCTGTTGTCCGTGTCCGCACCATTGACGATTTTGGCCAGCAAGCGAAGAGCGGCGTCTTCTCCGAGCCGGTGCTTTTTCAGAATCGCCTCGAACGAGCATTCCTTGCCCTGATGGCCAAGTAGTTCGACCCCGGGCACGTCAAACGGCACGGCGCCGAGTCTTTGGGCTTCGAGCATCACTTGATCCGCAGGTACAAAGTGAAACTCTGCATTCGGGTCGATGAACTTCTTGATGAGCCACGGACAGGCCACGCGGTCTACCTTCACGTGCTCTCGTGTAATCCATTTCACGTTGCACCTCCTTCGCCTTCAACGCCGTCAGTTCCATAGACTCTACTTGATGGCAACACGCTTGAGCGCTGCGGCGATCCCCGCCGCCACTGGCTCCGGGTTTCCGAGCGCCCAGAAATGCATGAAGAAAAGGCGTGGCTGTTCCGTGAGCATGTGGCTGTGCAGGGCGGTGACGTCGATCTTGTGTTCTTCGAGCGTGGCGATTACGGCATTCACTTCTTCCGCGGTCAGAACGAAGTCGCCGGTCGTCGCCACTTTCCCCGCGCCCGCTTCCTGAAAGTTGATGGACTCGGCGATACCCTGCGCGGGCGCAATCGTCATGCCGTTCATCGTCACCGCTTCTGCGCGTGGCAGCCCGAACGAAAGCACGCCTCCCTTGAACGCGCCCTTGCGGCCGATTGCGTTTTCGACGTTCTTCGCCCACTCGGGCGGGCTGGGTGGTTCTTCGCCGCCAGCCGCAGGCTTGCTGAGCGGCGTCTTCGACAACGCAAGCGCGGCCTGCAGCGTACTCGCCAGCTTTGCGGAGGGCCCTTGGCCCATGTAGTGCATGTACATCACCCGCGGTTCCGCTTCGATCAAATGGTTGTGAACTGCCGTTATCTCGAATCCATCGGCGCGCAGTTTCAGCATCACAGGATTCACTTCGCTTTCGAGCAACACCAGATCACCCATCACCATCGCTTTGTCGTCGGTGCCGGTGAACGCTGCCCAAGAGCCCAGCGCGAGCCCCGGCTTCAAAGTGATTCCGTCAACCACCACGTGCAAATCCGTGCGAGGGAATCCAATTTTGTAGACATCGCCTGTCTTTTGCCCCGTTCTGTTGAATGTCTCGTCGATCTTGGTCGGGTCAAATCCTTGTGCAGAGACGATAATTGGAAATCCCATGAAGCAAGCTAGAATCCATATGCGCAATCCAGAATGCATGGCTAACCTCCTCGGAACACGCAAGCTTGGCATGGTCTGTATTCCACTTAATCCGCAATCATGTACTGAAATTCGCATTGCCATCTGAAAATTGAATGAAAATGCATCGCCCCTTTAGCATCGTCCAAGTTCAGACGCATTTCGCGGTTTATGCATCGGTCTTCGTTGACTTGACTCGATATGCATCCTAAGATGCGCGAGCTATGCAGGATGCGCAGCCTCTCGTCGGCCGCACGATCTCGCATTACCGTATCGTCGAAAAGCTCGGTGGCGGGGGCATGGGTGTGGTCTATCGCGCGGAAGACACCAAGCTCCGCCGCCAGGTTGCTTTGAAATTCCTCCCGCAGGACGCTTCGGCCGACAAGTCTTCGCTCGAACGATTCGAGCGCGAGGCGCAAGCGGCCTCTGCTCTGAATCATCCCAGCATCTGCACGATTTACGACATTGACCAGGACTCGGGCGTGCCCTTCATCGCTATGGAATTGCTGAAGGGCGTCACGCTGAAGCATCGCATCAACGGCCAGCCCATGGCGCTCGATGCGTTGCTGGAAATCGGCATCGACGTTGTCGATGCGCTCGAGGCGGCTCACAGCGAGGGGATCATCCATCGCGACATCAAGCCCGCGAATATTTTCGTCACCGATCGCGGCCGGGCCAAGGTGCTCGACTTTGGGCTGGCAAAGCTAGTGGCGAAGAACGTGGGCGAGACGGTAACGGCCGGCGGCGTAACCATGGGCACCGACCCGAATCTCACAAGCCCGGGCACCGCGCTCGGAACGGTTGCCTATATGTCTCCCGAACAGGTGCGCGGCGAAAACCTGGATGCGAGGTCGGATCTGTTTTCTTTTGGCCTGGTGCTGTATGAAATGGCGACGGGGCAGCAGGCGTTCAAGGGCAACACTTCCGGCGTGATTTTTGCCGCGATTCTCGAGCGCGAACCCCCGTCGCCGACGCGCCTGGTTCCCGAGCTGCCCGTTGACCTTGAACGCGTAATCGCGAAAGCGCTCGAGAAAGATCCCAAGCTGCGCTACCAGCACGCTTCTGATTTGCGTTCCGATTTGCAGCGGCTGAAAAGGGACACGGAGTCAGGAAGGTCGGGATCGGTGCGCATCGCGGCAGCGGCAGCGACAGTGGCGGCAACATCCGGCACATCAGGAATTTCGCCGGCTGCGACTCGCGAGTCCGGCAGCTCGGCAGTGGCGGCCGTGGCGCACGAGCACAAGGGCAAGTTGATTGCGGTTGCAGTGGTGGTCGCGCTGCTGGTGGTGGCTGCGGGCTACGGGGTTTATTCGCTCTTGCGCGGAAAAGCCGCTGCGATCCCCTTCCGGAATTTCACAATTACAAAAGTCACCGACAACGGGAAGTCCATCCAAGCAGCGCTCTCGCCCGACGGAAAATATATTTTGAGCGTGGTTGCGGACGCCGGCAAGCAAAGCCTCTGGCTGCGGCATGTGGAAACGAACAGCGATACGCAGGTGGTCGCGCCGGAAGCCACCCACTACTCGAGGCTCGCGTTTTCTCCCGACGCAAGCTATCTCTATTTCCGCCGTCCCACTGGCACCATGGAGGACGTGCACGACTTCTACCGCGCTCCTGTGCTGGGTGGGACGCCAAAAGCCATCGCGCATGATGTGGACACGAATATCGCGTTTTCACCGGATGGAAAACGCATCGCCTACGGGCGTGCCAACGATCCGGAGGTGGGCAAATTCCAACTTCTCACTGCCAGTCCTGACGGCAGCGATGAAAGAATGATTGCCGGCGGCCCTGCTCGGGGAATTCCGCAATTCATTCAATGGATGCCAGACGGAAAAAGCATCCTGGGAACCACAATCCAGGTGGGCGGATCGCTCACGGGGCTCGAGACTTTTGATGTGGCTTCCGGCGCCACGAAAATGGTGGCGAATTTCAACGACATGATCTTGCACGAGCTTCTCCCATCAGTGAATGGCGCGGGCTCGTTCGTGAATCTCACGCGAATGGATTCGCTCGATTTTCGTTCCCAACTCGCTTTCGTTTCGCTCCCCGGCGCGAAAATGTATTCGATTACCAACGACATAAATAACTACAACGGGCTGAGCCTCTCCGCCGACGACAAGACGATTGCTGTGGTTCTGCGCAAGGATACTCACACCTTTTTTATTCTGCCGAGTTCGGGAATCGCGGGCAACCTGCTGGGCCCAGCGCTTACGCAAGAGAAAGATGTGGATACTTTCGGGTGGACCGCCAGCGGAGAACTTTTGCTCTCCGAGGCGGGTAAACTCGTGCGGGTTTCACCCGGTGGAAACAATCGAGTTGTCGTCCTGAATCAATCGATCACCGAGCCCGTGGGCTGCGGCGGCGGCAATTCCGGTGCGCCGCCCTCGATTGTATTCGTTGCCAGCCACCGCTCAGCGGCCGGAATCGACGGCCGGAGCGTTTGGCGGATGGATGCGGATGGCACGAATCCGAAAGAAATTTCTGACACCATGGCCGACTTCAGCCCTACTTGTTCTCCCGACGGTAAATGGGTTTATTACTCCATCGGGGGAGCCAATCAAATCAACCGTGTTTCGATCGACGGGGGAAAGCCGGAAGCTGTGCCGGGCCTCAATATTCCCGGCGGAATTTTTGGCTCGGCCTATTTCGACATTTCTCGCGACGGCAAGACCCTGACGTTCCTGGGGGCGATTTCACCTCGCCCGGGGGCGGAAGCTCAACAGAAGATTGTGCTGGTGGCGCTTGATGGGGCACCGCAGTCCTCGCGGCGATTCCTGGAACCCAATCCGTTCATGTCGAGGCCGCCGGTGTTTTCACCCGACGGCAAATCTGTGGTGTATGCGATCCGGGAAAACGGAGTAGACAATCTGTGGCTGCAACCGATCGACGGCGCGGGACCAGGCGGTGGCGGCCGTCGGCTCACAAATTTCGACGCGGATGAAATTCGCTGGTATGTATACTCGCCGGACGGCAAAACCCTCGGCCTTCTGCGCAATCACTCCGAATCTGATGTTGTGCTGTTGCGCGAATCAGGCACCGGGGCGCAGTAATCCACGCGGCAAGACAGGGATTCAACTGAAAAGGGTCTTCCGCAGCCACGATTACCACACGGGAACCGACAGGGCGTGCGTAAGTTGCGCGGACAAAGCGAAACTCGCCGTGCGATCCTGCACATTGCGGATCACGATCACGATCACGAACGAGTGTGGCCCGTAAACGATCGCGGCCTCCTGGTGGTTTTCGGCGAATCCGGCTGTGCCCAGCGCCGCGTCCTGGCTTCCCGGCAATCCCGCTGCAATTCCCTGGTACGGGATGGATCGCGCGAGCATGCCCATCATTTCTTGAGAAGCGCTGGGACTCACCGCTTCGCCCTTCGCCAGCGCCCATAACAGGACCATCAGATCGCGCGCCGTCTCCGTATTCCGAGTGCCTTCGGCCAGCCCAGCCTCGCTCTCCACCGGGGCAACGAAATCCACACCATCCGCGCCCAGCTCGTGCAGACGGTTGCGAATGCGCCCGGCGTCGAGCCTTTCAATCAACAAGCTTTCGGCCCGAAGGCTGCCACGCACAATCATTGCTTCGCAAAGTTCCCGAAGCGTCAGGGTCTTTCCGATGGACTCGTAAATAGGATCATTCTTTGCCTCCGCATGCCCTGTGCCCGAATGACCATCCTTTTGCGCGGCAGGCGTCACCAGCAAGGAATCGCTGAATCGAAGTTCGCCCGCCTCCGTTTCGGCATAAAGCTCGATCATCACCGCGATCTTGATCGCGCTCGACGAGTGGAAGGGTTTCTCCGCCTGCACAAAAAGCTCTTGGGTGCCATCCAATGTGCGGAAGGCCACAGAGGCATCTGCGCTGTAAGTTTGAATCAACCTTTCCACTTCGCCGCGCGCAGGACTTTCGAGCGGCGGGTTCAGTTCAGCTCCCTGGCCGCGAGCGGAAGCGGCGCACGCGCACACAATTACCAAAGCAAAAAGACGCCGCGGACAAGAGAGAGAATTCAGCATCATCCGATTCTATTTAATCATCTGCCATGCATGGCCCCGATTGATAAAAACACCCGCTTGATAAAAAAGGCCGTCTCGCCATCAATCTTGCAGCAGAGCGGCCTCCGCATCCGTTACAGTCGCGTAAATCTGCAAGAACTGGCTCAGACGCGACGTGTTCGCCACTGCTTTTACCCGTTCGTTCATTCCTGCAAAGCTGATTTTGCTCGATGCCTTCTTTGCACGAATGTACGCCGCGATCAATACACCCAGTCCGGCGGAATCCATGGACCGCACTCCGCTCATGTCGATGATCAACTCAGGAGCGTTCTCCTTCTTTATTACATCTTGAAAAGAAGCTACCGTCTCTATGGTCAGCCTGCCTTTCAATACCATAATGCGCAGCCCATCCCGCCCCCGGGGACTTGTGACAATTTCCAAATTTTCGCGGTTCATGTTCGTGATTATGGTACACGAAGCTGGTTCGGGAAAGCTCCGTCAACGCTTTACTGGTTTGTACCCGCTCTGTGGTACCCGGCGTCTAATTTTCCGACGGCAGCTTATCTCGGACACCCAAATCGCTGGGAGGTGTAAGCATGATGGAATCTTCTGATGATCTGCGCACCGCGAGAATTCCACTCCTCCACGGAGCCGGTTCCATGCCCGCACTTGGCTTCGGCACCTTGATTCCCGACCCGGCCGACACGATCACCGCAACCAGAGATGCACTCGCAGCCGGATTTCGACACTTCGATTGCGCCGAACGCTACGGGAACGAGCTTGAGGTGGGCACGGCTTTGCAGGAAGGCCTCGCCGGAGGAATTGCACGCGAAGACGTCTTCGTCACCACCAAGCTGTGGAATTCCAATCACCGGCCCGAGCGCGTCGAACCGGCTTTCCAGGCGAGCCTCGAGAGACTCGGGCTAAAGTATCTCGATCTCTACCTGATTCACACTCCGTATGCGTTTCAACCCGGAGACAATCAGGACCCACGCGATCAAAACGGAAACGTAATCTACGACCGCGAAGTCACTCTACTGGACACCTGGCGAGCGATGGAAAGCCTCGTCGATCACGGTAAGTGCCGCGCCATCGGACTCTCCGACGTCAGTTTGAACGAAGTGAAGCCACTTTATGAATCCGCGAGGATCAAGCCTGCCGTGGTCGAAGTGGAATCGCATCCGTATCTCCCGGAAACAGAGCTTCTTGGATTCTGCAAGGAGAAGGGCATTGTGTTCCTGGCTTTTGCGCCATTGGGCCACGGGATGAAGCCGGGATTGCTCGAAGATCCGGTGATTTCGTCGATCGCCGCCCGGGTTGGGAAGACGCCGGCTCAGGTGCTGCTGGCCTGGGCAGTGCAGCGCGGCACCGCCGTCCTCACCACGCCCAAAAGTGCGGCGCGCGCGAGGGAAAATTTCGACATCACAGCCCTACCACAGGATGCGTTCGATGAAATCAATCGCATTCAGACCCGGCAGCGCCTGAATCCAGTGGTGGACACCGGCGTTCCGGGTTTCATTCCCCAAAGTAAATCAAGGGCACAAGGTGGATGACTATGGAAACGAAGCCGCAACTGGACAAGTCCGCGCAAGAGCAGAAGATTCGCGCGGCGCTGGATCAGCATTGGGCCGCGTCCGATGCCAACGATTTTGACACGGAGCACCGCATCTATCTCGACGATGCCGTGCTCGAGTATCCGCAGTCAGGCGAGCTCACTCGAGGCCGGCGCAACATACAGGGCCAGCGCGAGAGTCAGCCGAACAAAAAGCGTTTTACGATCCGGCGAATCATTGGCAGCGGCGAACTCTGGGTCACCGAATTCATCCTGATGTACGACAACAAGCCGTCCTACACCGTGAGCATCATGGAATTCAAGGGCGACAAGGTTGCGCGCGAAACACAGTATTTTGCGGATCCGTTCCCGGCTTCCGCCTTCCGCGCTCAATGGGTGGAGCGGATGGACTCATAATCCCCGAGTCGAAAACCGGAGGGATGAGCGATGGATTGGACACGGTTGATCCAGTTTGCGCTGCTCGGCAGCAGCGGCTTGGAACAATATGCCATCCTGTTCGTGCGCGTTTCGATCGGCGTGTTCTTCGCCGTCTCCGGCGCAAACAAGTTGTTTGTTCCGGGCGGCACGAAACCTGTTTACGATACTATTATCAAAGCCAAAATCCCTTTTCCCCGCCTCACGGCTTATTTCGTCTCAGGTGTCGAATTCGTTTGCGGATCTTTGCTCGCCGTCGGGCTCCTTTCGATCCTCGCCTCTCTGGCTTTACTGATCGACATGATGGTCGCCATCCCGACAGAAGCGATTTCCACCCTGCCCAAAGGTCTTTCGCCTCTCAGATGGCTCGACGATTTCCTCTACCTCCCGGAAGTCCTCTACGTCCTCTTCTTTATCTGGCTCATCTGCTCCGGCCCAGGAAAATTCAGCTTCGATTACTGGCTCGTCGGCCACTTAATTTCCCCATAGCCCAGGTCCCATTCCGGCCGCCTGCCGGAATTGACCTGAGGCCGTTGATACCCTTATCCTTGCCCGCACCGGTCCGAATCGCCAGCCATGCCATTCTAGTCGTTACACCGCGATTAGAATTTCCCGCAACCCCAACAAAACAAAGCCTCAGCCAATTTTCTAATCGTTACAAAATGCACTTTTTATTCCGCCTTGGCAGGAACATCCGGGGGAACCCATGGGAAAACGAGCTTTTTCAATGACTCCAGTGAAAGTTAAGTCGCTCTTATGTTATGGTGACTTTCACTTTCAGCTGTGTAAGATGGCAATAAACAGCCCAAGCGTGATACTCGGAGACAATTAGTTATGGCCAACGCCAAAGTCAGGGGCGCCGCTGCTGCTATTCTGAGCGTAGCCCAGCGTGGAGGAAAGCGACCGGGACGCCGAGCCGGTGCGCTCGGCATCGAAGCGGAGCTGGGACTTCGCGAGCGCAAGAAGGCGCGGCTGCGCCAGGAGATTATTGACACCGCCTTGCGGCTCTTCCGCGCCAAGGGATACGAAAATACGCGCGTGGAAGATGTGGTGCAGGTTCTGGAAATCAGCCAGCCCACGTTCTTCCGTTACTTCCCGACCAAAGACGCAGTTCTCTACGAAGTGGGCAATCGCGGCTATTCCTGCATTACCGAAAAATTGAAGATGGAGCTTTCCAGCGACGCGAGCACGGCGGATCGCCTGCGACGTCTCTACAGCGAATTTGCTCACGAAGTGGAAGCGAATCGCTGGCTTTGGCAGGCGGTGGTGCTGTCCGGGGCGATGGATCCGGTGCGGTCGCCGCAGATGCGCGGACAGGAAAAAATTGCGGTGAGTCTGCTGCAGGAAATTCTGGAGCAGGGACAGAAACGCGAAGAGATCACGCGCGCTTTTCCCGTGGATCATCTGGCCGAGTTCATGGAAGCGCTCTACCACACGGTGGTGCGAAACTGGGTAGCGGGACCGGCGGGTCCTGACAACCTGGTCGGACGCGTTCGCAATGCGGTGGATTTTTTTCTGCGCGGCGTGACGCCCTAGCTTCGCGTCACCGCAGCGAACAAGCACCAGCCCAACATCGCTCAGCCTATACCGAACGGATGCGAATGCGAGCCGCCGTCCTCCACGATTTCAAAAAGCCTCTCGCCTTTGAAGATATCGAGCGTCCCCGACCGGATGCGGGTGAAGTTCTGATTCAAGTGGAAGCCTGCGGTGTGTGCCATTCCGACGTGCACGTTTCGGATGGCGATTGGCCGCAGTTCGCGAAGATCGTGAAGCGCCCGTTGATCCTCGGGCACGAAATCGCGGGGCACGTGGCCGGGAAAGGCGCGAATGTTTCTCAGTTGGAAATTGGAGACCGCGTCGGAATGCCCTGGGTTTACTGGACATGCGGCGAATGCGAGTTGTGCAAAGAAGGGAATGAGAATCTTTGCAGCAGGCAGAAAATCACGGGCGTAACCGTGGATGGCGGATATGCGGAATATTTCAAGGCGCCCGCAAGCCACGCGCTAAAGATTCCGGAGAGTTTGTCTTCCGCCGAAGCGGCGCCGCTCTTCTGCGCGGGAGTGACGGTCTATCGCGCGCTGAAACAATCGGAAATCTCGCCCGGGCAGCGGCTCGCGATTTTTGGCCTCGGTGGACTGGGCCATCTCGCTGTGCAGATCGGACGCGAGTTCGGCGCCGAAGTAACGGCGGTGGACATTTCCGAGGAAAAGCTCGCGCGGGCGAAATCTTTCGGCGCGGCGAAGGCCGTCAACAATTCCACCGGAGGTGCGGTGAAGGAGATCCGGAAGGCCGGCGGCGCGCACGTCGCACTTGTCTGCTCGGCTGCGAAGGCTGCCTACGATGCCGCGTTCAACAGCGTGCGCCCCACGGGCACCCTTCTCGCAGTGGGATTGCCTGCGGAGAGCATCTGCTTCCCGCCGATCATGATGGCGGCCCGCGAGGTGAGAATCAAAGCCTCGTCGGTAGGCACTCGCGATGACCTCCGCGCTGTGCTGGCGATGGCCGCGGCGGGAAAGGTGCACTGTGACGTCACCGCGAAGCCACTCGAATTTGCCAATGAGGCCTTAGGGCTCTTGCGTAGCGGACAGGTCGGCGGCCGAATTGTCTTGACCTTCCCAGCCTGAGCTCTGGTTGCCGCCGGGCCCGTTTTCGCCCTTAGAAGCAACACTCTTCGAAAATCTTGAGGTCCCCGCTTATTTCGGCTTGACGTTAGTCACTAAAATGTAATATTCCCTATCATAATTTTGGACGTGTGGAACGGGTGTACGGGTGGCGGGTGATTCCAGCGAATTCGGCTCGATAGACCGTGGACGTGGTGCGACTTCCCAGGCAGCCAGGCGATGCTTTGGCCTCACGAGGAGGATTTATGAAGTCAGCATTTCTAGCCGGTGTGATCGCGAGTGTCGTGTGCGTGTTGGTAGCAGCTCCAGTGACGCGGGCGCAAGGGGTGGGCGCGTCGGGCACTATCAACGGAACCGCGGTGGATCCCACGGGTGCGGTGGTGCCGAAGGTGCTGGTAGTCGCGGTTGAGGCCGACCGAGGCATCGTACATTCCACCGAGACCGACACGACTGGCTTCTATCGCTTGACGGGGTTGCCACCGACGACGTACGACATCACGGCGCGAGCCACGGGCTTTGAAGCGGTGCAGCAGAAGGGTTTGGTGGTCAGTGTAGGCAGTATTGAAGTAGTTGATTTTCACCTTACCCTCGCGACATCGAAGGCTATGGTGGAAGTGAATGCAGCACCGCCGATTGTGGAAGTGCAACGCGGCAGCCAAGCAGATACGGTGGTGCAGCGATACATCGAGGACCTGCCGATCGACCGGCGCGATTACCTGACTTTTACGCTGTTGATGCCTGGGGTTGCTGACTCCACTCGCTTGGCCGGCGATCAGGATTTTCGGGTGAAGCAGACTCCTCAAAGTGGTCTTTCCTTTTACGGTAGCAATGGCCGCGGCAATAGCATTACGGTGGACGGCGGGGAGGCGGGCGACGATGCCGGCGGGGTACGCCCGACGCTGAGCCAGGATGCCGTTCAGGAGTTCCAAATCAATCGGAGTAACTACCAGGCTGATTTAGGGGCGGCCAGCGGCGCATCGATCAACATCGTGTCCAAGTCTGGAACGAACGACGTTCACGGAAGCGCATTCGGTTTCTTCCGGAACGATGCCATGGATGCGCGTGATCCCTTTGCGTTTAGCCAGGCGCTCCAGCCGGGAGAAGTGTTCGATCCTGCAAATCCCGATTCCCAGGGAGCGCCGATCAAGAATTCGTTGCAGCGGTATCAATTCGGCGTCAACGCCGGGTTTCCGATCCAAAAGGATAAGACCTTTGGGTTCCTGGCATTTGAAGGATTGCGTCAAGATGCTGAGAATTCAGTTCCGCTGCTCACCAACACAGACATTTTCCGCACGACGACGCCCCAAAATGCGGTTTTCGGTGCGCTCGCGGCTTTGCCGAACAATCCGATGGTGCCATGTATCAACAATCCCGACGGAACCGTGACGAGCTTACCCGCCAAGACATGCGCTTTCGGTCTTCAAACCTTGCTGACGCTGAACCCCAACCCGACTGGGCTTGAGCAGTTATTTATCACTCCCGGTCAAGCGGCTCTCAATTCGTACTTGATCAATCAGTTTGAATCGAACGGCGGGCTGTTCCATTACAACACGCATGATTATCTCTTTTCGGGACGCCTGGATCATCGCTTCGACGAGGCAAACAACTTTTCGCTCACCTACCGGTTCGCACATGACCTAGTCGAGAATCCGGACGTGCAGTCGTTGACCGGGTTCTCAGCGGGCAGTTCGATCCACAATTACGACAACAACCTGCAGGCCGCCTGGTTCCATAGCTTCAGTCCGCGCACGCAAAATGAACTTCGGGTGCAGTTCAACTACGACAGCTTCAACGTGATTCCGAATGAGCCGGCGCAAGTAGGACTTCAAATTCCCGGCTTCGCGAATAACCTCGGCACAAACATCTTTTTGCCGAACCTGACGATTCTGCGGCGCTGGGAATTTGCAGACAACGTAACGATGATTCGCGGCAGGCACACAATTCAATTCGGCGTTGACGAGATTCTCCGCGGGAATCACACAGAATCCCACACCTTCCTGCCGGGGCGTTTCGTGTTTGGTTCTCTGCCTGGAGCGGCGCTGAGCGATTGCTTCTTCCCTTCTACCCCGAACGCGCCGATCAACCCTTGCGGGCTGTCTACATCGGGAGCCAACATCAATTCGCTACAGGCCGCCTCGTTGGCACAGCCGGTGGTCTATCAACAGGGCTTCGGCCAAGCCAATTACCCTGCGTACACTCGGCCGCTCACTGGCCTTTATCTCCAGGATTCGTGGAAGGTATTTTCAAACTTTACGCTGAACCTGGGCGTGCGCTGGGAGATCGACTCGCAATATAACCCACTGAATACCTACTACGGTGACGTCGGACCGCGCATCTCCTTTGCCTGGGATCCGTTCAAAGATCACAAAACAGTTATTCGCGGAGGTTACGGGATCTTCTACGGCCCTGTGGACGCGCAGATTGCTCAGGTGGACCTGAGCCTCGGCGTGCTCAATAAGAACCGCACGACTGTCGAAAATCAGAAAAATAAGATGCAAGTTCCCGATCAGGTGAACAATGTGGTGAACACATGTGGCATCGGGTTTCCGGGCTTTCCGATTTTCCCAGGGACCGCCGCCAGCCCCTGCACTCGCTTCATTTCGATTTATGTAGACCCGATTAGCCCGACCGGTCTGCCCATCGTTACCGCACCCGGTGTGTTCCAAACTTTGTTCGCCAATGGGCTGATTCAATGCACAAAGCCGGCGCCGGGTAACGCCGCCTGTATTACGCCTCAGGCGCTTGGCCCAAAGTCGGCTGGCGGCCTATTCCCACAATCGCCGCAGTTTCCATTCGGCTCCGGTATCATTGCAACGAACAGCGGACAACTTTCGCCGCTGCAAGTGTTATTCAGCAATCCGCCCAATTACAAGCCACCGTACTCGCAACAAGCTTCGCTGGGAATCGAGCGGCAAATCGGCCCCGGCTTCACAGTTGGGGCGAGCGGGATTTACTCCCATACCCTTCGGCTGCCAGTGGCGATCGATACAAACCTATTCCCGGCGCCTGAGAGCACGATCGCGTTAGCGAACGGGAACGTTGTTTCCTACCGGAACTGGAACACGTCTGCGATAACAGACCCGGCCGCCGGATTGCAAATTTCGGGCCCGGGAGCAGGTGGCGTGTATCCATGCGCCATCACGCTGAATGGTTTCGGTCAGCCAGTTTCGCCCTGTTTTGTGAATGCGTTGATCACTCAGAACAACCAGTACACCGCCGCCGCCTCGGCGCTGTACGAAGGCTTGATTCTGGAATTGAAAAAACGATTCAGCGATCACTTCACGCTATTCAGCAACTACACATTCAGCAAAGGATTCGATACATCCACCGACTTCAACTCGGACTACGGTCCGCAGGATCCCACGAATCTCGGTCTCGATCGGGCGCTTTCGGAATTTGACGAGCGGCACAAGGTTATCGTTGCTGGAGTTTTTGACAGCCCGTGGAAGAATCCCATTCTCGCGGGATTCCAGCTTTCTCCGATCTTCAGCTATCACAGCGGCCACCCATTCAACCTGCTCGCCGGCACAGAAGTAAACGGAGACAACCACACGACGAATGAACGTCCTATTGGCGCGCCACGCAATACCGGTCTGGGCCCCAACTACATTGATTTTGACATGCGTTTGAGCTGGTCGCACCGTATCGGCGAGAGGGCCACCATTCGGTTCACGGCGGAAGGATTCAATATCGCCAACCACACCAACTTCGCGAGCGTGAATAACGAAGTGAGCCCCCTCTTCGGACTGCCGACGGACGTGGGCGGCGGCGGTTTCACGACGTTTAACGTGCACGGGATCCGGCCGGGCCGGTTGCTTGCGGACGGGAGCACCGTGACGCCAAGCACTCCCCTGTCATTTACCTCGGCTCTTCCGAAGCGGGAAATCCAGTTGGGAGTGAGGCTTGATTTCTGATCTCGATCGAATTGAACGCCATTGCTGAGTCCAGCCGGTGGTGAGCAAATCTCCGCAGTGAAAATGGCGCAACGGAGGCAAACGAAATTCGCGCCGTTCTATCCACAGGAAGGAGGGCGCCTGCTGAATGGCGGGCGTCGCTTTTTTCGCTCTGAAGGTGTTTTGTTTTTAAGACCTCAGTGAAATTCGGGGCGGGTCGCTTCCAGTTGTGGCGGTCGCGGGATGCTGAATGCACACCAGGGAACTCTTCGATCTTAGCGGGCGCGTGGCAATCGTTACCGGAGGCTCCATCGGGCTGGGCCGGCAGATGGCGCAGGGCCTGGCGGAGATGGGTGCGCATGTGGTGCTCTGCGCGCGGAAGAAGGAGCGATGCGAAGCTGCGGCGGCAGAGCTAAGAAATCTGGGTGTGAAAGCAATGGCTCTAGGTTGTGACGTAAAGGATCCAGCCAGCGTAAAAAGTGTGGTTGACGCGACGGTCGCGGAGTTCGGACGCGTCGATGTGCTGATCAACAACGCCGGAACGTCCTGGGGCGCGCCGGTGGAGGAGATGCGGCTCGAGCACTGGAACAAGGTGCTGGAGACGAATCTGACGGGCACGTTTCTATTTTCGCAGGCGGCGGGAAAAGTGATGATCGGCCAGCGAAAGGGGAAAATTATCAACATCGCATCCGTGGCGGGGATTCACGGGGCGCCGCCGGAGCTGCAGGCCATCGGTTATCATGCAAGCAAGGGAGGGGTGATCGCGTTCACGAAGGATCTGGCGTGCAAATGGGGCGTGCACAATATTCAGGTAAATGCGATTGCGCCGGGCTGGTTTCCGACGAACATGTCGCAAGTGGTGATCGAGCGGAATAAAGATTATTTTCTGCGGCGGATTCCGGCGCATCGCTTTGGCGGCGATGATGATTTGAAGGGAGCAGCGGTGTATCTGGCTTCGAGCGCTTCGAATTACGTGACAGGCAATGTGCTGGTGGTGGACGGAGGGCAGACAGCGTAGCAGTCGGTGCGACGGGGCCATGAAAATTCCACTGACTCCCATTCGTTTCTTGAGATATGCCGAGCAGCAATTCCCGAACAAGCTCGGGATTGTCTGCGGCGACGTGCGCCTGACCTATGCGCAAATGGCCGAGCGGGTTGGCAGGCTGGCCGGAGGCTTGCACGAATTAGGCGTTGCGTCCGACGATCGCGTAGCGTTTTTGAGCATGAATTGCCATCGCTTGATCGAAGCGTATTACGGAGTGCTCGAAGCAGGGGCGATACTGCTGCCGTTGAACATCCGCTTGGCGCCGCACGAACTGGCGTTTATTTTGCGCGATGCGGCCGTGAAGGTTCTGTTTGTGGGCAAGGATTTTGTCGAGCTGGCGAATGCTTTCCGGAAAGATGTGCCGGGAATCGAGAAGTTCGTTTTGCTTGACGGTACGCCGCAAGCGGATTGGTTCGAGCGGAGGAATTACGATGAGCTTTTGGCAAGGGCGAAACCGGTTCGCGCCGATTTCATGCAGGTGGACGAAGATTCCGTTGCGGAACTCTTCTATACGAGCGGGACGAGCGCGAATCCCAAGGGCGTGATGCTCACGCACCGGAATGTGCACCTGCATGCGATGTGCGTTGCGCTGGCTTTCAATACGGGGCTGGAGAGCGTAGAGCTGCACACGATTCCGCTCTTTCATGCGAACGGTTGGGGCGTGGCTCATTCGCTGACGCTGATGGGCGGAACGCACGTGATGATGCAGAGGTTTGAGACGCGTGAAGTGTTCCGGCTGATTCAGCAGGAAAAAGTGCAGTCGTGCAGCTTGGTTCCCACGATGGCGACGGCGCTGGTGAATTGCCCGGAACGGCCGAAATACGACATTTCCACTTTGAATCGCGTGGTGATTGGCGGCGCGGCGTCGTCGCCCACTTTGGTGCGCGAGGTGGAGGAGAAAATGAAGTGCACCTGTTTTTCGGGCTACGGCTTGACGGAAACGTCGCCGATGCTTTCGATCTCGCTGATGAAACCATGGTTGCGTTGGGAAGGAGCCGACCGGTACGCGGGGCAGGCGATGACGGGATATGCGGCGCCGGCGATGGAAATTCGAGTGGTGGATGCGAATGATGTGGATGTGGCGCACGACGGCGTGGCGATTGGGGAAATCGTGGCGCGCACGGACGGAGTGATGAAGGGCTACTGGAACGATCCGGATGCGAGCCGCGAAGCTTTGCGCGACGGCTGGTTTCACACGGGCGATATGGCGACGATCAACGAGGAAGGTTATCTGCTGATTGTGGATCGAAAGAAGGACATTATTGTGAGCGGGGGCGAAAATATTTCGTCGTTGGAGATAGAGAAGGCTCTGCTGGCACATCCTGCGGTGTATGAACTGGCCGTGGTTCCCGTGCCGGATCAACGGTGGGGAGAAGTCCCCAAGGCGCTGGTGGTGTTGAAACCGGGAGAGCAGGCGACGGAGGCGGAATTGCTGGAATTCTGCCGCTCGCGTATTGCCCATTATAAGGCGCCGCGGTCGATTGATTTTTTTGAGTCGCTTCCAAAGACGGGCACTGGAAAGATCCTGAAGAAAGAGCTGCGCAAGAAATATTGGCACGGGAGCGAAATAATTCGGCCGGAAGCTCCGGCCGCAGACTCGCAGAAAGTGTCGAAATAGCTCGCGGATTTTGGCGGCCGCGTGTTGCTGCCGCTTTTCGAAAGGATTTTAGCATGGACCTAAATCTCACCACGGAAGAAACTAAATTCCGCGACGAGTTGAGAATCTGGCTCGAAGCGAATGTTCCCAAGGATTGGGGCGAGTGGCGGGAAAAACCGCTCGAGGAGTCGTTCCCGTATCTTCGCGCCTGGCAACGAAAATTGTACGAAGGCGGCTGGGCAGCGGTTTCCTGGCCCAAAGAATACGGCGGTCGCGGCGCGACGCTGATGGAGCAGTCGCTCTTCTGGGAAGAGATGGCGCGCGTCGAGGCGCCGCCCATGGCGAATTCGCTGGGGCTCGGGTTGATTGGCCCGACGATCATTGCGTATGGAACGGACGAGCAGAAGAAACGATTCATTCCGAAAATCCTGAGCGCGGAAGAAATATGGTGCCAGGGATTCTCCGAGCCGAACGCGGGTTCAGACCTGGCAGCTTTGCAGACGGAAGCCCGGCTGGACGGCGATCACTACGTGGTGAACGGGCAAAAGGTGTGGACGAGCTACGGGTGGATCGGCGATTGGTGTGAGCTTGTGGTGCGGACGGATTCCAACGTGCCGAAGCACAAAGGGCTTTCGGTGCTGCTGATCGACATGAAGTCGCCGGGAGTGGAAGTGCGGCCGCTGAAGCAGATGACAGGCGAGAGCGAGTTCAATGAGATTTTCTTTCGCGACGTGCGCGTGCCGGTGGCGAATCTTCTAGGCAAAGTGAATGACGGCTGGAGCGTGGCGGTGAGCACGCTGATGTATGAGCGGGGCTCTTATGGCGCGCGACTGCATTTGATCTTTAAACGCGCGATAACCCGTTTGATCGAGCTTGCGAATAAATTTCAGAAGAACGGCCACCCGGCGACGCAGGACCCGATCACGCGCCAGAAACTCGCGCAGTGCTATGCGGAAATCGAAATCATGCGCTGGAATCAGCTGCGCGCTTTTAGCCGCGTCACGGCGACCGGCGTTCCGGGGCCGGAAGGGTCAATTCAGAAAATTTTCTGGAGCGAGCTGAATCAGCGCCTGCAACAGATCGCTCAGGAAATATTTGGGCCGCACGGGCAGTTGCTCGCCGGCGATCAGGACGCTGTCGACAATGGAATCTGGTCGTATGGCTACCTGCGAACGCGTGGAAATACGATCGAGGCCGGCACCTCAGAAGTGCAGCGGAACATCATCGGTCATTTCGTGCTGGGCTTGCCCAGAAGCTACTAGCCAGGAGAGGCGATGCAATTCGGATTGAGCGAAAGCCAGCAGATGCTGAAGGACAATGCCCGAAAATTCTTTGTGGGTGAATGTCTCATGGAAGAAGTGCGGCGCTTGATGGAGACCGATACGGCTTACGATGAAACCCTGTGGAAGAAAATGGCGGAGCAGGGTTATACCGGCATTATTTTTCCCGAAGAATATGGCGGCGTGGGGCTTGGAAAAGTGGAGCTGGCGCTGCTGATGGAGGAGGCAGGCCGCGCGCTTCTGCCGGGGCCATTCTTCTCTACGGTGCCGCTGGCGGGAGCCGTGATTGATTCCGTCGCAAGCCCCGAGAACAAGAAGAAATATCTCGCGCCGATTTGTGCCGGGGATGCGCGTTCAACTGTGGCGTTCCTTGAAGCAAATGCAAGCTGGAACTTCGTGGATATTCACATGTCCGCTGTGAATGGCACCCTCACGGGCGAGAAACTCTTTGTGCCGGATGCTGCCGTAGCGGAATTCATCATCGTAATCGCTCGAAACGGGATATTTGCAGTGTCATTGAAAGCTTCCGGAATGAAAATCACGCCGATGGCAGGAATGGACCTGACTCGAAAACTCTATCGAATTGAATTCCAGAACACGCCAGCAGAAAAGATCGGAGATGTATCGGCGTTGGCAGAGGGACTCGATATCGCCACCACAGCGCTGGTATGTGAGCTGGTGGGAGGAATGCAGCGCACACTCGACATCACTGTGGAATACGCTAAGATGCGCAAGCAGTTCGGCAAGCCAATCGGTATCTTTCAGGCCGTGCAGCACCAGTGCGCGGATATGTACCTCGAGACGGAAAGCTCGCGTTCGGCTGCTTATTATGCCGCGTGGGCGCTTGAAGAGAACGCACTCGACGCTTCCGTGGCCGTTTCCATCGCAAAAATGTATGCGAGTGACGCTGCTCGCACCGTCGGCAATCGCGGAATTCAAGTGCATGGCGGGATGGGTTTCACGTGGGAAAACGATGTGCATCTTTACTACCGGCGGGCAAAATCTTCGGAGACAGCTTTCGGCGATTCCACATTCCATCGCGAACGGATCGCGCGGCTGGTGATTGATGCCGACGAACGCCTGACGAAGAGCGCATAGATTCCAAGAGAGAGTGAACCAATGAGCGATCTGGTACAGGTGACAAAGAACGGCGATATCGCGATTATCACCATCAATAATCCTCCTGTGAATGCGTTGAGTCCGGGCGTGCCGGAGGGCCTCGGCGATGCGATCGATCAGATCGCCAAGGATGCCGGCGTGAAAGCGGCCGTGCTGATCGGCGGCGGAAAAACGTTTATTGCGGGCGCCGATATCAAAGAATTCGAGAAGATGACCTCCGGAAAAACCGAGCGCGTCGGTCTGCTTCCGCTGCTTCTCAAGATTGAAAATTCGACGAAACCTGTGGTGGTGGCGATTCACGGCACGGCGTTTGGTGGCGGGCTCGAGGTTGCGATGGCCGGGCATTATCGCGTCGCATCGCCCGATGCTCAAGTGGGGCAGCCGGAAGTGAAGCTGGGCATCATTCCGGGGGCCGCAGGCACGCAACGGTTGCCTCGGCTTGCGGGGGTCGAGAAGGCTGTCGAAATCTGCGTGGAAGGCAAGCCGGTAAAGGCGTCGGACGCGCTGAAACATGGGATCGTTGACCGGTTGATCGAAGGCGATCTGCTTGAGGGGGCGATTGCTTTTGCGCGCGAGATTGCGGGGAAGCCTGCTCCCAAGACACGCGAGAGGAACGAGAGGCTCGGAACGCCGGAACAAAACGCGGCCATTTTCACCTCAGCGCGTGAAACTGCGCGGGCGAAACAGCATAGTTTGATAGCGCCATTGGCCGCAATTGAAGCTGTGGAAGCTTCCACGAAATTGCCGTTCGAGCAGGGTTGCGAGAAAGAGCGGGAGCTTTTCGTTAAATGCCTCTTCTCGGGCCAGTCCAAGGCGCTGATTCATGTTTTTTTTGGCGAGCGCGAAGTAGCAAAAATTCCGGACATTCCGAAAGACACCCCGCTGATTCCGGTAAATAAAGCAGCGGTGGTGGGAGCCGGCACAATGGGCGGCGGCATCGCGATGGTGTTTGCGAATGCCGGCATTCCAGTGCTGTTGAAGGAAGCCGACCAGCCTGCGCTCGATCGCGGAATAGCGAATATTCAAAAGAACTACGCAAGCTCTGTGAAGCGCGGCCGTTTCACACAGCAATTCGTGGACGAATGCCTGAAGCGAATTCAACCGACACTTAGTTTCGACGGTTTTTCGGACGCGGACATGGTGATCGAAGCCGTCTTCGAGGGGATGACGCTGAAGAAAGAAGTTTTCGCGGAACTTGATCGCGTTTGCAAGCCTGGAGCACTTCTTGCCAGCAATACTTCGACACTGAACATAGACGAAATCGCATCGGCCACATCGCGCCCGGCTTCGGTGATTGGCACGCACTTTTTCAGCCCCGCGAATGTGATGCGCTTGCTTGAAATTGTTCGCGGGAAAGCGACGAGTAAAGAAGTGATCGCCACCTGCATGCAACTTTCAAAGAAGCTTGGCAAAATTGGCGTGCTCGTGGGTAATTGCAGGGGTTTTGTGGGGAACCGCATGTTCGGCCCCTACCGCCGCGAAGCGCAATTTCTGGTTGAGGAAGGCGCAAGCGTTGAGGCTGTTGACAAAGCGCTGGTGGACTACGGCATGGCAATGGGTCCTCTTTCCACGGGCGATCTCGCAGGACTCGATGTGGGCTGGCGCATACGCAAGGAATATTGCCATCTCGAAAAGCCGGGGATTCGCCAGCCGATTGCCGAAGATCAGTTGTGCGAGATGGGACGCTACGGCCAGAAAACGGGGGCGGGCTGGTACAAATATGACGAGAATCGCCGCGCTACGCCCGATCCGGAAGTTGCGGAGTTGATCCGCAAATGGACAACCGAGGCCAACATTCCGCAGCGCCAAATTTCCGCCGATGAAATCGTTGATCGCTGCATCTACGCTTTGGTGAACGAAGGCGCGCGCATCCTGGAAGAAGGATTTGCGCTTCGGGCCGTCGATATCGACATTATTTATCTGAATGGCTACGGATTTCCCGCGTATCGAGGTGGTCCGATGTGGTACGCGGACACGGTGGGGCTTAAAAGCGTTTACGATCGCGCCCTCGAATTTCGGAAGCAGCACGGTGAAATTTGGCAGCCTGCGCCTTTGCTGCGAGAACTGGCGGAGCAAGGCAAGAAGTTCGCGGACTTCACCAGAGTACAGGGCGTGGCGGCATCGAAGCCTTGAGGAGCGCGCGTTGCCGGATTTTGAGGATCGTGCAACGGCAGTCCGCCTCGGCGAAGAGCTGAATCTCGAGGCGCTCGATGCCTGCCTGCGAGCACATTTCCCCGATGAATACGGGTCTCTCGACGTAAAACAGTTTCCCAGCGGGCATTCGAACCTCACGTACTCCGTGCGCCTGGGCAATCGAGAGTTTGTGCTCCGGCGACCTCCGTTTGGCAGCAAGGTAAAATCCGCGCACGACATGGGCCGTGAATTTCGTGTGCTTTCGAAACTTCACGCCATCTATCCCCCAGCGCCTGAAGTTCTTCTGTACTGTGAGGACAGCACCGTGCTCGGCGCACCGTTTTATTTGATGAAGCCGATTCACGGCGTCATCATTCGGCGGAATCCCCCCGAAGGTCTCAGCTTTACGGCGGAAGTCGCCCGGCATTTGAGCGAGTCCTTCGTTGATAATCTCGCGCGACTCCACGGGCTGGATTATCAGAGCGTTGGCCTCGGCGACCTTGGCAAGCCGGAAGGGTATCTCGAGCGCCAGGTGCGGGGCTGGACAGAGCGGTACCACGGTTCGCGCACGCATGAGTTTCCGGAAGTGGAGCGCATCGTGAGCTGGATGCAGGCGCACATGCCTTCGACGAGCGCTGCCGCGCTGGTCCACAACGACTACAAGTACGACAATCTGGTCTTAGATCCGCGCGACATCACAAAAATCATTGGAGTGCTCGATTGGGAGATGTGCACGATTGGCGATCCGCTCACCGATCTCGCTACAGCTCTCGCTTATTGGATTGACGCAGACGATCCCGAGCCGCTGCAGAAAATTCGATGGGGTCCAACGACGCGTCCAGGCAATATGACGCGCGCACAAATTGTCGAGCGCTATGCCGAAAAGGCCGGACGCCCGGTTTCGCACATGGATTTTTATGTGGTGTTCTCGCGCTTTAAGGTTGCGGTGATTGTCCAGCAAATTTACTACCGTTATCAGCAGGGTCTCACCAAAGACGAACGCTTCGCCGGAATGCCTGTGGTGGTCGAGGCGCTCCTGCGGGCTTCTCTGCATTGCGCTGAAACCGGTGCACTCTAAAGTTTTTGCGGGAAACCCCGAACAGCGTTCCGTAAAGAAATGCTCGCCCTACAGGTAATGCCGCACTACCCACTCCGCGATGCACGCCGGTTTATCTGATCCCTCGCACTCGACCGTCACCGAAAGTACAAGTTCGAACGCCTCACCGAGATCTTTGAAGTCGGAAAGGGCAAATCGCCCGCGTATTCGCGAACCTGCGCGGACGGCCGAAGGAAAGCGCACCCGGTTCAGTCCGTAATTGATGGCGCGCCGGCCCGATTGCTGAAATTCAATCGCATTCTGCATCAGCGAGCTGAGCAGCGACAGCGTCATAAATCCGTGTGCGATTGTTGTGTCGTACGGGGATTCTTT
>Ga0306920_100000845_pt1 | contig 37218 bp, 37 predicted proteins | sample flu12Cox44000170_FD_204666 | JGI IMG/M metagenome (GOLD analysis project Ga0306920, IMG submission 204666) | Lab enrichment of tropical soil microbial communities from Luquillo Experimental Forest, Puerto Rico - flux4day.12C.oxic.44.000.170 (v2)... | ecosystem: Environmental > Terrestrial >... | reverse complement strand
GACCGCAGGCGCGGAAGACTACGGAGTCTTCGTTGGCGGTTGCGGTTGAGGGGGGCCGCCGGGCGCCGGTGTTTGCTCGCCCAATTCCTGGATGGGTTGCGAGAAGTAAAGCCGCTTCGGTGAAGGTTCCACAGGCAACGTTGGCGGCGGGACATCGTGCCAGCGTTCGAGGAATTCCACAACCTTGGCATACTCTTTTCCCGTAAGATTGGCGCGCACGCGCATGTGAGCTGCCACGTTCCGGAAGCTCGCCAATGGCCGCTCAGCCAGGCTGGGAGCGTTGTGGCAGTAGCTGCAGTACATCGTGAAGATCCGCCCGCCTGTGAGCGAATCCTCGTAACTCTTGCAGGCGTCTTCTTCCTTCGCGGGAGACGGCATGCGGAGCGGAGCCGGCCCTTGCGCATATTCGGACCTATCGACGGGGGTATGATAACAACCCGCTGCTGCCAGCATAGTGGTGAGGGTCAGGACTAACCCGACCCGCCAGGAATTTCGCACGCGTCGCATGCCCATGTTCTCCTTCTTGCGCCTCATAGAGCCCCGGATCCATGTCTGTTTCATTCTCTACCTTCACGCACAGGCTTTTCCGGGTGCACGTCCAAAGGTCGCCGGTTGCTACCAACCCCAGGCCAATTCGGCGATGAACTGGTTGTCATGCAAATGGAACCCCGGTTCGTCGTTGATCTGGTAGGCGCATTTCAGAGCCATTCGGGGATAGAAATAGTAGTTGATGCCGAATTCGTTTTGCTGCCGCCGTACCGGCACGTCGACCGGAGTGGAAAACGCGGTCAAGTCCAGGGTTGTCGGATCAATCCCACGAAAGTCGACGTAGCTATAGCGGTAGACCACTTCGGTATTCTGCAAGCACTTGTTGGAGGCGTCCCGCGGCCGGTAGGCGACCTGACCATAGAATCCCTGGCGGCGGATATTGTTGGCGATAAAATTCTGGGCGTGCTGATAAGTCATGCCGTATTCAAAGCGCACGTCCCAGTTGTCTTTGTGGTAGTTGAGGTCCACGGCCCACAAACTGATCGAGTCCTCAAACCCGCCCTTGACATAATCGCCGTTGTACAGGCCGGAAATGCCGCCTTTCAAGCCCACTTCGGGCCACCATAAGCCGATGCGTCCGCCGAAAGCCTTCCCATTTGAAATGATGTTGAAGGTGTTCGTCATGTTCTCGAGATTGGCCAGCTCATTGATGTTCGGGCTCCCGGCGGTCGCCGGTGAGAAGTTCAAGCCATTGGAAACGTAAGCGGCGTACTCCAACTTCAGCGGAGAGCACCCCAGGTAGAAGGAGCCAGTCGCCTGCACACCCAACATAGACATGGCGGGCAGGACTTGCAGCCACAGCAGCGGTGGGCAGCCGGGTGCGTCGCCGGGAAGTTTGTTAATCCATGGATTGTTCAAGCGCTCGTTATACCAACCGATGGGCGCCACAAATCGTCCGACAATGATTGTCAACCAGTCGTTGACGAAGAAATCCGCCTGAGCGAACGATCCTGCGCTAACCGATCCGTTCGAGCCGATGCCAATTTCGGCCTCCAGAAAAATCCAATCATTGAGCTTCAGCAAGAAGTCCGGTGTGAACTCGCCAAAGTAGAATCCACCAGGCGTGGACGGCCGGCCGGCGCCGTTGGCGGCCGTGCTCGAGTCGCCCAGGATCTTGCTATAGCCGAACGCCAATGCTCCGTATATGCTCAGAGGCGTTTACCATATCGTTCGAGGGCATCTTGGTGCTCGACGACAAAAAATAAATCTTGGATTTGATACAACTCTCTTACTTGCGGCAGAAAGTCTTTGTTTCCAACAATTTGAACTGGTCTGAACTTCAAGAAGTGCCGTTCATGGGGCCGCTTTTTCACTGTCCGCGGCCATGCACGGGCTTGTCACGTTCACTTGCTTCTTAGCGATGTTCACTTGGAGGACAGGGACGGGGATAAGAGAAACGTAGAACAAGAGTAGTTACGGTTCTTTCGGAGCATCGGTTCCTGGAACGAAGGTGCGAAGGTATCGCGCCATCGCCCAGGCTTCCTCCAAGCTCAAGGTCCCCCGGAAAGGCGGCATGACAGCTCCCCGACCTTGCAGCGTTGCTCGGACCAATTGACCATCCGTCCGTGAAGCTTGCCATTGGCCGCTGGCGAAATTTGGAACGTCGGGGATGTCCCAAATGCCCCGGCCGTCCACTCCATGACAGCGGATGCAATATCGGTTGTACAGGCTGGCCACAACACGTTTTTCGTCTTCGGGGCTGCGCAACCAGTACCAAGTACCACCCAATTCATCCATTGGGGGGCCATCATCGCAAGAAGAACACGCATGGCGTTTAATATGCCACCATGAGGATGCTTGCGCTTGGGGGGAACTAACGTGAAACGATGCGACGCTCCCGATGAGCAGTAGGCACAATGCTCCGGACGTGACAACAATGGGCCGAAAACGGAAATTCGATTTCACGATTTTTTCTCCAACGAGCCAGGGGACTCCCCGTTTTGTTCAAGGCAAACCAGGTGAAACTGGAGCCGTAAGAATTATTGACAACATCGGAAAATTGCCGGCGTTGCCAGCCGCTGCAATCCCGATTGGACAAAAGATTCCGCCTACGTAAGGCGGCAAATCCGTCATTTTCCGTTTTTCGCAACCATGTGTGTGTCGGCACTTACCAGCGTGGCAGTGGCCGACAGCAACGCGGAGCAAACCTGCCAAAACCTGCATGGTTTACCCAGCTTTCCAGGCAAAGTCGTGTCACGCGTCTGTCCTGCATTCCGAATCGCCTACTTAATTCGAAAAACTTTCACTAATCCATAAACTCCGTAAATCCGAAATAACTCATAATGCTAGGTTCGCTGATACTACCCACAAAAGGGGAATATGCTTCCTATTTTCCGATGGCTTGTGGAACGCATCCGTCCAAAGAATTGCAACCTAACCGACCGTTGCCTGGCTCGGGGCGTGGAACTCTGTGGAAGGGCGGTTCCTCGGAGCGTTAGCATGAGAAATTTCCTCAGAATTTTTTTCGTGGCCATGCTGCTTTTTTCCGTCGGCAATCGAGCCGGCGCTCAAACTCTGAGAAGGGACAAGGTACCGGGACAATATCCGAGCCAAGAGAACGGCATGGAAGCTCCCGGAAATTCCCCAGAGCTATGGGCATCAGCGCCCCAGGACGAATTGCTCCTCCTGCGCAACGAATTGGACGCATTGCAGAATCAACTACTGGCTGCGCAGGGAGGGGCGCAACAGGAAGAGCTGAAAAAGCGCTTGGACCTGCTTCAAAAGCAAATCGAAACCCTGGAAAAAATGGTCCGGCTCCAGAATGAGCAGTTGAAGAAACAGCCACCCGCGGGAGCTGCAATTGAAAAAATGCAAAGGCAGATTGCCACCCTCGAGGCTCGGGCCGTGCAAGCGGCCCGACGCGATCAGGAAGTGGCCCACGCGGTGGATGATATCCGCGAACAATTCGATGCCGAACAACGGTATGGACCGCGGCTGCCTGCCACTTTGAAAGAGCTCTTCCTGCCCAGCTGGACGAATGAGACTCCTCTGAGCGTGTACACGAACCTGGTCGTCGGCTACAACTCGCCCGAAACCGGAACCGCCGGCCCCTTCTTTGGCAATTTTTCTCCCCACTTTCGCCTGGTGCTGAACGATTGGATTTACGCCATCGGCGAGATCGATGTCTCTTCGAACGGCGCGGTTGATGTGTCCGATGCGGAGGTCGACTTTATCCTCAACGACTGGTTGACCGTCATTGTTGGCCGGTTTCCAGCGCCCATTGGTTTCTTTAACGAGCGTCTCAATTCACCTTGGATCAACAAGTTGCCGGATGCGCCTCTCATGTTCCGGCAAGTTTCCCCACTCTTTTCCCTCAATGGGGTGCAGGTGCGCGGAGCGCATTACCTGTGCGATTTGCCGATAAAAATAGCGTACTCCGCATATGCCTCGAGCGGCCTGGAATTGAGCAATCCGGCGCCGGGGCTAAACGACGTGGCCAACCTGGAAAAAATGCAAAACACTTACAATGTCGTGAGTAGCGAACTGACCTTCGGAGGCCGCGTGTCCCTTTGGTATCCCGAGATCGGTGTAGAACTCGGCCTCTCCGGTCTGCACAACGCGGATTACACTTCGATTGCCGAGGATGGTATCAGGCTCTGGGAGGTGGATGCCAACTATCACAAGGGAAACTGGGATCTGCGTTTTGAATATGCCGAAATGTACCAGCAGGCCGCTTCCTTCATCAATACGAATATTCGTCGGCGCGGACTATACGCGCAAGTGGCGTACCGCCCGCTCGACGCGCCGAACCGCTGTCTTCAGAAAACGGAGTTGGTGGGCCGCTATAGTTACACCTCGTTTCGAGGCATTGACCCCTCGGCTCTTGACCTGACTACCTTCGCAACGCCGGTCGATGTCCCGGTGAAACGGAATCAATACACCGTTGGTGTCAACTATTGGGTTTATCCGTCCCTGGTATTGCAATTCGCCTACGAATTCAACAACGAGCCCGGGTTCCGCTTGCACGACAACATTTTCATGGCCCAATTGGGCTGGGGCTTTTAAGCGAGTTCGTTCAGCGTCTTGCTAACGAGCGAGCTGGAATGGCCAACGAGAGGAGAACGAAGTGATGAACGCGAGAAAAGCCCCGAAGGCGACCACCGCCTTCCTCATGTTTGGTTTTTTTGTATTGCTGGGCTGCTATCATACGGCCATTGATACCCCGGCGGAGTCTCCAGCCCCTTTGCGAATGCCGTCGCCCGGCCGGGAAGCGCAAACTCATGGTAACTACGAAGACTCGTTAACGGGGGGCCAGGTTTTCACCATGTACTGCGGATACTGCCACTTCCCCCGCAGCCTGGCGGAACGCCCCCTGGCTAATTACCGAACTGCGGCGGCCCACATGCGGGTCGTTGCCGATTTGACCGGCAAAGAGCACGACAAGCTCTTGGAATTCTTGCGCCGCTGGCATGATGTTCCCCCGGCTAACCCTCCCGTCGAGCCTTCACCGAAGCGGCTGATTTATGGGCAACCGATTCCGGAGTTACGCCCCCAGCAACCTGTGCGCCCACCAGCCCCTCCTGAGGGCCCGCGGCCGAGCCCGATCGATGAAACCAATCGCGAACAGCCTTCCTCGGATAGCGTGCCCCAGGACGTTCGCTGACTTTGTCCTGTAGCTCCTGTAGCAAAAATGCGGCATGGATCGCCGGTTCAAAAAAGCCGTTCGCCGGTGTGCGGATTTGGCGCGCACGGCATTCCAAATGAGCATAAACCGCTCAGCCGAAATCTTCCGCAGACACAAATGAGACTTTTTTGATTGCTCAGACCCAAAATCTCATTTGGCATGGAATTTGTTTGACTACTTCCATCCGGCGGCAAACGCCAAAGTATACGGAGGTAGTGCCATGTTGAAGCAACGACTTGTTCGACGTGCAATGATGTTGACCGTCATAGGCGGTGTCTGGATTCTTGGCACCTTTGGTGGGGGCAAGAACGATCGCGCAGTTTTTGCCAACGAGGCGACAATCCCGTTGGCGGAAAAACAGGAAAAACTACCTCCTGGCACGGCCCAGTACAAGCAATACTGCCAGGTTTGTCACGGCGCCGACGGACGCGGAACCGACGTGAAACAAACCATGCCCACAATCCCTGATTTTTCGAATGGGACCTGGCAAAAAGAACGGAACAACGTGGAACTATTAATAGGCATCCTGGAGGGAAAAGGGACTCTGATGCCGGCTTTCAATGACCGCGTGAGCAATGATCAAGGCAACGAACTTGTCGCGTTTGTGCGCGCTTTCAATAAGTCCTCGGCGAAGCCTCAGAAATGAGTCCTAGCCAGGGGGCTGCGCTGTTCTGTTAACATGCTGCCTCTCGGCCGGGTTGGCAGCGGCGTTACGGCTTCCGCGGTGGTTTGGATAATTCTTGCAACTGTTTCTGTAATTCGTCCCATTGGTCCTGCAGTTGGCGGAAACGCTCCGCATAATCGCCGGGCGCTGCTTCGCGTGTGGTGGGCGCTCCTCGGACTGGACCAAATGCTCGAATAAAGGCAACTAGGTCTTGTGCCTGATCTTCGGTAACACGCCCGCGAAATGAAGGCATCAATGCCTCTTTTCCATCCAAGATGCTGGCCATCAATTGAGGATTGCTCACCGTTTCTTGCCAGGTCGGATTGGTAAGATCTGGGATTGTGGGCATGCTTGCTCGGATTTCGCTTCCTCTCCCGTCGGTTCCATGGCAAGTCAAGCAATATTGCCGATAGAGACCGGTAGCGGCGCGCATCCGCACAGCCGTTTCTTCGATTTCGCCCGTTGGCGGCCCTTTCGGAGAGGGCTTCGGACCGGAGACAATCGTGGGCTGGATCGGCGCTGGTGGTACAGCCGGCTTTGGCGCTTCCACCTCGACGAATTGCTTTCCTCCGCCAAAAGCCCGAACATAAGCAATCATTTTTTCCGCATCGGTAGGGCCAAGCTTGTCCTTCAACGGAAGCATGAATTTCCCTTTCCCTTCCAACACCGATTTTTGCAATTCCGCATCATTGCGGGACATCTGCCACTTCATGTCCGTAAAATCGGGAATGTCCGGCATTGCTTTTCGGATCGTTTGGCCCTTCCCGTCGGCATCGTGGCACGCCAGGCAATAGGCACGATACACTTGGACCGGAGTCATTTGGGCCGTGGCCGGAGTAGGCGCCGGCACAATAGCCTTCTGCGGAGACGGTTGGTCCGTCGCGATGGAGAAAGCCCGCACGTAAACGGTCAACGCCAATATCTGCTGTTGCGAAAGCTTCTCGCGGTAAGCCGGCATCAGCGGCTCATTTCCATCCTGAATGCGGTGGGCGATTTCCAAATCAGTTTGGGAAAGTTGCCACGTAAGACTGGTGAAATCAGGAATCGTTGGCAGCCCGGCGCGCATTTGTTTGGCGCTGCCGTCCACGCCATGGCAGGCAGAGCAGTCTGTGTTGTAAATCTTGGCAACATCCGCCCGCTGAATTGGCCCCGCTGGTTCAGTAGGGACCGCGGTCGTCGCAACCGCCTGCGTCGGCTCGGTCATTCGGACATCTGTTGCGATCGCGAAAACAGTTAATCCCACCAACCCCACGGTCCCCAAACTCAAAAGGGTGATGGCGACCGGACGCCGTCGCGGATCGCGATGAGCACTCCGGTCGAGGAAAGGCCAGAAGAACAGGATCAGGGAAAAAATCGTCGGAAGCACGAACGTTCCCACGATTTCATAAGGCCCGTGGAAATATCGCAAAATCTGAAATAAGAACATGAAATACCATTCGGGTCGAGCCTCGTATAACTGAGATGGGTCGGCCTGCGCTTCCAAAGGAGCCGGTCGGTAGTAGCACCACGCGCCCAACCCCAAAAGAAACAACAAGGCCAGAATCGCGTCTTTCAAAGCCTGCTTGGGCCAAAAAGGTTCTTCCTTAGCCTTTAGCTGTGAGGCCGATTCCCACCAGGGAGGAGTGACTCCGTGCAGGCGAAACAAATAAAGATGAACGATCACCAGAAGAATCAATAGACCTGGAAGCACGAATCCATGAATGGTAAAAAACCGGGTCAAGGTTAAGTTGCCTAACTGAGTTCCCCCTTGAAGCAGCGATCGCAAACCATCCCCAATCCCAGGTGTAGTGCCTGCGATGCCCAGGCCAACTTTGGTCGCCCAGTAAGCTTTTTGGTCCCAGGGCAACAAGTAACCCGTAAAGGCCAAACCTAGCGTGCAGACCAACAACAAAACCCCCACCATCCAGGTGAATTCTCGCGGTTTCTTGTAGGCGCCCCAGATAAATACCTGCAGCAAATGGACCAACAGTAGGATAACCATCGCGCTCGAGCCCCAGTGATGCAGGGCCCGGATAAAAGCTCCAAGGGGCACCTCCTCTTGAATGTACTTGACGCTTGCCCAGGCCGTTTCGACGGACGGGGCATAGTTCATCGCGAGCAAAATACCGGTGACCACTTGCAGCCCAAATGTGAATAGCAACAGGCTACCGAAAGCCGCGGCCCAACGTGAACCTCCTGGAAGGGGTTCGAGGAGCAACGCTTGTTTCAATATGCTCCAGCCCGTGCGCTGCTCAAAGAATCCTGATCGAGATTGTTGGTCCTGCGATACCTGCATTTCCTTTCTCCTGCCCTCATCAAACATTTACCGGAACCCGCGTTGCGACACCGATCTTGAAATCCTGCCACCGAACAAAGAGCCTGCCTTGTCGGACCTCGAAATCAAGCGAATCCATGGAGCGAGGCGGGGGCCCGCCCGTTTGCTCGCCAGTGACGTCGAAAAGTCCGCCATGGCAAGGACAGACGAATTGGCTGTGATCCGGATGCCAGTTGATCGGACATCCCAGATGCGGACAAATCGACGACAGGATGGAAATATCTTTGCCGTCCGCGCCTTGGCGGCGGACCCAAAAGGAATGCCGAACTTTGGTTTTTTTCCAACCATCCTCACGTGCCATTTCCAAGGATCGTAACCGCCATTCTCCCACCGGAATCTCTGCCAAAGAACCGACGTCCAGGAAACCATCGCCGGAATCCTCCGCATGGTGTTTTTTCCGCAATGGGGCCCAGAAATAACTGAGGGCCGGTATAGCGACTAAGAAACCAATCACCGTAAGAACCAAGGTCGTGAAATAGCTCAAGAACTTTCGTCGATCGGCACTGATATTTTCCATGGTCCGCCTGGAAGAAATTCCGGTTAATCAATTTGAATTATTTATTTTAGGATTTGGCGGCAGAAATAGCTCACCGCTTGCAAAATCGGATGCACTGGCAACAACTACCGAATTTAGCTTGCAACCTCCACCGGATTGCCCGGATGGGGCGTGCTCGTAGCGGCGTCCTCGATGACCTCGTAGAGGCGAAGCCAGGTGGGAGGGTAGTGCCGCAACAGCCGGCCCGTACTGAACTCCAGGGTCCAGGCCTGGTGGGCGTTAGCCACCGCTTCGCGCCAATTTCCCTCCTCCGCGGCTGCGACCGCCAACCCCGCCAAAGTTTGAGCCTGTTCGGCCCGGCGCTCCACCTCGCGGAGCCACCAGTCTGCCTGTTCCCAGGCGTTCTCCGCGCCAAGCAATGCCAGCGCTTTTTTCTCGGCCTTGTCGGCAGTGACACCCTGAAGGTCCAGCTTTTCCCGGCCGAACACGGTGGGCCAGTCACAGCCGGTCCACTTCCCGATTGCTTCTTCGTACACCCTGGCTATTTCCGCGATACCAGGGCGATAACTATCACGAAGAGTGCCGAAAACCTGTTGTCTCTTCGCGAGCCGGCGGCGCGCATCGACAGCTTCGATTGCCTCGACAACCAGAACTGCCAGCGTGTCCATGGGGCATGGGCAGAAGTCGGCGTGGTGGTGCTGGGGGCATGTTTGGCAGATCTTGTTACGGTTATTCTCCAGGTAGGGAGCGATCATGCCGGCATGAACTTCCTGGACCGATTTAACAAGATCTGCGAGGTGCAACTCGACGCCACAGGCTTTTCCCAGGGGGCCACACGGAGGTCCGCCATAGGGCCGTTCCACGCAGCGACTGCAAACTTCTTTGCGGATCTCGGCAAGGTACTCGTTCATTTCAGTTTCGGCAACCATGACTCACCTCCCATTGGACAAATCATCGAAAGCCTGTGACCCCATAGATCATTTCGGCGCCAGTTCTCACGCCAATTCTTTGAGCAAGCAATTGGAATGCCGCCCCGAGTAAATGACCAATACCAGAGCAACATTGTCAAGGGACAATGGAAGACAATGGATTATTCTCAGATGGTGAGGCTTCGGATTTTGCCATCAACAGTGATTGCCGGTGTGTCGGTGTGCGGTTCGCGCTCAGTTGCTATGCCGATGTCGCACACTAGCAAGCTTGCCGCGTTTATCAACAGATTGGACAATCCCGCTTTGCGATTTCTCCGTCTTTCCAAACCGGACATTCGAGTTCCGAGGGAGGGCAATCGACGATGTCGATTTTAACAGACGTGCCTCCCACCGTGAGAATGTCACCGTCGTCAACAGCTGAATCGGATACCTTCTCCACGAGCGAATTCGCCAGGGACATCAGTTCCGGAGCTTCCATGGGTTCCAATGTCCTTCCGTTAAGGAAAGTTCCGTTCAAGCTTCCCAAATCCCTTACCAAGATGCACGGCGGATCAATATCCAGCAGGCAATGATGGCGGGAAATTAGATTATCCCTTTCCTCACCCGCCAACTGCACAAAACAATCGTTAGCACGTCCCAACGTGCAGCGAGTTGGTCCCCGAAAACAGAAACGACGGCCTTTGTGCGGACCGGTTATGACATTTATTCTAACTGTCGTTGCCATCGGGAACTCTCCCTCGAAAGATTTACGTGATTGCCCGCTGACAAATGAATTAGTGAGCAGCAATCATGCCAAACCAGCCACAAGTGCCAACTCTTGGGCACTGGAGATAGATGTTGCCCTTTCACAAGTCTTTCGAGTGGCCACTGTGCGGCCTCGCCCAGCGAAAGGTCCTTCGGAATATTAACCGTTAGCCGGTCTTGAATTTTACGAATCTAATGCAAATCCATAATCCAAGAGCGCTTGCAACTGGAAGAAGCGATAAGAACAGTTTTTTGACCGATTTGGAACAAATCTTGCGGCCAAACGCTCTCGAGGAAGTTGTTGGCTCGATTACACAAGTGAAGCCGCCGAGGTCGGCTAAGTGAGCAGAAGACCGGCTTGCCTACCTGCGCGGGATTCGCCCTGAGAGAAAGGAGGGGAAAATTAACACGCAGTTTCTCCCGGAAATCTGGGCCGGATTCGGGGAACTGTGGACGTTTTCCGGTCCTGCCCGCAGCAGTTAGGATGATGAAAGAAGGTGCGGTATGTTTACGTTAACCCCTTGGAAAGAAACGGAAAAGTTGGCTTATCCGGTGCCCCGCCTCGCAAATGAATTCAAGGCGTTGTATGACCGCTTCTTCGGCGGCTGGCCGTTTCCGTTCGAGTCGGTCATTGCATCGGAACGATTCTGGAACCTGGAAGTCAAGGATTTCGAAAAAGAAGTATTCGTGCGCGCCGAAATTCCTGGGTTTGAGATTGCAGACCTTGAGGTGGAACTCAGAAACAATCGGCTATTTATCAAGGCGGAGAAGAAGCATGAAACGGAAATGAAGGAAAAGGCCTACGAGTATGCCGGAAAGTGCTATGAACGCGTTGTCGAACTGCCGGCGGAGATCGATCCGGCGAAGGTGAAGGCGACTTATCGTAATGGGATCTTGGAAATTCACCTCCTCAAGACCGAAGTAGCGATGGGATTCCATATCCCGGTCAAGTGAGACCATAGGGTCTGATGGTAACGCAACGCTCACCCTTTCAGTTTTTTCTACAATTGAGAAGAAAGGAACTGAGGGTGAGTAATTTTTTGGTAGTCTTTCTTTGTCGGCGACTTTCTGCTGTCGCGCATTGAGGGGCATCAGGACAACCCCGTTTTGGTTAATGTCTCCCGCAACGACAGGAAAACGAGAAATGGCCAGTGAAATTGCCTTGTTGATTGACGCAGCCGGAAAAGGCTGCCTGGTTGTGGAAAAGGATTCCAATGTATTCTGGAGCCGGGAAGAACTCGTGTGCAAACAGGCGGCTGGTCGCTTTGCCGAAGAGGGGGTCATTTCATCCCCGAAGGCGGGCTTAACGGCAGTGAGCAATATTTTCCCCGGGTGCTGGGGCCAAGCCGGCGCCAGTGCAGACTACTTCAATTGTGTTCCAATTGGCGAGACGGAGCATTTCGTCCTTTTTCGCAAAGCGAAGGGTTGAGCCGGCCCGTTACTTCTAGGCCTCTAGTTTCTCAAGGTCTTGGTGTACGTCGTTAGATGGGATTTCCTGGTCGGTTTTCTTGTTCGGAAGATGACAAAAATGTGTCGCGAACGGTCGTACGGAGGCAGAGGCGCCGAACGGAGATTTACAGCCTATCTGTGCCTTGGAGGGCAAAGGCAAGACTTCGGCGGACAGGTTCGTGTCAACGAGGCGACCGAAAAATTATGAGGACGATTCAAGATCGGAAATCTGTGGCAATATGCTGTCGAGGGCTATCCCCGATGTAGGACGACGGACGACCTTCCTGGGGGCCTTTCAGATTCGTCAGCGGAACGCGGGGCTGGGTGTTTTGCTTCGGGCTGATGGGACCTGCAAAAGCTCCAGCTATTTCTTGTAGCGGATTCCTTCGGCCAGGTTGTACAGCTCACCGCCCAGCAGTCGCAAGAGATCATCGAAACTGATGATGCCCGTCAAGCAGCCGTCTTTATCCACGATCGGAAGCCTTCGCACTCCGGCGTCGCGCATGCACTGAGTGGCAGCAAAGATTCCTGCACCTTCTGGGATCGTCCGCACCGGGGCGCTCATTACGTTGGCCACAGGAGCCTCGGCGTCGAGGCCTCGGTCGCCCAGGGCCAGGGCCAAATCTCGATCCGTAACCATGCCGACCGGCTTCCGGTTCTCCACGACCACTACCGCGCCAACATTGCGCTCGCGCATTTGCCGCGCCACCTGGGTGAGTGTTTCCTTGGGTCCTGCGGTGACCAGTTTTGTGGTAAATACGTCCCCGCGCACAGAGGCAATTACATCGCTTAGCTTCATGGTCTATTTCCTTGTTTCACTTGCCGGACGTGTTTGTGGCAATTGACGCAAGTCATCGATAGCCGAAGGTAATCGAGAGTCGTCGCGTCCAGATTTTTTTCTTTAGCGTGACGCTCCAGGTCCGTAGCCTGATCCTGAAAGTTCCTGCTTTGCCGGGAATATTCATCGGAGTCCAGCACGTACCACGACGCCGCCCGGCTGATCATCCGCAGCATCTTGGCGCTCTCCGCGATCTTGTCGAAGTCCTCCAGTGCTAACGCGTCCAGGATTTTATGTGTATGCGCGAGCTTATCACGCATAAATGCCTGGCCGGTAGTTGGCGGAGGCTCTTTCTTCGCATCTTTGACCGCCGGCTGATCCTTCGTTTGGCTGTGCCCGATCAGAAGCGGACCACCCAATGGGATAAACGTCATTAATACCAGATTGAGCCATACTTTCCCGTGTAAATTCATCACGGAATCCCAATTGGAAACTACAAGAGACCAGGCCGTTTCTTCGATGCTTAAGTCACTTCAATCTCATTCGCCAAGATCGGCATTGATGTCGCATTCATGACAGCGTGTTGCGCGATTTGTTTGGCGTAGTAGGAACGGGCACAACCTTTCAATATCACCCCGCCCTCATGGCACAACAGCCGGAGCTCCCGAATCCGTCCGTTCAACTGGCATCGCACGCGGCCCTCCAGGCCGTCTAGTTCCCCAGCTTTGCTGACCCGTACAATTGGTTGACAGGTTTGTAGATTCATGGTTGCCTCTTAGACGCTTATTCAACTTCCTACAGAGCCAATGGGACCGTCCGATAACCCACCGATCGGTTCCATTCGTTGGTGGGTGGTGCATGTCAGGTGCCAAGATCGGCGTACGCCACGGCAGCCAGGATATCAGTGCTGGATACGATTCCGATGGGCTTCTTCTCGTCATTCACCACGACAATCCGATGGATGTGGGCATCGATCATCAACTGCGCCAGGCGTCTGATGGAGACCTCGGGCGCAACTGTGACCGGGTCCGCAGTCATAAATTGGCGGACGTCCTGAGTCGGCATCTTTTCGACTTCCACAATTTGCCAGTCTGCCATGACGCAGTGAGGTTGGTTGCAAACCATCACGTCGGTTCCGTCCGGCCCTATTTGCTTCACTTGGATGGGGCATACACCCGGCGGCAAGGTACATAGGTATGTCTCCTTCCCGTCCTCGGTTTTGTGCTTCCCCAGAAACGAGCAAGTAACGGGCAAGGGTTCCAATCGCGGATCTATGGGGTTGTTCGCCTTGGCTGCAAACCGCAGAAAATCGACGGCCGAGAATACTCCGACGCATTTTCCCTGCGCATCCACCACGGGCGCTCCCCCGATCTGGTTTTGTAGCAACAACCGAGCTGCCTCCCGCAGCGGCATGCCGGAGGCCAGCACAACCACGTTCCGGCTCATCAGGTCGCCGGCAGTCAGGCTCAATAAAGAACCGGTTTCTACGAACATGGCGATCTTCTTTCCAAAATGAGAGTTGAAAAACCCATTAAGGCATAAATAAAAGCAGCAAATGGGGTGCCGATCCAAAAATGTTGGCGCCACCTGATCTCCCACCATCCGCAACGGCGAGAGCGGGACAAACTCGTCAAATTGCCGAAACGTGCCATGCGCTGATGAGCGAATTGGCACACTACTTGGTTCGATCTCGCACACGCCAAAGCGTTCCTCTCCGCATTTTTTTGTAGCGGATCGAGCGGCACGTAACTTGCCACACGGTCCTTGATGCCAACTCAATCTCGGTTACCGTCGGTCACATATTTTTCCATGGAAGTCGGCCTGGAACCCGTCATGCCTACCTATGGTGGCGGTCTCGGGATGCTGGCTGGTGATACGCTTCGCGCCGCTGCTGACTTGGACATTCCCATGGTGGGAGTGACATTGCTGCATCGCAAAGGCTACTTTTGCCAGCAACTGGATGCTCGGGGGACTCAGACGGAGAGTCCATGTTCCTGGTCCCCCGAGAAATTCTTGGTGCCTTTGAAGCCCAGAGTCCCGATAACGATTGAGAACCGCGAAGTTCTGGTACGCGCCTGGCGCTATGAAATTCACGGCGTAACCGGCCACACCGTACCCGTATTTTTTTTGGATACCGACCTTGAGCAAAATAGCTCCTGGGACCGAACTCTTACGGACCACCTCTACGGCGGGGACAAACGCGATCGGCTTTGCCAGGAAGTGATCTTGGGCCTGTGCGGTCTTGCGATGGTGCGCGCCCTGGGCCACCAGGAAACGCAAGCGTTTCACATGAACGAAGGTCATTCCGCTCTGCTGGCTCTTGGTCTCTTGGCCGAAAAGATCGCTGGCCGGAGCAACCTCGATGTTTCCGAAACAATCCGCAGCACGATCCGGCCTCAGTGTGTGTTTACAACGCATACGCCGGTACCCGCGGGGCACGACCAGTTTGACATGGATCTGGTCCGGCGCGTGCTGGGAGAGGAATTGACCGGCGCCCTCAAGTCATCCGCGTGTTGCTTGAACGCCACCTTGAACATGACCTATCTGGCTTTGTTTTTTTCCCACTACGTGAATGGTGTCGCCATGCGCCATGGAGAAATCTCGCGCGGTATGTTTCCCAATTATCCCATCAACTCCATAACCAATGGCGTTCACGGCGTGACCTGGGCGAGTCTGCCTTTTCAACGTCTCTATGATCGTCATTTTCCGGAATGGCGCCGCGACAATCTCTATCTGCGCTACGCCATCAGTATCCCGTTAGGAGAAATCCAGCAGGCCCACGTGGAAGCCAAGCAACTGCTGTTGGCCGAGGTGGAACGCAGAACCGGCGTCCATCTCGATCCGGCGGCGTTCACCATCGGCTTTGCTCGCCGGGCCGCCACCTACAAACGTGCGGATCTGTTGTTCAACAACCTGGACCGCTTGCGGAGGATTGCCGCGCAGGCGGGTCCGCTCCAGGTTCTTTATGGCGGGAAAGCCCATCCCCAGGATGAAGGCGGCAAAACCATGATCCGCCGCGTTTTCGAAGCAGCCGCCGCATTGGGAGACACGGTCCGCGTCGGCTATCTCTCCGACTACGACATGGCGCTGGCCAAATTTCTCTGCGGCGGCGTCGATTTGTGGTTGAACACTCCTCAAAAACCTCAGGAAGCTTCCGGCACCAGTGGGATGAAGGCGGCACTCAACGGCATTCCTTCCCTGAGCGTGCTGGATGGCTGGTGGATTGAAGGCCATTTGGATGGGACAACCGGTTGGTCGATCGGCGAGGACGATGGCGCGCCAAGCGATCCGGCTCAGGAGGCAACATCTCTTTACGATAAGCTGGAATTTGTCATTCTCCCTCTTTTTTATCGGCGGGCGATGGCCTATGCGGAAGTGATGCGTTCGGTCATCGCTTTGAATGCTTCGTTTTTCAGTGCGCAGCGCATGGTCGGGCAATATTTGCAAAACGCCTACTCGGGCCCCATCGACACGGTGCGGCTCATCTCTTCGGCGCCGCCGATCATGTAGAGCCGGCGCTCGTTCACAGCATCGAACTCGCCGCCCAGGATCGCCTCGCAGCCTTTGAGCGTGTCCTCCAGGGCGACCTGCCGCCCGGGACGTCCGGTGAACGATTCGGTCGTAAACAGCGGTTGTGTCAGAAAGCGTTCCAGCCGCCTGGCCCGCCGCACCACCTGCTGGTCGTCGCGCCGGAGCTCTTCGAATCCTAGCATGGCGATGACGTCCCGGAGCTCCCGGTAGCGCTCGAATGTCTGCCTGACCTGCGTGGCCACGCGGTAGTGCCGCTCCCCGATGCAGGCTGGATCCAGCAGGCGCGACGTCGAGGCGAGCGGATCCACTGCAGGGTACAGGCCTTCGGTTGCCCGCTCGCGCGACAGGAGGATGCTGGTGTCGAGGTGGAGGAAAGACTGGGCCACTGCCGGATCCGTCAGGTCGTCTGCCGGGACGTAAATGGCCTGGACCGACGTGATGCCTGCCCAGCAGCCCGTCGCGACGATGCGCGCCTCCAGGTCGGCCAGGTCGTTGGCCAGCGTAGGCTGGTAGCCCATTTCGGATGGCAACCGGCCGAGCAGCCCGGATATCTCGCAACCCGCCTGAACGTAGCGCAGCAGGTTATCGACCAGGAAAACGACTTCTTTCTGCTCTACGTCCCGAAAGAACTCCGCCATGGTTAGCGCCGTCAGAACGACACGGAATCGGACACCAGGCGACTCGCTCATCGGTCCGAATACCATGACCGAATTCGCCAGGGCTCGGCTCTCGCGCATCTCCAGGCAAAGGTCGTTACCCTCGCGGCTTCGCTCCCCAACGCCGGCAAAAACGACAACGCCGCCCTGCTTGCCGCTCATGGTCCGCATCACCTCCTGCAGCAGGATGGTCTTGCCGACTCCGGCGCCTCCAATGATGCCGGCCGTCCCTGCGCGGCCCACTGGGGCGAGGAGGTCGATGACCTTGATCCCCGTCTCCAGAAAGGTTTGCGCTCCCCGCTCGGCAACAAAGGTCGGCGCGGGGCGGTGGATCGGCCAGCGCTCGGCCGTGGTGGGCGGCCCCAGACCGTCGATTGGCTCGCCCAGCACATTGAACACCCGGCCAAGCGTTGCTGGACCAACCGGAACGTGAATGCCCTGTCCGGTTCGTTCAACAACCATGCCCCGAGCCAGCCCCTCCGCGTTGCCCAGCGCAATGCTGCGGACAATCTTCCTGCCCAATAGCTGTTCGACCTCAAGGACCAAGTTCCCGTTCGCAAAAATCAAAGCCTCGTGGAGGCCCGGCAGCTCGCCGGAAAATGCTACGTCGATTACGGAACCACGGATGGACAAGACCCGCCCTTGAGATGCCGCCCTGGCCGGCAGATTTTCTCGAACAAACATGTCCTTTTTTCCATCAAGCATCGTAGCCTCGTGCTGAGTGACTACCACGCGCCGGAATTAACGAGAGTTGCAACTCCGGTGCCGCGCCGGTTCGCGTCGCGGTTTGTTTCGGCTTCACTGTCCTGGCTAACCCGTGTCAGGCGGGCGCCTGCAGACGGCACATATTCCGGTGTGTGTTCCAAAAAGGGTCTCGGTGCGTGCGGTTCCGCACACCCCGGCCTTTATCCCGGCGCCAAAGTTCCTCAGAGAGGTCGCCGCCAAACAACCGCGTATTGCAGCAATGCATGGATTGTTTCTCCTCCCGACCGCTGCTTTGGTACAGAGATTGCACCAACGAAAATGACGACCATGATTTTGTCCACCCCGCTTTCCAAGGAGTCTGTCATGCTACCCATTCGCAGTATTTTGTATCCGACCGATTTTTCCAAACGCTCGGACCATGCCTTTGAACTGGCCTCCTCGCTGGCCCATGATTACGGTGCAAAACTCCTGGTTTTGCACGTCGTGCCGCCGCCCGCAATGATCTATGGCGAGGGCATCATTGTGCCGCAACCGGATAATTATCAAAACCAATTCCGCGAAAAACTGCGCCAATTGCAGCCGCAGGATGCCGGCGTCCATGTGGAACATCGGCTTGAGGAAGGAGATCCGGTGGCGGAGATCCTTCGCGTGGCCGGAGAATCATGTTGCGATTTGATTGTGATGGGAACCCATGGGTGGACCGGTCTGAACCGGCTATTAATGGGGAGCGTGGCCGAAGGCGTCGTGCGCAAGGCCCCGTGCCCGGTGTTGACGGTCAAAATACCGGCTGCCGCCCAGTCAGCGAAGGAATCTAAGTCTGGAATGGCCGGGGAAAAAATGGGCACCACGACTAAACCTTGATTCGCGCGTCCGCAATTTGACAGCCCTGGCCGGGGATGAGTGCGAATACCGGATTCAAGTCGAGCTCTGTAATCTCCGGAAATTCTTCCACGAGGCGCGAGAGCCGCAACAGAGTGTGCTGAAGTGCTTCAATGTCCGCAGGCGGATGCCCGCGGTAACCTTCGAGGAGGCGGAATCCCTTGATCGATCGCACCATTTCCGCTGCGTCCCGGTCAGTCAACGGCGTCACGCGAAAACATACATCACTCAGAATTTCGACATGAATTCCGCCCAGGCCGAAAGCCAACAGCGGACCGAACAGCGTGTCCTGGGTCATGCCCATCATCACCTCAACTCCGCCGGAAATCATCGGTTGGACCAAAACGCCTTCCATCAGATCAATTTTTCCCTCACGGTGGAGAGAATTCTGAATTTCCGCAAACGCCGTGCGAACTGCCTCCGGGCGATTCAGGTTCAAGCGGACGCCTCCAATCTCCGTTTTGTGCACCAGCTGCCGCGAAGCCAGTTTCAATGCCACCGGATAACCAATGCGCAACGCCAGAGCGATTGCCTCCTCGGAGTTTCGTGCCAAACCGCCTGGTGGTACGGGCAACCGAAATGCTTGCAATAACGTTCGCGTTTCGCCGGCGGAAAGCCAGCCGCCTCCGAATTCTTGCCGCGCTGTCTCGATGACTTTTCGGGCGCTGCCGAGGTCCAGATCCACGAAATCGGGAATTGTTCCCTGGGGTTGCGCTCGCCAGTCGCCATAGGCGCACACTTTCCCCAACACCCGGGCCGCCGTTTCCGGGAACGCGAAACAGGGGACCCGCTCGCTCTCGAGGTCCAAAAGGGTAGAAGTGCCCTCGTCGGTCATCAAATTGACAATCACCGGTTTCGCGGCAGGACCCGAGGTTCTGGTGCTGGTCACCGCTGCCTGGATCGCATCTTGTACCGCTCTGTTTTCCGCCAGGCCGGCCGGAATATAGATTACGATCAGGCCATCCACTTCATCGGAAGCCAGCACCGTTTGTATAGCTTGCCGGTACTGGGAAGGAGTCGCTGAGGCAATCAGGTCGATTGGATTGGTCAAGCTCGCTGCAGGCGGAAGGAAGGCGCGCAATTGGTCACGCGTCCGTGATGAGATTTCCGGGATCACTAGCCCACTGGCCTCGCACATGTCCGCGCAAAGAATGCCGGGGCCTCCGGCGTTGGTAATGATGCCGACGCGGGGACCCGCCGGTAGTGACTGGCTCCCGAGCGCGAGCGCGAGATCAAACATCTCTTCCAAGGTTTCGGCGCGGATGACGCCGGTTTGCCGAAACAGGGCGTCCACCGCAATATCGCTACCGGCCAACGATGCGGTATGCGACCCGGCTGCCCGTCCTCCCGCCTTCGTTCGACCGCTCTTGATCGCCACGATCGGCTTCCGCTGGCTGACTCGCCGGGCAATCCGGGCAAACCGCCGCGGGTTGCCGAAGGATTCGAGGTAAAGCAGGATCACATCGGTGCCGGGATCTTCCTCCCAGTACTGTAGCAAATCGTTGCCGGAAACATCGGCTTTGTTCCCGACGCTGACGAAAGTGGAAAGACCCAGGTTCAGCCGCCGTGCCGCGGACAAGATCGCCAGTCCGAGCGCACCACTTTGCGAGGACATGGCAACCCGCCCCGGCGGCGGAAACACGGGCGAAAACGATGCATTGAGTTGAACCTTTGGGTCGGTGTTGACCAGGCCCATGCAATTGGGGCCGACCATGCGCATCCCGTAGCCGCGAACCTTGTCCACAAGTTTTTTCTGGAGTTCTTTCCCTTCTGGTCCGACTTCGGCAAAACCGGCAGTGATTACAACGAGCGCCTGCACACCGTGCTCCGCGCAATTGTCGACGACTTGCAATACGATGTCACGAGGCACCGCGATGATCGCTAACTCGACAGGTTCGGGTATCGCACGCACGGAAGGATAGGCCCTGAGCCTGCCGATTTCGGATGCGTTGGGATTTACCGGGTAAATGGGACCCTTGAAACGGTTGACGACCAGCGCTTGCACGACTCGAAAGCCAATGCTTGAGAGATCGCGGGAGGCTCCGATCACGGCGACGGACTTGGGCCAAAAAAAAGGCCGCAGCGAAGCCGTGGTCGCAACCCGGTCACGCATTTCGAGCCGGGACACGCTGCTTGCCGAAGGAATGACCGACAAGTCCACTTCAATTTCCCCTCCCTCGAATTTTTCGTCCACGGCGTACCCGGATTCCCGGAAAACATCGCGCATGGGCTTATTGTCCGCGTGAGTGACTGCCCAGAAGCGCTTGAAGCCGTGGCGCACGGCCAGAAGTGCCAGCCGTTCAAGCAAAAGTGTTCCCAATCCCTTCCCCTGGAGAGCATCATCCACCGCAAATGCGACCTCTGCCGTCTTGTCGGTTTTGGCAAGGTAAGATCCCGTTGCCACAATGCGCGATTCATCTTCGACAGTCCGGCTTACCACCAACGTAAGCACCGAGCCGGGATTTGAACTGCTGCAAAGGGTACCAATGAGTTCGGAATTGGGCAGCGATCCGGAAAAAAAACGCCTGCGTCTCGATTCCGGCGACAGGCGCCGAAAAAAAGCCAGCACTGCCTCGTGGTCCTCGGGCACGGCCACCCGGATCTGTGCCGTAGTGCCGTCTCTGAGAATCAGGCGCCCGGATTCCGTGGCATCCTGATACGGAATAGGAACAAAACGCGGGCGAACGGCAAGCGTCATGGATGGAGTCCTTTCAAAACGAAGATTTATGGAAAAGTGCCATATTACCTCCCCCGACATGATTTTAGACAATTCCCGAATTGGCACCTGGCTTGCTATCAATAAATTCAACAAGAACCTACTTACTCGGAGGTAGACCAATGCACACCACCACAGACATCTTTGCAATCGACCAAATCGGCGAAACGATCATCGTGGCTCCCCTGATGGATTTGCGCGAGCTTGTCTACCAGCAAATAGAAGCCAGGATGAGTGATTTGTTGGAATACCTGACCGGCACCAAGGTAAAAGATGTGGTAGTGGATTTCCACGCGACGGATTATTTCGGGACCACCGCGCTCGGCTGTTTTATCAAACTTTGGAAACACGTCAGTAGCCGGAACGGCCACATGGCCTTTTGCAATGTCTCGGAGCACGAGAGGGAAGTTCTCCGGATCACAAAGTTGGATACCCTGTGGCCAATCTATTCGTCGAAAGAGGAAGCTCTACGAAGCCTATAATTCCCCTCCCGCCAAACAATTTCAATTTCATGATGGAGAAAGATGCCGGCCGAACCACTCGCTTGCCAGCCGCGAAACCTCCTCCAGCGCGCCCGGCTCTTCAAAAAGGTGCGTCGCGCCGGAGACGATCATTAGCTCCTTGGGGCAACGCAACTGCCGCAGGGCCTGTTCGTTCAGCTCGATCACCACGTCGTCGTTGCCGCCGACGATCAACAAGGTCGGTGCCTTAACGACGTGCAGGATTTTATGGGCCAGGTCCGGGCGTCCCCCGCGGGAAACCACCGCACTGACCGCCTTCGGGTTACGCGCCGCCGCGACCAACGCGGCGCCGGCCCCGGTGCTTGCCCCAAAGTAGCCAAGGCGAAGCGCACGTGTCTCCGGCTGCTGACCCAACCAGTCCGCAGCGCTTTGTAACCGCTCCGCAAGCAACTCGATGTTAAACACTTTCTCGCGGTCTGTCGCCTCTTCTTCTTCGAGGAGGTCCAGCAGCAGCGTCGCCAGGCCGCCCTTCTCCAGGCTGCCGGCCACAAACTGGTTGCGCGGGCTGAACCGACCGCTGCCGCTTCCGTGAGCGAACGCTACTACCCCCTGGGCGCCCGCCGGCACTCTCAAGATGCCGCTCAGCTTCCGCCGGCCAACCGGGATTTCGACGTGGCGTTCCCAACCCTTCTTGGTCGCGAACATGAGACATCTCCTTTTCATCGGCGGACCTACTTTGCTGGGGCGTTTGCGCGTTCAGTTGGATCCCCAATCAGATGACTGCCGTGTCCCGCTGGACCGGCCCGTCTTCGGCCGCTGCCTGTTGCAGCAAATCGTGGACTTCCTCGTCGGTGGTTTGCGAAAAATCGCGGTACCAAAGGCCAACGGCATAGAAGGGGTCCGGCGTCACGGCGCAGATGGCCTCGTCGGCCTCATCCTGGAATTCCGCGCAAGTCTCCGGTGAGCCGACGGGAACGGCGATGACGATGCGGGCGGGCCCCCGCTGGCGCAGGGCGCTGACGGCTGCTCGCATCGTCGTGCCGGTGGCCAAGCCGTCATCGATCAGTATGATCGTGCGGTCGCGGACCTCGGGCGCGGGGCGCCCTCCGCGGTAGGCTCGTTCGCGCCGCTCGAGCTCCTGTTGTTCCTCTGTAGCCGCGGTTTCCACGACGTCATCGGGGATGGCCAAGGCGCGCACCACGTCCTCGTTGAGGACGCGCACACCGCCGCTGGCGATGGCGCCCATGGCCAACTCTTCCTGACCCGGCAGGCCCAGCTTACGAACCAGAAAAACGTCGAGGGGGGCGTGCAGCGCTCGCGCGACTTCAAAAGCGACCGGCACGCCGCCTCGCGGTAACGCCAGCACAAGGACGTCCGAACGGCCGGCGTAAGCTCTCAACTTGCGGGCCAGGAAGCAGCCCGCCTCTCGGCGATCGCGGAATAGCATTTCGTACCCTCAACCCGGTTTCTTGAATAGATCCAAGAAACGGTCCTCATACTCCTTGAAAACGCCAAGGCGGTCCAGTTCTTGTTTTAACTCAAAGGCTTTCGAGCGATCCTTCACCGCCTGCTCGAACAGCCCCTCAATCCGTTTCCTATCTCCCGAAGTTAGCTGTTCCTCTTCCGCGGTTTCCCGGCCGTGCGCCTCTTCCTCCGCCGGCGACTGCTGGCCGTAAGTCTGTTCCACGCGGGCCAAGAGTTCGCCGAGTTTTTGTTCCATTACTCTGGCCTGTTCGGAAAGCTCTGCGAGATTGAGGTCGATGTCCGCCATGGCTGTGAATACTTCCAGGATCGCCAGGGAAGCTTTCGGAAAGGGAAGTTGGCTGAAAATGTGGGGCATCTCGCCCAGCAGGCATGCCCCGCGCAAACCCTCCTCGGCAGCCGCGCCCAGCAACACGCCGTTTAGACCGCCTATGTGGCCCTCCTCCAGGATCTGCAATTCCAGGCGCTTAAGCTCATCCAGGCTTTCCCGGTCGGTTGCCGCGCCGAAAACCCGCGATGCGTGCTCGGGGTGCATTTGTGTGGCCATTGCCGCAAACGTGAAGATGCGCTCCACGCCCAGCTCGCGGACGTGATTGATGAGTTGGCGGCAGAACGCATACTTGCCGATGGGGGGCTGAGCCTCTCCCAAAAAGACCACCAGATCGTGCTTCTTTTTGGGGTCCGTCCACATGCACAACCGATTTCGCGGCCGCCGTCCCGTGCGGATGATCCCTTCCTTCACCTCGACGTGGTCCACATCGAACAAATCACTCGCCTCGAACTCGGCGATGATGCTCATGCCGAGCTTGGCCAGCAGATAGACGCCGGCGTTGAGGGCGACATGGCCCATGCCCGGCCACACAGCCGCCAGCCAGGGTTTGTGAAGTTGCAGTTTCTCCGTCATTGCTTACTCACTTTAGAGTATTTTAGTGCAAATCTTGCGCCAGGCATGTACTATCGCGCAGGGCAATCGGCCGGTTATTTCGCGGCGCCGCGGGATGTGCGGTCCCGCCCATAAGCGGCCCCTGCCGCACGCCTTCGGGAAGTGATGCAGTGAATATCCCTCGCGGAATGTGCGGCAAAAGCAAAAATTTTGGCCGAATCGAGAGTGGCATCATCTTTGCAAATAACAGATTGGCACACAAAACTCGGAGGAATCAACAATGGCAAGCTCACGAAAACTAGCAATGGCCAGGGACTACTGCCCCGACTGCAGTAGCCAGTTGCAGCCGGTAAAGCTCATCGGCCGTTTGCTTCCACAGAACGGCGAACTGAAATACGAGGCGGCACCCGCTCAAGCCGGAACGCATCCGGGTAGGTTTCCTGTTTCCGGAAATGTTCGGTCCCTGATGTGTCCTTCGTGTGGCAGGATCATCCTGCATGCGGAACCACCCAAATTGGCGCCAAGCCATAATCATTCGCGACACCAGGTGATTAGCGGCGAAAAGGAGCGTCCACCATGCAGTGTTATACCTGCGGCAATATTTTCCCCGCGGGGATGAAGCAGTGCCCTTCCCGCGGCCGACCCAGGTCCAAAATGATTTACGTCCATTTGTGCGGCGTGATCGGCGGAGTCGTCGGCAGCTTCATCGGGTTCACGCTCTACGATCTGGCGGGGACTCTTGTGGCCGGCCTGTTAGGAATCGTGATTTTTGAGGTGGGAGCTGCGCTTGCCTTTCAACCCAAACCAATCGAGAAGCGGTAGCCAAGCGGCCCCAGCCGTGCCGCGGAATTCCGCCACGGTTCTTTTTTGCCAATCGCTTTATTTCCGCGCGAGCCCACCCCCTCTGGAGTGAATCGCGGCGCATTCCATTTTTTCCACGCAAACGAATGACTAATGAAATGACAGATGACTGTCATCCCAAGACATAGGTAGACCACAAATTCTTACACGCCTATACTCACTCAGTCCATGTCCATCTCGCTCACTCCCAGTCATAGCCCCGACTCAACGGAAACGAATGTCACTTTGCAAGTTCTGCTTTCCCAAGAAGTTAAGACAGTTCGTTTCCGCCTCACTCGGACACCCCCCATAAGCCTTTCCGCACAACCGCGGCGCCTGTTCGCTTACTGCACTGGAAGCCTGAGAGGGCCGGGCCATCACTTTTTGCATACGAATTGCCATCACGAAAGACGACTGGCAGCAGGTGCAACCAGTGCTGTAAATCCGGGTAATTCGGTGAATGGTTCAATGGTGGGTTGAACCAGTTCGTACCAGTCATCGAAGTTTAGCCGGATCGCGTCCCGGTGCGTTCCAGCCTGGAAGAGGATGTCGCCGTCAGCGATCAGCGACGGGTCCATCACGACTTCCACGTTCTTCACCTGACGAAGCGCGGGGAGGGCGCCGACCTCGCTGGTAAAGAACTGTTCCATTTCCTTTTCGGTCGCCAGCCGCACCTCCTTCGCGTCAAAGATTTCCTTGACCCACGGGAGAACAACGCGCCGGCTGGCGGGCAGAATCAACTCTACCGGCCTGCCATCCACCATGACCACAACGACTTTGGCCATGTGGTGGCCGCTGAAGTGTTCCCGCTGGGCCACCTCTTGGGCCGTATAGACTTCGGAATGGTGCAGCTCCTCAAAGGGGATGCCTCGCAACTGCATCATTTTTCTAATCCAGGTTGGAGTAGCCATTTCTTTTCTCCCAAAAAATTGCTCACGTCATGACGCTAGCAGGACTACCGGCCGCCTCGGAAGTGTTCTTTCGCGGGTGACAGGCCTCCGGCAGCGGACTTTTAACCGTCACCACGGGACATGGGGCTTTGCGGACCAAGTTCTCGGCGACGCTGCCCATCAGCAATCTGCTTAATGCGGTCCGGCCGTGGGTGCCCATGACGATCACATCGCATTTGGTTTCTTCGGCTGAATTCAGGATCTGCAGGGCAGCATCCCCTTCGATCAGGCGGTGTTCAATGGGAATCTTGGCGTTGCGCGGCACGATCTTGTGGAGCTGTACGCGTAACGCTTCCATGTTGTACACCTGGGGGGCCGGCACAACCAGACCATCGGAACAAATAGGTGCCGGAGGCTCGGCGACATGCAGCACTATAAGTCTGGCCCCGTAATCCCGGGCAAGGGAGCAGGCCAGCCGAAATGCGAAATCCGAACGTTCCGAAAAGTCTGTAGGGTGAAGAATGGTCCGAATGGCCAGCATGGTTTGTTCCTCCGATTGCAGAAAAAGGCCAAAAAATCGGCAGACGTTTCCCAGGTTAGCTGAGGGAAAACTGGTCGGCGATAGCTTATTGGTGGGAGCAAAGGCGATGCCGAAATCGACGGAACACCGGCTACGAAAAACATGGTCAACGGAAGCCTCAAAAACGCACTCCAAATCTCGCAGCGCTCGTCCCCCAATCGGCAAGAGCGTGCGGAACGGTGCTCGCATGGGCCACTTCCGCACACTCCCTGATGCGGCAACGATCTGCGATTGACTCGAAAACATAATACGGTGCAGTTTTCCTAGCCAATACCCAGTTAGTGCATCTCCTAGGACCTTGATGGCCGGGCAGGCATCTGACTTGCATTCACCCATGCTAACGGCTTTCTTTTTCCAAAAATGGAAAGCGCGCGGTATTCCTGAAGCCCTTTGTGGAAGGAGTCGAACATGGCTCGCCTATCTTTGCGGCACTGGCTCAAACGAATGGCCCATTCTTGCCGGAGCGGCCGGCGGCAAACGGACCGCTGGCACCGGCTCAGGACTCGCCCGCACATCGAAGCCTTTGAAGATCGCTGTGTCCCGACCACGGTCACCAACCTCACCGACCACGACCCCGGCTCGCTGCGAGATGCCATCGCCACCACGCCAGCGGGCGGCACGGTGGACTTCCAGCCCGGACTAACCGGCACCATCACCTTGACGAGTGGTCAACTGGGGATCAGCGAGGATCTGACAATCGCCGGGCCGGGGCGGGAGGTGATCACGGTCAGCGGCAACAATGCCTCACGGGTGTTCGAGGTCTTCGGAGGCACAAGTGTCACCCTGTCCGGCCTGACTGTTACGAGCGGAGGGATGACCGGGAGATTCTTCGGTGGCGGCATCCTGGTTGACAATGGCAGCACGCTGACAGTGAGCAACAGCACCATCAGCAGCAACACGGCCCTCCTTGGCGGTGGCATTTACAACTTTGGTACGCTGACGATCTCCAGCTCCACCGTCGCCGATAACTTCTCACCCAGTGGGAGCGGCGGTGGTATCTACAATACTAACCTAGGCACGCTGACAATTACCAACTCCACCATTAGCGGAAACCACGTATCAGGGGTGGGGGCCGGTGTCGAGAACGGCGGAGGCAGGCTGACCATAAACAACACCACGATCAGTGGCAACTTCGCAGGATTATACGGTGGTGGTGTGGTTAATTTTATTTCCTCGGAGGGCTTCACCAACATCGCAAACTCCACCATCAGCGGCAACTCGGCAGGGGAGACGGGCGGGGCTATCCACAATGAGGCAGTCCCCCTAAGCATCACCAATTCCACCATCAGTGGTAATTCCGCAGGTGCGCGAGGAGGCGGCGTCGAGGCTTTGTTTGGCGGTTATGTGAGCATGCGAGACACCATTCTCGCCGGCAACTCCGCCCCAACTTCGCCCGAAATAATTGGCAACCTTTCCAGCCAGGGCCACAACCTGATCGGCGACGGCACTGGCGGAAGCGGCTATGCCCCCACCGACTTGGTTGGCACAACTATGAGCCCCATCGACCCAATGCTCGGTCCGCTGTCCGACAACGGCGGCCCGACGCAAACGATGGCCCTACTGCCCGGAAGTCGCGCCATTGACGCTGGCGATAACACTGACGCCCCCGAGTGGGATCAGCGTGGCTCCGGCTTCCCCCGCATTGTCAATGGCATCATCGACATCGGCGCTTTTGAGGTCCAGCAAGCCGTGGCCCCCACCGTCACCTGCTCCGTGGCTCAATCCTTGCTCTGGCCGCCCAAGCATCAGCTGGTCAACGTCGGGCTGAGCATCATCGTCGATCCCCCCGATGTCAATCTGCACCTCCTGGTCTACGCCAACGATAACGCCAGTGCTGCCGACGCAGCTGCCATCGGCCCCGGCACGCTCCAGTTACGTTCCGAGCGTCAAGGCAATGGGACGGGCCGGGTCTACCTGATCGTGGTGACGGCCACTAACTCGGGCGGAACCAGTTTCGACGTGTGCACCGTCGCCGTCCCGCATGACCACAGCCCCCGGTCCATCGCCTCGGTGCGGCAGCAGGCAGCGGATGCCGCGGCGTATTACCAAGAGTTCCAAACAACCCCGCCAGGTTATCACTTGCTTGGCGAAGGGCCGGAAGGCGGTGGCGCACCATCTTCGGGCCGATCCGGCAGGAACGCCATTCCTGGCGATATCTTCCAGCTCAATGCCCCTGCACTGGCTACGCTTTTAGCCTCCCCGAAGCAAGGCTTCCTTTGGAGCATCGGCGATGCCACCGTACCTGCCGAGCATTTACTTTCCACCGGGGCATCCGTGCCGGTGGACGGCTACTTTGCTATCGCCCGCGAAGAAGGTATCCAGCTGATAACGCCGCGGTTAAGCCAGGCGAACTGGGACGAAAGTAGCAGCCCGGCCCTTGACCTGTCGCTTATGGACGACCGGTGGATGGTGTGAGAGGGCCGTTTCGGTAAACCGGCTGCGAGCAAACGAACCAGCCGATACGTTAGGAGAGCGGTATTTCTATATCCCCTATTTGAAGGAGTCGAACATGGCTCACCTGTCTTTGCGGCACTGGTGGAAACTGAAAGCACGCAATAACCGGCGTGGTGGATATCGTGCTGGCTCAACGATCCGGTGGCGCAGCCACCTGCATTGTGATACTCTCGAAGTACGTGAATTGCTCAGTTATACATTTACGACTCTCGACGCGCCGGACTCGGTCTTTACCCAAGCTGGTGGTATCAATAATTCCGGCCAGATCGTAGGAACTTTTCGATACACAGACGGTGTTGACCACGGATTTCTGCTGAGTGGTGGCGGCTACACAACGCTCGATCCGCCCGGCTCGCTGAATAGCTCTGCCGAGGGTATTAACGATACGAGCCAGATCGTGGGAACATATGACGTTCCCATCTCCCCCGGAGCTCATGGCTATCTACTAAGCAATGGCATCTATACCACCTTGGACGTGCCTCGCGCAATCAATACCCAAGCGATCGGGATCAACCACTCTGGGCAGATCGTGGGGCTGTTTAATAGCACCCTTACTAGCAACCACGGCTTTCTGTTGAGCAATGGCAGCTACACCACGCTCGATGTGCCGGGTACGAGCTACACTCAGGCTAATGGCATCAACAATGCCAGCCAGATCGTGGGCTATTACATCGTTGGTGGTCAGTTTCACGGCTTCCTGCTGAACGGCGGACTGTATACCAGGCTGGATGTACCGGGCTCTACCTTTACCCGAGCTTACGGTATTAACGCTTCTGGGGAAATCGTAGGAGACTATGACGATGTGAACGGGACCAGGCATGGCTTCCTGTTGAGCGGCGGCGAATACACCACCATAGACCCGCCGACTTCAATTGCTACCATCGCCAGCGGGATCAATGACTCGGGTCAAATCGTGGGGACGTATAGCGATGGCGTCTTGACTCACGGCTTTCTTGCCGTCCATGTAACTACGGCGCCGACCGTCACCTGCTCGGTGGCGCAATCCTTGCTCTGGCCGCCCAAGCGTCAGCTGGTCAACGTCGGGCTGAGCGTCACCGTCGATCCCCTCGATGCCAACCTGCACCTCCTGGTCTACGCCAACGATAACGCCAGTCCTGCCGACGCGGCTGCCATCAGCCCCGGCACGCTCCAGTTACGTTCCGAGCGTCAAGGTAATGGCACTGGCCGCATCTACCTGATCGTGGTGACGGCCACCAACTCGGGCGGAACCAGTTTCGACGTGTGCACCGTGGCCGTCCCACATGACCACAGCCCCCGGTCCATCGCCTCGGTGCGGCAGCAGGCAGCGGATGCCGAGGCGTATTACCGAGAGTTCCAGACGACCCCGCCGGGTTATCACTTGCTTGGCGAAGGGCCGGAAGGCGGTGGCGCACCATCTTCGGGCCGAGCCGGCAAGAGCGCCATTCCCGGCGATATCTTCCGGCTTAAACCTCCGGCGCTAGCTACCCCTTTAGCGTCCTTGGACCAAGAGATGACTATGGGCATGGCCGATGGCCCCGTACCAGCCGACCATTTCGTTTCCACCTGGGCATCATCGCAGCGAGATGATTACTTTGTTAATCCCCGCGAGGAGAGTTTCCAGCTGACGCTCCTACGTCTGGAGCAGGCGAGCTCGACTGAACCAAACAACCTCGGCCTTGATCTGGTCCTGAAATGACGGGCTTCCGCGCTGAGAGGTCCGTTTTGGTAAAGCGGCTGCGAGCAAACGAACCAGGCCAGCACCATTGCGCGCCAGTGGCTTGCACGCGGGTACGGTCGGCAAATGCCGGTCCCTCTTCCGCACATCCAGTGTGCGTTTCCACGCGGGCCCGCATCGGCCCCGTGCTCCGGCGAGCAGGAGCAGCCAGGGTCGAGTGGCCGAAAATGACTTCTAGTCAGTTATTTCAATCGATTTGCATTTAGCAAGACCTTGATGGCCAGGCAGGCATCTGATTTGCTCAACACACGCTAACGGCTTTCTTTTCCCAGAATGGAATGAAAGAGAGTGGTATTTCCAACCCCTTGTTGGAAGGAGTCGAGTATGCCTCACCTGTCTCTGCAGCGCTGGTGGAAACGAATGGCGCGTTCTTCCCGAAGCGGTCCGCGTCAAACCGCCCGCCGGCATCGGCTCAGGACTCGCCTGCATCTTCAGGTCTTCGAAGACCGCTGTGTTCCCACCACGGTCTCCAACCTCAGCGACAACGACCCCGGCTCGCTTCGAGATGCCATTGCCACCACGCCCGCGGGCGAGACCGTAGATTTCCAGCCGGGCCTGACCGGCACCATTACCCTGACCTCGGGCGAACTGGACATCAGCCAGAATCTCACCATCACGGGTCCTGGTGCCGGCGTGATTACCGTGAGCGGCAATTCTGCTTCACGCGTGTTCGAGATCCTTGGTAGCCGGACGGTGGCGATTTCAGGGCTAACCATTACCGATGGGATGACATTTGGCGACGGCGGCGGCATTGACAGCAGCACCGCCACGGTGACGGTCACCGACTCCATCCTCAGCGGCAACATCTCTCGCGAGTGGGGCGGCGGCATCCACAGCACTTCTGGCACCGTAACAGTCACCCACTCCATCCTCAGCGGCAACGAAGGCTTTATGGCCGGCGGTGGCATCGGCAGCAACGGCAACGCCACGGTGACGGTCACCGATTCCACCTTCAGCGGCAACTCCGTCCTGAGGAGCTCCGGCGGCGGCATCTGGAATTTCAGCGGCACGGTGACAGTCACCCACTCCATCCTTAGCGGCAACTCCACCGCGACGAATGGGAGCGGCGGCGCCATCTTTGCCGGTGGCTCGCTGACCGTTATTGACTCCACGATCAGCGGCAACTTGGCTGGTCTCGGCGGCGGCGGCATCCACAGCGGTCGCTCGCTGACCATTATTAACTCCACGATCAGCGGCAACTCCGCGCGCAATGAGTCCGCCGCGGCAATCGGCGGCGGGATCAGTAGCGGGCAAGATACGACGATTACTAACTCCATAATCAGCGATAACTCGGCCTCTGGAGAAGATGGCGAAGGCGGCGGCATCGGCAGCCTTGGTGACTTTCTGACGATTAGTAACTCCACGCTCAGCGGCAACTCGGCCTCCGGAATCTTCGCCAGCGCCGGCGGCGGCATTTATAACGACGGAACCCTAACGGTCACCGACTCTACGCTCAGCGCCAACTCCAGCGGAGCATCCGGTGGTGGCATCTTCATCCACAACGACATCGTCGGCAGTACGGTAACGATTACCTCCTCCACCTTAAGCGGCAACTTCGCGGCAAGCGGCGGCGGCATCGCCTTCACCAGCAACGTGGGCCCAGCCTACATCCGAAACACCATTGCGGCCAGCAACACCGCCGCTACCTTCCCTGATGTAACCGGCGCCCTGACTAGCCAGGGACACAACCTGATCGGTGACGGTACCGGTGGCAGCGGCTTTGTCGCCTCCGACCTGGTCGGCTCCGCCCAGAATCCCATCGACCCCAGGCTCGGTCCGCTCGCCAACAACGGCGGCCCCACGCAAACAATGGCCCTGCTACCCGGCAGTCGCGCCATTGACGCTGGCGATAACACTGACGCCCCCGAGTGGGATCAGCGTGGCCCGGGTTTCCCCCGCATCGTCAACGGCATCATCGACATCGGCGCTTTTGAGGTCCAGCAAGCCGTGGCCCCCACCGTCACCTGCTCCGTGGCTCAATCCTTGCTCTGGCCCCCCAAGCATCAGCTGGTCAACGTCGGGCTGAGCGTCATCGTCGATCCCCCCGATGCCAATCTGCATCTGTTGGTCTACGCCAACGATAACGCCAGCCCTGCCGACGCGGCTGCCATCGGCCCCGACACGCTTCAGTTACGTTCCGAGCGTCAAGGCAATGGGACGGGCCGGGTGTACCTGATCGTGGTGACGGCCACCAACTCGGGCGGAACCAGTTTCGACGTGTGCACCGTGGCCGTCCCGCATGACCACAGCCCCCGGTCCATCGCGTCAGCACAGCAGCAGGCGGCGGCTGCCGAGGCGTATTACCGGGAGTTCCAGACGACCCCGCCGGGTTATCGCTTGCTCGGCGAAGGGCAGGAAGGCGGTGGCGCACCATCTTCGGGCCGATCCGGCAAGAGCGCCATTACTGGCGATATCTTCCGGCTCAATGCCGCTGCAGCGGCTACGCCTCTGGCCTCTTCGAAGCAAAGCTTCCTTTGGAGCATCTGCGATGCCACGGTCCCCACCGAGCATTTACTTTCCACCTGGGCGTCCGAGCCGGTGGACGGCTACTTTGCTAATTCCTACGAAGAAGGTGTCCAGCTGATAACGCCGCGGTTGAGCCAGACGAACTGGGACGAAAGTAGCAGCCCGGCCCTTGACCTGTTGCTTATGGACGACCGGTGGGTGGTGTGAGAGGAACGTTTCGCCAAACCGGCTGCGCGCAAAGGAGTATCTGGTGTTGCCAATTCAAACGATTCTTCATCCGACCGATTTCTCCGGCCACTCGGGCTATGCCTTTCCATTGGCCTGCTCACTGGCTCGTGAACGAGGCGCCCGGTTGATCGTCGTACACGTCATGCCAGTCCTGCTCGTCGAGGAGAAACGATTCTACCGCGAAGAAATGGCGGGGAAGCTGAACCGGTTAGGTGCACCCGACTGCCGGTTTCGCGTCGAGCATCGTCTGGAAGAAGGAGATGCTGCGACGCAGATCCTTCGGGTCGCACAGGACACGGCTTGTGATCTAATTGTCATGGGCACGCACGGGAACACAGGGCTTGGCCGGTTTCTGATGGGCAGCGTGGCTGAGCAGGTACTGCGCGGGGCCGCCTGTCCGGTGCTCACGGTGAGAGCCCCATTTCCTCTGGCAAAACCCAGGGGCGTTCGCGCGACCGACGAGGCCGAACGCGGTACCGAAGCCGCGAAGACCTAGCGGCTTACGGGATTCGGCGACTCGGAGATAATCTCGGGCCGGAAGTGAACTATAGTCGGAAAGGCTTCTTATGAAGGTTGAAGAACTTGCGGCGGTGGTAGAGGAACTGGTCGATGTGCTCCACCTTCAGGCGATGGAGCTGGAGAAGCTCGTCGCTCATGTGGAGCAGGTGACGGCGCACATGCGTGAGGGGAACCAGCTTTCGGTGATCCGTTCCACGCTCAGCGGGCTGCACGTTCGCATCAGGGAACTCCGGGGCATGGAGCCCGTTGACCCCTGGGAACAAGAGAAAGGGCGCGCAACGTCCTCTGGCAACTAGGTGCGTGTAGTTCGCGAGAGAAACTTCTGCCGATCCGTGGCGCGAAGTCGTCTGCACCGTCCGGTGCGGCGTTGGGTCAGGCGGCGCTATCCTCTCGCTCCTCCTCACACACTGCGGCTAGCGAGGCATTTTCAAGCTGTCGGGGCTTGGCAACCTGGTTCGCCGGCTCGGAATGTCCGAGCGGATGGGCTTTGGCCACCTCCAAGGTTCCATGCCGGCGTAGCTCTTCGGGAGTGAGGGTCCGTCGCATCGTCCCGAACAACCAGTCGGCCAGCGGCAGCAAGAAATTGACGTTGGCCTCGGTATCCACATGATGGATGTAGTGGTGTCTCTCCAGGAAGCCGAACCAGGGCTGGAATTCGATGAAACGGTGCTGGCCGGGATAATGGATGGCATCGTGGACCCGCACGAACAAGTCGGAGACAACCGCCGAGGTCGCGATCAGTCCCACCAGAAAACCGATGTTCTGGGTCAACAACCAAGCGGGCAGCCAGACCAACAGGCTACCGATCGTCATGTAGAAGGTGAAATGGCACAGCTTGATTAGCCGATTCCGCCAGAACGACGTGTGCAGAACAGAATTGCTGGACGCGACGATGGGGTGGCGGCGAACCGGGCCGTTCGTAACGTAGCGCCACGTCGGGAAGATTGCGTGATGGTGACCCTGATGGTGAATGGCATAGATGCGCCGCAGGAGCGGGATCCGCTTGCGATGGTAAACATAGCGATGCACCCACCACTCCAGCGGTGAGGCTATAATAGGCAACGCGGCGGCACCCAGTAAACTAGCGGCCAAGTAACCCGCCACCGTCAAGGGAAGTGCCCGTACCAGGGCGACAATTATACTCAGGATGCCGAGCAGCAGAATGAGCATACCCGTCAAGCGTAACGATGAGAGCCGCCGATGGACCTTTCTCGACATCAAGGCTCTCCTTCCGTGCCTTGTGACTCGGCGGCCTTGGATTTTCCCGCGTAGCGCTCCGCGTTTTGCCCCGTTTTGCGGGCCGTTGCCGTCATAAGGCCCCACAGCCAAGTAATCTTGTAACACTCGATCCTGACCTCGCCTGCGCTGGCCTCGCCGAGCAAATCCCTTAACTGCCGGGCAGAGTACGTGCGGAAGTGCGCAGCGTTGAAGCCCCGAAGATACCAGTCGAGGAGGCGACAAGCGAGGTAGTCGTCACACCAATCCGTGATGACCAACGTGCCTTTCGGGCGGAGGACACGGAGCATGTCCTTGAGGGCAACCACGGGTTCGCGGATGTAGTGAAGCACGTTGCACGATATTACCCGGTCAAAAGCCTCGTCTTCATAGGGGAGGCTTTCCGCCCAGCCCCGCTTCAGTTCGATAACTGCCGGCAGCCTCTCCCGCGCGATGGCGAGCATTTCGGGGCACGGATCGACACCCGTTAAGCGCGCTCGTGGGTAAGAGGCAGAGAGTTGGTAGAGTAGCGCCCCGGTACCGCAGCCCACATCGAGTACGGAATCAGTCCGATTGATGCGCAAGCGCGCTATCGTTTCGCGGGCCGTGGCGCGCACGTAGAACGACCATCGGCGCTCGTATTGCGGAGCTAGACGGGCGTACTCGTCGAGGACGGCATTGCATGTTGCGGGCATCTGCATATTAATCGGACCTTGATACATGGCAGCGAGGCGAGGCAGACAACGCCGGGGTGGCGCCAGTGGTCCCCTAGGTTCTCCACGAGACGGAAGTCGGCTCATCCCATATTAACCGCCGGTGTGATTCGGCTCTTGCACACATAGGACCAGCGATCCAAATCCAGTCGCGCATCAACTTCCACCTCGGCTTGCAGCCAATCTTGAAAAGCCGTGTCATGGGGACAGCCCTTGGCCTGCCAGATCTCATAGGCTCGGTGCTCGATCAAGCGCTGCCGCAGATTCTGCGGTGCCGGCAACGCTGTGTTGGGGCCGTAGGACACGCTACCGGGGTACGTCAGAGTGATCATGTCGGACCTCTCTTCCACTTTTCAGAGTGAGATCACCGCTGTCGGCCTCTAGGCGAAGGGCTGAAGCATCATCACCATCCATAGGAGCAAACCTGGTGCCGAGTAACCGTTTACCACAAACAGCGTTTACGATCGTGGCAACAAATACTTAATACGCCGGCTTTGTGCGATGTCGCACACCCGGCGCGCTAGCCCGCACAGCAAGCGTGGCAAGTTGTGGTGTACCGTCGATTCATCGGGATTCGCTTAAGGTTTTATCGTGACGCTCGCTTCGGCTTTCGCCATTTCCACAATCTTGGGTGCAAACGCCTTTTCCTGCATTACCAGGGCGACTACGCTGGGCGACGCCGAACGGTAAAGCAGGACGATTTTCCTTGAGCGTAAGGAAGAATGCCCGGCCGAAACCGACCGGGCATTCGCAGAAGCGAATTCTAACCAACGGAATTCCGGCGTGCTGCTATCCCCCCTTCTTGGCCAACTGGACCGATGTACAAGTTTGCTTACCCTCCTTGGTCTCGCATTTCACGATCACGTTGGCGCCCTCCGTGAATTGCTTGTCCTTGAGTCCTTCTTTGAGCTGCTTGCCATCGGCCGCCAAGAACTGTGTGTCCTTGCCGACGGTGATGACATGGTCCTTGGCATCGGCCGTCGTGACCGTGACCGTCTGCTTCGTGGTATCGATCGATTTAATCTTCCCCTTGATCTCGTCGGCAAGCAGACCGCCAGCGGAGATCAACAACGCCGCCACAGCACAAACAACAACACGTCGCATGGTGGGACCTCCTATTCGTTCCCAGAAACCAGTTACCTATCGTCCCCGACCCAATGTCGGAGGAAATCGTCTGTCTCGGTATTTGTCGCAACGGGGCAGGTATTTTCCTCAAGCAGGCAAGTCCGGAGCAGCTTTGAGGTCGGTTTTTGCTTCGTTAGTGAGTTTTGCAATTAGGGTGCCAAGGTTGTGGGTCCGTACCCGGGCGAAGGGAAGGCAATCCCCGAAGCTCTTGTGTACTCAGGACTTCGGTGGTTTCACGTCTTTGGCTTTGACTGGCATTTCTTTCGAAGCCTGATGGAGTGAGAGGGTTGAATCCGCCCACCCCAATGTGCGGTTTCTGCCGTTCCCCAATCAACTTTGGCAGCGACATTCGTATTCACATTCCCAATTTTTCCTGGAAAGCTGGGTAAGGCAGGGTTCGGTCCACATGCTTGCCGCTTGTCCGAAAGCGGACGATCTCGGCGAGGTCCCAGCAGTTGAACTTCAGTTGGCCAGGACCGCAGGCGCGGAAGACTACGGAGTCTTCGTTGGCGGTTGCGGTTGAGGGGGGCCGCCGGGCGCCGGTGTTTGCTCGCCCAATTCCTGGATGGGTTGCGAGAAGTAAAGCCGCTTCGGTGAAGGCTCCACAGGCA
>Ga0306920_100000844_pt1 | contig 37232 bp, 27 predicted proteins | sample flu12Cox44000170_FD_204666 | JGI IMG/M metagenome (GOLD analysis project Ga0306920, IMG submission 204666) | Lab enrichment of tropical soil microbial communities from Luquillo Experimental Forest, Puerto Rico - flux4day.12C.oxic.44.000.170 (v2)... | ecosystem: Environmental > Terrestrial >... | reverse complement strand
GACCAGCTCGCTCACGGAGGGATCAATCGGAAATCTCGGGCCGCTCCACAACCCCCAAGCGCAGGCGCAGCTCGAGCGCGTCGTCGAAGGCGACCTGCGCGCGCGCGAGCCGGGGCTCGCCGGACAGGGCCAGGGCGATCTCGCCGGCGCGGGTCCCGGGTAGCCGCAGGCGCACGCGCGCGACCCCGGCCGACTCGAGCGCGACCGACTCCGTCTCGAGCGCGCCGGCGGAGACGTGGAGGCTCGAGCCCAGCATCCGCGCGCGGCCTTCGTCGGGCACCAGCCGCAGCAGCCGGGCCGCGTGTGCGCCGAGCATCCCGAGCTCCACTCGCCCGCCGGGCGCGGTGAGCTCGCGCGCGCCGAGCACGTCCCACACTCGCACGGCGCCGGCGAAGCCGAGCGCGCGCGCGTCGAGCTCGACCGGCTCCGGCGCGTCGCCCAGGTTCGCGCGCAGCCACAGCGCGCTGCCGTCGTCGAAGCGCGTGCACAGCGACTCGGGCACCGGGCCGCGCGCCGGGCCGGTCTCGGGCGTGCGCTCGAGCGCCGGCAGCAGCCGCCGCAGCCACCCGACACCGTCCGGTGTCAGCTCGGCGAGCTCGTCGGAGACGACCGTCCCCCCGCCCGACAGCGCGATCGCAGCGAGCAGCGTCTGCGCTTCCGCCCGGGAGAGCTTCGAGCCCGACATCGGCTCGCCCGAGGCGGCGGGCGCGTTCGGACGCAGCAGCGCGCAGTCCGGATCGTTGAGCCACAGCCGCTGGTGCAGCGGCGCGCGCGCGAACACGTTCGAGAGCGCGTTGCGGGCGGCCGCGCCCGCCTCCACGCCCACCAGCGCGTCGAACGCGGAGTTCGACCAGCGCGCGGCCACGTCGGCGCCGATCCGCATCGCCTCGAACAGGCCGATCGAGGCGCCCAGCGGCGCGCCGCAGCCGAGCAGGAACACGCCCGGGCCCGCCCCGCGCCGCAGCGCGGCCACGCCGCGCCGGTACGCCGGGACGGCGCCCAGGGCCGGATCGTGCCGCGCTCCGGCCAGCGCTCCCGCGAACAGGAAGTCGAGCTTCAGGTAGTCGAAGCCGAGCGCCCGGACCTCGCGTCCGAGCGACTCGAGCCACGACTCGACACCGGGATGTGTCGCATCGAGCGCGTGCATGCGGGCGCCCGGCCAGGCGGGGTTCCACAGCGCCGTGAGCGGCCGACCGTCGCGTCCGCGCAGCAGCCAGCCGGGCTGCTCGCGCGCCAGCCGCGAGCGCGGCGAGACCAGGAACGGCGCCAGCCACAGGCCGGCGCGCAGGCCCTCGGCGCGGATCTCTCGCGCGAGCGGGGCGAGCCCCTCGGGGAAGCCCTCGGCCGGCGCGAGCCAGTCGCCGTTCGCGGCCTGGAAGCCGTCATCGATCTGCACCACGTCGAGCGGCGTTCCGAGCGCGCGCAGCGCGCGCAGATTGCGGCGCACGTCGTCGGCGCGCACGCGCGTGCCGAAGCGGTACCAGGAGCACCAGCCGGAGAGCGGGCGCGCCGGCACCGGCGCAGCCATTTCGCGGCCCGCGCGCTCGGCCCACTGGCCGAGCGCCTCTTCCAGCGGTGCCGCGATGCCGAGCCAGAGCCGCTCCGCGGCGATCGCCGCTCCCGGCGCGAGCGGCGCGCCGTCGATCGCACAGCGCGCGGCGAGCTCGTGGACCCGCCCGTCGCCGTGCGCGAGCTCGACCCAGCCGAGCCAGCGCGAGTGGCTGAGAAAGCCGATCGAGAGGCCCGCGCGCGAAGGCTCGCCGAGCGCCGTCGCCGACTCGGAGACGAAGCGGCCGCGGCGCGGGCGCGGCGCGTACGGGCTCGCGTAGCAGCGCCGCAGCGTCTTGCCGCGCGGCGAGGACGGCCGCTCGCCCAGGCGCAGCCAGCGCGCGGGCGACCACGACTGGTGGCCGAGCGCGAGGAAGCGCAGCGCGCGCGGATCGCCGGGCACGGCCAGCCGCGCGCTCCCGTCCGAGCGCCACACGAGCGGCTCGAGCGCGGCGATCTCGCGTGTGCCGCGCCCGGTGTTGCCGAGCTCGACCCCGAGCGCGATGCCGGGCCAGTCACTGCCGAGCTCCAGCGAGACTCCGAGCTCGAGACCCTCCGCGAGCGCCACGCGCGCGCGCACGCGCACCGCGCGCCCGAGCGGGGTGTCGGCCTCGTCGTCGAACGCGAGGTCGCGCACCAGGCTCGCGACCACGCGGGTGCCGCCGAGCTCGACGTCGGGCGCGGGACGCGCGTCCACGCACGCGCCCACCCTCGCGCCCGCGAAGCCCACCTCGCCGGCGGCGTCGAACAGCGAGATGCGCAGCGGCGCGAGCTCGACGCGCACGCGCACGCGCTCGTTGGCGAGCGACACTCCGCCGTCGTCCCTGCGCACCGTGACCGCCACTCTCACCTCCGCGAGAGCCCAGTTATACTCGACGGCGATGAAGATCTACACGCGCGGGGGCGACACCGGCGAGACGTCGCTCTTCGGCGGGGAGCGCGTGCGCAAGAGCGCGCCCCGCGTCTCGGCCTACGGCGAGGTCGACGAGCTCAACTCCGTGGTCGGCGTCGCCCGGGCGGAGCTCGCGCACGGCGACCTGCGCGCGAAGCTCGAGACCATCCAGTCGTCGCTCTTCGACCTGGGCGGCGAGCTCGCCACGCCCGGAGCGCCGCGCGCGAAGGCGGGGCCCCCCCGGCCCAAGGCCGGCGCGAGGGTCGGGGATGCCGACGTGGCCGAGCTCGAGGGCTGGATCGACGCGCTCGAGGGCGAGCTCGAGCCGCTGCGCAACTTCATCCTGCCCGGCGGATCGCGCGCCGCGGCGCTCTTGCACCTCGCGCGCACGGTGTGCCGGCGCGCCGAGCGCTCGGTGATCGCGCTGGCCGAGTGCGAGGAGATCGAGGGGCTCTTGATCCGCTACCTGAACCGGCTCTCCGACCTGTTGTTCGTGATGGCGCGTGTGGAGAACCGGCGCGCCGGCGTCGCCGAGCCGCAGTGGATCGGGCGCGAGCGATGACGCCGGACGAGTGCGCGAAGCTCCTGGTCGCCATCGGCGCGGTCGAGGTCCGCACCGACCCCGAGCGCTGGTTCACCTGGGCCTCCGGCGAGCGCGCGCCGATCTACTGCGACAACCGGGTGGTGATCTCGCACCCCGAGGCGCGCAAGCGGATCGCGGACGGGCTGGCGGAGTCGATCCGCCGCGCCTTTCCCGACGCCGAGGTGATCGCGGGGACCGCGACCGCCGGGATCCCGCACGCGGCCTGGGTCGCGGAGCGGCTCGGTCTGCCGATGGTCTACGTGCGCGGCAGCGCCAAGGAGCACGGCAAGGGCAAGCGCGTCGAGGGCCGCGCGCTCGCGGGCGAGCGGGTGGTGGTGCTCGAGGACGCGGTGTCGTTCGGCGGCAGCTCGCTCGCGGCCGTCGCGGCGGTGAACGAGGAGGGGGGCAAGGTGATCGGCGTGCAGGCGATCTACAGCTACGGCTTCCCCAAGGTGGTCGCGCGCTTCGCCGAAGCCGGAGTGACTCTCGCCGCGCTCACTAGCTACGACGCCGTGCTCGAGTCGCTCGCGCTCGACCGCGCTACCCGCGACGTCCTGGTCGCGTGGCGAGAGCGAGAGCGCTGAAGGCGTCGAGCGCCGTGCCCGGGCTGCCCGTGATCAGGCGCTCGGCCTCGGCCCGTCCCCCCACCTGCTCCAGGCCCTGGGTTCCGTAGCGGCGTGTGAACAGCTCGAGCGCCCAGGCGCTGCGCGCGCGTGCGCGCCGGAGCTCGAGCTCGCCGCCGGCGAGGTGCGCGCGGTGGCCGTCGATCGCCTTCGCGAGAGCCTCCACGCCGAGTCCGGTCTCCCCGCTCACTCCGATCACCGGCGGGCGCCATGCGCCGGGCGCGAGCTGCGCGAGCGCGAGCCAGCCGTCGAGGTCGGCGCGGGTGCGCTCGGCCAGCGCGCCGAGGTCCCACTTGGCGATCGCGATCAGGTCGGGGATCTCGAGGATCCCCGCCTTCATGAACTGCAGCGTGTCGCCCGAGCCCGGCTGCAGCACCAGTACCACCGTCTCGGCCACGGTCTCCACGTCGACCTCGCTCTGGCCCACGCCGACCGTCTCCACCAGCACCCAGTCGCAGGCCGCCCGCAGCACCGCGACCGACGCCCGCGTCGCCGGCGCGAGCCCGCCGAGCTGGTCGCGCGCGGCCATCGAGCGCACGAACACGCGCTCCTCGGGGCGGAAGCGCAGCCGCGCCCGGTCGCCCAGCAGCGCTCCGCCGGAACGGCGGCTGCTCGGGTCGACCGCCACCATGCCGACCGAGGCCCCGGCGGCGAGCCAGTGCGGGATCAGCCTGCCGGCGAGCGTCGACTTTCCCACCCCGGGCGGGCCGGTGAGGCCGACCACCGCGCGCTCGCGCGGCGTCGCGCTCTCGAGCCGGGCGAGCAGCCGCCGCTGCGGCTCGAGCGTATCGGGCCGGGTATCCTCGACCAGCGCGAGTGCAGCCGAGATCGCGGTCGGGTCACCCGCGAGCACCTCGCGGGAGAGTGACTCGACGTCCGTCTCGCCGGCCTCAGTCCGCGCCATGCGCCGCTGCGGCGAGCTCGACGATCTCCGCCAGCACGCGCAGCACGTCGTAGTCGCGCGGCGTGTAGACCGCGGCGATGCCCTCGGCGCGCAGCTTCTCGGCGTCCTCTTCCGGGATGATCCCGCCCACCACCACCGGCACGCGCGCGCGCCGCGCGATCTCGGGCGCGAGCGCGAGGTGCGAGCCGGACAGGATCGAGAGCCCGATCAGGTGCACGCCCTCTTGCAGCGCCGCGTTCACGATCTCGTCGGTGGTGACGCGGATGCCCTCGTAGACCACCTCGAGCCCTGCGTCGCGCGCGAAGATCGCGATCTGCTCGGCGCCGCTCGAGTGGCCGTCGAGCCCGGGCTTGCCGACCAGCAGCTTGAGCCGGCGGCCCAGCCGCGCCGAGACCTCGTCCACCCGCGCGCGGATCGCCGCCAGGCGCGCGGCGTCGGCGCGCGGCACCGCGGCCGCATCGACGCCGGTCGGAGCGCGGTACTCGCCGAACACCGCGCGCAGCGCGTCCGACCATTCACCGGTGGTGACGCCCGCGTGGGCGCAGCGCACCGACGCCTCCATCAGGTTCACGCCCGAGGCGAGCGCCTCGCGCAGGCCCCGCAGCGCGGCCTCGACCTCGCCCGCGCTGCGCCGGGCGCGGTGCGCGCGCAGCCGCTCGATCTCTTCACGGCCGACCCGGTCGTCGACGGACAGGATCGACGCCGCGCCCTGCAACAGCGGCGACGGCTCGCTCTCGGTGTAGCGGTTCACGCCGACCACGGTGCGCTGGCCGGACTCGATCTCGGCGACGCGCCGCGCGTTCGACTCGACCAGCTTCTGCTTCATGTAGCCGGACTCGACCGCCGCGATCGCGCCGCCCTGCTCCTCGACCCGGCGGATCTCGGCCCAGGCGGCGCTCTCGATCTCCGCGGTCTTGTGCTCGATCACGTGCGAGCCCGCGAAGATGTCCGGGTAGTCGAGGATGTCGGTCTCATAGGCCAGGATCTGCTGGATGCGCAACGACCACTGCTGGTCCCACGGCCTCGGGAGCCCCAGCGCCTCGTTCCACGCGGGCAGCTGCAGCGCGCGGCAGCGCGCGTCGCGCGACAGTGTCACCCCGAGCGCCTCCAGCGCGATCCGCGGCACGTTGTTCTCGGGCTGGGCCTCGGTGAGGCCCAGCGAGTTCACTTGCACGCCGTAGCGGAAGCGGCGCAGGTCGGGGTCGGCGACGCCGTAGCGCTCGAGGCCGATCCGGTCCCACATGCGCGTGAACGCGCGCAGCTTGCAGATCTCCTCCACGAAGCGGATGCCGGCGTTGCAGAAGAACGAGATGCGGCCGAACACCGCGCCGAGCTCCTCCCGCGGCACCCGCACCGCGTCGAGCACCGCCATGGCGTTCGCGAGCGTGAACGCGACCTCCTGCACCGGCGTCGCTCCGACCTCCTGCAGGTGGTAGCTGCAGACGTTGATCGGGTTCCACTTCGGCACCTGGGTGACGGTCCACTCGATCACCTGGCGGGTGAGGTCGAGCGAGGGGCGCGGCGGGAAGATGTAGGTGCCGCGCGAGAGGTACTCCTTCACGATGTCGTTCTGCGTCGTGCCCGAGAGCGCGGCGCGCGCCACGCTGCGCCGCTCGGCGACGGCGACGTACAATGCGAGCAGCCACGCCGCGGTGGCATTGATCGTCATCGAGGTGTTCATGCGCTCGAGTGGGATCTCCGCCAGCAGCGCGTCCATGTCCTCGATCGAGGCCACCGGCACTCCCACCTTGCCGACCTCGCCGGCGGCCAGGGGGTGGTCCGGGTCGTAGCCGGTCTGGGTGGGCAGGTCGAACGCGATCGAGAGCCCGGTCTGGCCCTTGGCGAGGTTGCTGCGGTAGAGCGCGTTCGACGCGCGCGCGGTCGAGTGACCGGAGTAGGTGCGGAAGATCCAGGGGCGATCGGGCATGCGCGCTCCTAGCCGAGCTTCGCCTTCGCGAAGCGCACGATCTCCTGCACCGCGCGCTCGCCGTCGTCGATGCCGGGGAAGAGCATGAAGTCGTGCGGCATGCCCGCGTAGCTCGAGAGCACCACCTCGCGCCCCGCGGTCTCGAGCTTCTTGGCGAACTGCAGCGCGTCGTCGCGCAGCGGATCGATTGCGCCCGCCACCACCAGCGTCGGCGGGAAGCGGCGCACGTCTCCGCGCAGCGGGCTGGCGAACGGGTCGGGCCAGTTCGCGGGCACCACGTAGCAGTCGCGGAAGAAGGTCATGATCTCGGTGTCGAGCACGCCGTCATCGGGACCGAAGACCCGCATCGACTCGGTGTCGAGCGCCATGTCGAGCCACGGGCAGAGCAGGAGCAGGGCGCCGGGGAGCGGCTCTCCAGCCGCGATCAGCCGCAGCGCCAGCGCCGCGGTGGCGTTGCCCCCCGCCGAGTCACCGCCGGCGAGGATGCGCGAGGCGTCGCCGCCCAGCTCGCTGGCGTGCGCGCGCACCCAGCGCCAGGCCGCCAGGCAGTCGTCGAGCGGCGCCGGGTAGCGGTGCTCCGGCGCGAGCCGGTAGTCGATCGACACCACCAGCGCGCCCGCCCCGACACAGAGCTGTTTCGTCAGCTTCTCGTGGGTCTCGGGGCTCATCGCCACGTAGCCGCCGCCGTGGAAGTAGACGATCACTGGATAGGGGCCGCGCTTGGGGTCGCCGGGATAGAAGGCCCGGGCGCGGATCTCGCCGCCCGGCCCGGGAATCTGCAGCGTGCGCTCCGCGGCCACGGCCGGGGCACCGGCGTTCAACAGCGGCAACAGCGCCCCCAGGCCTTCGCGCAGAGGCTTGGGCTCCAGCACGCGGGTGGGGCGGCCGGCCGCCATCATCTCGAACAGGACCTTCACCTGGGGATTCAGGGGAGCGCGCGGATCTGCGGCCACGGGAACCTCCTCGCGCCAAAGGTACCAAACGCCCGTGCGCCCGTGCGGGGCGCTCAGCGCACGAAGGGGGTGATCTTCTTCTGCAGCTGCTCTGCGGTGAACGGCTTGCGCAGGTAGTCGTTCGCGCCCGCGGCCAGCGCCTGCTGCACGCGCTCGAGCCCGCCTTCGGTCGTGATCATCACGATCGGGAGCTCGGCGCCGCCCAGGGCCTCGTCGCGGATGCAGCGCACCAGGGCGAGCCCGTCCATTCCCGGCATGTTGATGTCGGAGAGGACCAGGTCGAACTCGTCCTTGCGCAGCGCTTCGAGCGCGCTCGCGCCGTCGACGGCCTCGCAGAAGTCGAGCTCCGCAAAGCCCGCCTCGCGCAGGCCTTTGATGATGATCTTGCGCATCGTCGCCGAGTCGTCGACCACCAGCACGCGTGCCATTCGCGACTCTTCTTCGGCCGCCGCTCGCACGCGCTTGACGTGCGCCTCCAGTCCCGTGCGCCGCGAGACGAGAAGAGTTCTCGATGGACCCGCGCAAGCTGGCCGAGATCATCCGCAACGCCACCAACAGCGTCTTCTCGACCATGTTGGGCACCGAGCTCACGGCGCAGAACGCCTTCGAAGACCCGCAGCCGTTCCAGTCGAGCGAGGTCACCGGCTTCATCGGCATGGCGGGCGAGCTCGCGGGCTACGTCTCGATCCACGTGACGCGCTCCCAGGCCACCGACTTCACTGCGCGGCTGGTGGGCGTCGACGTGGAGGAGATCACTTCCGAGGACGAGATCCGCGACGCGGTCGGCGAGATCACCAACATGCTCGCGGGCAACGTGAAGACCGCGCTCGCGACCATGGGCGTGGTGGAGATCGCCTTGCCCACCGTGGTGATGACGCCGAAGGCCGAGCTGCGCGTGCGCGGGGCGCGCGGCGTGGCGGTCCCCTTCGACGACTACACCGGCGTGTTCCACGTCGAGGTGGTGCTGTCCGACGGGGGCGAGCCGGCGCCGCTGGAGCGCCGCTAGGCTATCCTCCGCGGCGATGCGCTCGCCGCGATCCACCGTCTTCGCGCTCTGCGCGCTGCTCGCGCTGTCCGCGTGCGCGCCGCGGCAGGACCCCGACGTGGAGCGCGCGCGGGAAGCGAACGAGCTGGCGCGCGACCTGATGAGTCCGTTCTGTCCCGGCCGCACGCTGGCCGACTGCGGCAGCCCCGACGCCGCGGTGGTGCGCGAGGAGATCCGCAAGGCGCTCGGTGCCGGCGAGTCGCCCGAGTCGGTGCGCGCGCGGATCGAGACGCGCTTCGGCGACCGCGTCGTCGGCGTGCCGCGCGAGCGCACGGGCTGGCTGCTCCCGATCGCGGCGCTCGTCGCCGGCGCAGGGGTGCTCGCGCTGGTGATCCGGCGCGCGCTGCAGCCGCCCGCGGCCAGCGCGCCCATTCCACCCGAGGTCGAGCGCGAGCTCACGCGCGAGCTCGACGAAGTCGACCCGCGCTAGCCCCGACGCCCCAGCCGCGGTGATCGCCGGCACACGCCGCACGCCGCGGCGTGGCGGCGATCACGCGAAGCGCGTGGGGGGTGTCACGCGCTCGTCCGCCCCGACGCCGATCGGTGTCGGCGATGAAGAAGCTCGCTCTCGTGCTCGTTCTCGTGCTGCTCCCCGCGGTCTCGCGCGCGCAGCTCCGCAGCGTCGATCTCGCGTTCCGCGATCCCAACGACGTGCGCGTGGTCGGCTTCCACGTCTACATCGCCTCGAGCTCGCAGGCCTACGGCGACTGGCGCGACGACATCAACGCCGTGCCGCCCGCCGACGCGAGCGGGAACAGCCACTACGCGCTCACCGGCCTCGAGGCGCTGTCCGACGTCTACGTCTCGCTCAAGTCCTACGATGCGAGCGGGACGGAGTCCGCGTTCTCGAACGAGCTGGTGGTCGCGGCCGAGCCGCAGTGCGCGGTGTCGGGCTGCGACGACGGCAACCCCTGCACCGCCGACAGCTGCACCGCGACGGGCTGCAAGTTCGATCCCACGCCGCTGGTCGGCACGACCTGCAACGACGGCAACGCCATGACCTTCAACGACGTGTGCCAGTCGAACGGCAGCTGCGCCGGCACGCCGGCGCAGTGCAACGCGGACGCGGACTGCCCCGCACCGGCCGACGTCTGCGCGGGCCCGCAGAGCTGCGTGAGCCATCAGTGCCGCGCCGGCAGCGCTCCGCTCCCTGACGAGACCGCCTGCAACGACGGCAACGCCGCCACTCCGTACGACGTGTGCCGCTCGGGCGCGTGCCGCGGCTTCGCCTGCGGCAGCGACGCGCAGTGCTCCGACGGCCAGGCCTGCAACGGCGTAGAGACCTGCGTGAACAACGCCTGCGTGGCGGGCACGCCGATGGTCTGCGACGACGGCAACGTCTGCAACGGCAACGAGAGCTGCGTCGGCTCGGCCTGCGTCGCAGGCACGCCGTTGGCCTGCTCCACCGACCAGGGCCCGTGCTTCGACTCCTTCTGCGACGCGACCGCGGGCTGCACCGTACAGACGCATCCCGACGGTTCTGCGTGCCAGACCTCGATGTCGGGCACCTCGGGAACGTGCTCCGCCGGCGTCTGCATCGCGCAGAGCACCAGCGATCCCAACACGCCCACGACCTCGCCGAGAAGTCCCCGCCGCAAGCGCCGCTCCTCGGGCGCATCGCTGTGGAGCTCGCAGCGCTAGCGCCGCGGGCCGACGGGAACGTGCAGCGGCCGGCCCATCTGCGCGGAATTGCGAGCGGAACCGAGTCCGATTCGGCGCGCCCCGCCCGCGACTGCCCGCTCGTGCTGCGGCAGCTCGAGGCTCGATCCGAGCGCGCGCAAAGCACGCGCAGCCTCGGGTGAGGGGCGTCACGCTGTACGCCGGCGCGACGCCGATTCGTGTCGGCGATGAAGAAGCTGCTCCTCGGCCTCGCGCTCGCCCTCCTGCCCGCGGTCTCGCAGGCACAGCTGCGCAACGTCGACCTCGCGTTCCGCGACCCCAACGACACGCGCGTGGTCGGCTTCCACGTCTACATCGCCTCGAGCTCGCACGCCTACGGCGACTGGCGCGACGACATCAACGCGCTGCCGGCCCCGGACGCGAGCGGGAACAGCCACTACGCGCTCACCGGAATCGAGCAGTTCTCCGACGTCTACATCTCGCTGAAGTCCTACGACGCGAGCGGGACGGAGTCCGCGTTCTCGAACGAGCTGGTGGTCGCGGCCGAGCAGCAGTGCCTGGTCTCCGGCTGCAACGACAACAACCCGTGCACGGTGGACACCTGCACCGCGACGGGCTGCAAGTTCGATCCGGCGCCGCTGGTCGGCACGACCTGCAACGACGGCAACGCCATGACCTTCAACGACGTGTGCCAGTCGAACGGCAGCTGCGCCGGCACAGTGGCGCAGTGCAACGCCGACGCGGACTGCCCCGCGCCGAGCGACGTCTGCGCGGGCCCGCAGAGCTGCGTGAACCACAAGTGCCAGGCCGGGACGTCGCCCAAGCCCGACGAGACGGCCTGCAACGACGGCAACGCCGCCACCAAATACGACGTCTGCCGCTCGGGCGTGTGCCGCGGCTTCGCCTGCGGCAGCGACGCGCAGTGCTCCGACGGCCAGGCGTGCAACGGCGTGGAGACCTGCGTGAACAACGCCTGCGTGGCGGGCACGCCGATGGTCTGCGACGACGGCAACGTCTGCAACGGCGCCGAGAAGTGCGTGGGCTCCGCCTGCGTCGCGGGCACCCCGATGCAGTGCCCGGCGGACGACGGCCCCTGCTTCGACTCGTTCTGCGATCCGAAGGCCGGCTGCCGCGTGCAGACGCACCCCGACGGCTCGAGCTGCCAGACCTCGATGTCGGGCGCGGAGGGCCAGTGCTCGGCCGGTGTGTGCATCGCGGCTCCGGTGAGCGGCAGCACCACTTCCACGACTCACGACCCGCGGCCGCCGGTGGTCGACGCCATGACTGCGCCCTGCGCGTCGAGCTTCGCCTCGGCCACCAACGTGTACCAGGAGATGAGCAGCGACGCGGCCACCAACCGCAAGATCGTGTGGAGCGGCTCGCTGCATCCGATGGGCTCGGTGCTGCAGTACCAGCCCGCCGACGGCAGCCTGCCCTGGCGGTCGCTGCGCGCGGTGGTGCAGTCGCACAACGGCTGCGACGCCCTCTACTCGGTCACGCTCGGCGGCATGGACGTCCACTACCGCTACCGGGTGAGCGGTGTCTCGCCGCGCGGCCGGGTGTGGAGCGACTCCTTCGGGCTGAAGCCCGGCCCGTCCACGCCGCACACGCCGTTCAAGTTCGCGTTCTTCGCGGCCAACGGGCTGCAGGCGAGCAGCGAGTCGACGCAGGCGGCGAACGTGCTGCAGCGCATCCGCCAGGGCGGGGCGCCGCTCGTGCTCGGCGGCGGCGGCTACGCGCTCTCGACCGAGGCGATCGCCTCGGGGGCGGCCACGAGCACCGACCAGGCGGTCGCGCTGTGGAAGGAGCAGGCCGAGCAGATCATCGGCGGCGCGCTGTTCGCGCCCGTGCTCGGCTCGACCGAAGTCGCGAGCTCGACGACGTCCGAGGCGGCCGACTACGCCGAGTACATGCAGCTCGCCAACACCTCGCAAGCGCCGCAACAGACCTACTCGTACGACTTCGGCGGCGTGCACTTCGTGGCGGTCCACGCGCCGGATCTCGGCACGATCCACCCGGGCACGTCGGGCGGCGCCGCGAACCTCGCCTGGATCGACGCCGACCTGGCGGCGGCTCGCGCGAACGGCGCGCGCTGGCTGGTGGTCTACATGCACTCCGACCTGTTCTCCAGCCAGAAGAGCGAGGCCTCGGTCGCGACCGTGCGCCAGGCGTTCGGCGCGATCATGACCAGGCACGGCGTGAACCTCGTGCTCTCGGGCGAGGGCGACAGCTACGAGCGCTCGAAGGCGGTGAAGGGGAATCTCGCCACGCCGAGCGTCACGCAGCCGACCGAGCCCTTCGTCACCAGCGCGACCGACGGCGTGGTCTTCGTGCGGGCCGGCTCGGGTGGCCGGACGGCCTTCGACACCTGGGCGCGCGGGGAGCCGAACTGGTCGGCGTTCCGCGACAACACCCACGCGGTGTACCTGCAGCTGTCCGCGACGGACAAGCAGCTCTCGCTGCTCGCGTACGGCCTGGACGTGAACGGCAAGCGCACGCTCGTCGACGAGGCGCTGATCCGCTGATGTGAGGCGCCGCTCAACCTTGATGGCCGCCCCCGCGGCCAGGAGCAAGGCGCGCGGAGCTACTCGGAACGGCGAAGCCGAAGCGTGCCAGGATCTCGCGGCCCTGGGGAGAGAGCACGAAGGTGGCGAACGCCTTCGCGCTCTCTTCATCGGCGCTCTTCTTCACCACTGCGATCGGATAGGTGTCGACGACATTCTGCGAGTCCGGGATCTCGACGCCATCGACCTTCCCCGCCGCAGCCTTCACGTCGGTCGCGGCGACGATGCCCGCGTCTGCTTCGCCCAGCATCACCTTGTTCAGCACCGCTCTCTCGTCCGGTTCAAGCGAGCGCGGAGTCACGCTGACCCCGGCCTCGGCCAAGGCCTCGCGCTCGTCCCTCGCGATTCGCACCCCCTCCTCTGCGGCGAGCACCACGGTGAGATCGCGGCGAGCCAGGTCGGCGAGCTTCGCCACATGTTTGGGATTCCCTTTTTCGACGGCAATCTCGAGCCGGTTGCGCGCGAACGGGGTCGGCGTCTCGACCAGATCCGCAACCCGAGCCATCGTCGCCTCGTCCGCGGTAGCGAGCACGTCGACCGGGGCGCCCTGTTGCACCTGCATCGCGAGCAGCGACGAGGCAGCGAAGCTGAAGGTGACGTGCACGCGGGTCAGCTTTTCGAACTTCAGGCCTAGCTCCCGAAAGGCCTCGGAGAGCGGGACCGCCGCGAAAACGACGATCGCATGCTTCGAACCCGCTCGCGAAGCCGCCGGCGCGATCAGGAGCGCCCCTAGCACGGCCCCGACGAGCCAGCGCCTCCTAGCGCCCATCCGGACGATCGACTGCCAAGTGCATGGGCTTCACCGAGCAGCGTCGCTGCTTCGCTCCGCGGTGTCTAGCGGACCCGAGCTCGCAGCCTTGCGTCGCTTCGCGCCCATCGAGCGCCATCATGCAGCCGATCCCGCGCGGCTGCAAAAGCGCCCGCAGCGGCACGGACGCAGCTGCTCATGCTCCTCTCGTCAGCGTGGCGAGCCCGAAGGATGGAGGGCCGTCGAATGCCATTCCAGACCGCTCGGTGCAGCGTAACCTCCTGAACTCTCAGTCCTCGCTCTCGTCGGGGTGCTGATGTGAAGCGCGCTTCCCTTTCCGGGAAGGGCGCGCCCCGGCTGCGGACCACTCACGCGTGCGCAGCTCCCACTCTCGGCGCGCGTTTCGCCTCGGGCTTCGGCCCCGGCGCCTGCGGTTGGTACGCTTCCTGCTCGAACGGAGGGTGCGGCCGCAGGTCGGACGTGCGCCGGGGGCGAAGGCGCGGGCACTCCCACCCCTCCACTCCCCCAGTCGGAAGCGCCAGACTCCCCTGGCGAAGCCACGCGCATCGTTCCCGCGCGCACTTCCGACGGCGGGCCGCGACGCTACTTTCCGATCCTCACACGCGGAGGACGGAGATGGCAGCTTCGAGCGCGGGCAGTTTGCAGGTCGGGTCGCGCCGCTACCGCATCCACCGGCTGGCCGCCGTCGAAGAGCTCGGCCTGGGCAAGCTCGCGCGGCTGCCGCGCTCGATCCGCGTGCTGCTCGAGAACCTGCTGCGCCACGAGGACGGCGTCACCGTCACCCGCGACGACATCGCGGCGCTGGCCAGCTGGTCCGCCTCCGGCAAGAACACGCGCGAGATCGCGTTCCGGCCGGCGCGCGTTGTGCTGCAGGACCTGACCGGTGTTCCCGCCGTGGTCGACCTCGCGGTCATGCGCGACGCCATGGCGGAGCTCGGCGGCGATCCCAAGCGCATCAACCCGCTGCGGCCCGCGGACCTGGTGGTCGACCACTCGGTCCAGGTCGACTTCTTCGGCTCGCCCGAGGCGCTGGCGAAGAACTCGCGGCTCGAGTTCGAGCGCAACACCGAGCGCTTCGAGTTCCTGCGCTGGGGCCAGGCGGCCTTCTCGAACCTGCGCGTGGTGCCGCCCGCGACCGGGATCGTGCACCAGGTGAACATCGAGTATCTCGCGCCGGTGGTCTTCAGCGAGGAGATCGACGGCGAGTGGCACGCCTACTCCGACACCGTCGTCGGCACCGACTCGCACACCACCATGATCGGCGGAGTCGGCGTCGTGGGCTGGGGCGTGGGCGGGATCGAGGCGGAGGCCTCGCTCTTGGGCCAGCCGCAGTCGATGTTGATCCCCGACGTGGTCGGCTTCCGGCTCGACGGCGCGCTGCCCGCGGGCGCGACCGCGACGGACCTCGTGCTCACCGTGACCCAGCTGCTGCGCAAGCACGGCGTGGTGGAGAAGTTCGTCGAGTTCTTCGGGCCGGGCGTGCGCACGCTCTCGGTCGCCGACCGCGCCACGATCGCCAACATGGCGCCCGAGTACGGCGCCACGATCGGCTACTTCCCGATCGACGAGAAGACGCTCGAGTACCTGCGCCTCACCGGCCGCAGCGACGAGGCGATCGCGCTGGTCGAGAGCTACGCGCGCACCCAGGGCCTGTTCGCCGACGCGAGCTCGCCCGATCCCGAGTTCTCGAGCGTGCTCTCGCTCGACCTCGGCTCCGTCGCGCCGTGCCTGGCGGGGCCCTCGCGGCCCCAGGATCGGGTGCCGCTCCCCGACGTGAAGGCGGAGTTCGCGAAGGCGCTGCCGAAGCTGTTCGGCGGCAAGAGCGCGCCAGACGCCGCTGCCCTCGCGAAGCGCGTGCCGCTGCGCGTGGGCGGCGCCGATGCAGAGCTCGGCCACGGCAGCATCGTGATCGCCGCGATCACGAGCTGCACCAACACCTCGAATCCGCACGTGCTGACCGCGGCGGGGCTCTTGGCGAAGAACGCAGTCGAGCGCGGTCTGGCGGTTCCGGCCTGGGTGAAGACCAGCCTCGCGCCGGGCTCGCGCGTGGTGAGCGACTACCTGGCCGCTTCGGGACTGCTCGCGCCGCTCGAGAAGCTCGGCTTCAACGTGGTCGGCTACGGCTGCACCACCTGCATCGGCAACAGCGGGCCGCTGCCCGAGCCGGTCGCGAACGCGGTGAAGCAGGGGAACCTCGTCGCGGTCTCGGTGCTCTCCGGCAACCGCAACTTCGAGGGCCGGATCAACTCGCAGGTGCGCGCCAACTATCTCGCCTCGCCGCCGCTGGTGGTCGCCTACGCGCTCGCCGGGCGCATCGATCAGGACCTCACCCGCGAGCCGATCGGGCGCGATCGCAGCGGCCGGCCGGTGATGCTCGCCGAGATCTGGCCGAGCCCCGCCGAGGTGCAGCGCACCGTTGCCGGCTCGGTGAAGCGCGAGATGTTCCAGCGCCGCTACGCCGACGTGTTCCAGGGCGACGACAGCTGGCGCGCGATCAAGATCGCCGCGGGCGACCGCTACGCCTGGTCGCCGCAGTCCACCTACATCCGCAAGCCGCCGTTCTTCGACGGCATCAGCCGCGAGCCGAAGCCCGTGGCCGACATCCGCGACGCGCGCGTGCTCGCGCTGCTCGGCGACTCGATCACCACCGACCACATCTCGCCCGCCGGCTCGATCTCCGCCGAAAGCCCGGCCGCGCTGTGGCTGCTCGAGCGCAAGGTGGGCCGCGAGGACTTCAACTCCTACGGCGCGCGCCGCGGCAACTACGAGGTGATGGTGCGCGGCACCTTCGCCAACACGCGGCTGCGCAACCTGCTCGCGCCCGGCACCGAAGGCGAGTTCACCACCTACCTTCCCGACGGCGAGGTGACCACCATCTTCGACGCCTCGCGGCGCTACCTGCGCGCGAACGTGCCGCTGATCGTGCTCGCGGGGGCCGAGTACGGCACCGGCTCCTCGCGCGACTGGGCTGCCAAGGGGACGCTCCTGCTCGGGGTGCGCGCGGTGATCGCCAAGAGCTTCGAGCGCATCCACCGCTCGAACCTGGTGGGCATGGGCGTGCTGCCGCTCGAGTTCGCCGACGGTGCGAGCGCGGCTTCGCTCGGGCTCAGCGGCCGGGAGCTCTACGACTTCGAGGGCCTCGGGCAGCTGCGCCCGCGCCAGCAGCTGGTCGTGCGCGCGCGCGGCGACGGCGGCGAGAAGACCTTCCGCACCACGGTGCGCATCGACACCCCGCGCGAGCTCGACTACTTCCGCCACGGCGGGATCCTGCAGTACGTCCTGAGACAGCTCGTCTGACCCAGCGCGTCCGCCGCTGACGCACCCGTCCACCCGGGGACGCAGCGCGGCGCAGAAGCGCGCGCAAGCCCGGTGGCCGCGGCGCCGATTCCATGGCAGCGGCTCCGTGCGGGTTCTCCGCGCGGTGCCGCCGCCGTGGGGGTCAACTTGGTTTCCGATCCGAACCTGATCTCGGAGTTCGTCACCGAGTCGCTCGAGCACCTCGAGTCGGCCGAGCCGCTCCTGCTCGAGATGGAGAAGCGCGGCGGCGGCGACTCCGAGCCGGTGAACGAGATCTTCCGCGCGATCCACAGCATCAAGGGCGCTGCCGGATTCCTCGGGCTGGAGAACATCTCGAAGCTCTCGCACGCGCTCGAGAGCCTGCTGATGAAGCTGCGCGACGGCGAGCTGCAGTTCCAGCCGCCGATGGCGGACCCGCTGCTGCGCGGGATCGACTCGCTGCGCCGGATGTTGAACGCGCTGCCGGCGAGCGAGGGCGAGCCCGCGGACGCGCTGTGTGGCGCGCTCCAGGCGCTGGCCGAGCGCGGTGCGCTCGCGTCGGTGAAGAGCGACCCCACCCCGAACCCCTTCCGCGAGGCGTGCGCCGCGCAGCGCCGCCGCGGCAATCACCTGGTGCGGATCGCGCTGCCGTCGAAGAAGCGCGAGCGCGAGCGCCTGCTCGCGGCGCTCGCGCGCTACGGCGAGCGCGTGGAGGAGCCGGGCGAGAAGAAGAGCGCGGTGTTCGCCTCCGCGCTCGAGCCGGACCTCTTGGCCGAGGCGATCGGCGTCGCCGCCGACGCGCTCGCTCCGCTCGCCTCCGACGTCGAGGGCGCGATCGACGAGTTCCCGCTGCCCGACCCGAAGCGACCGCTTCCGCTCTACTTCGGCCAGATCGCCGTCGACCTGGGCTTCCTCAGCGACGTTCAGCGCCGCGAAGTGCTGCGCGCGCAGCGCGGGTCGCTGCTGCGCCGCTCGTTCAGCGCCACGGCGATCGCGCTCGGCTTCTTGAACGTCGAGCAGAGCGAGGCGATCGCCGCCGCACAGGCACAGCGGCTCGCGGACGCGGAGCTGCCGGCGAATCCGTTCGAAGAAGAGGAGCGCGGCCGCCCGGGCGATTCCGCCGCCGAGGGCGTCGAGGCCGCGGACCTCGACGGTGCGGCGAGCGGCGAGCGCCGGGCCGACACCATCCGCGTGTCGCTGGCGCTGCTCGACAAGCTGATGAACCTGGCCGGCGAGCTGGTGCTCGGCCGCAACCAGATGCGCCAGCTGCTCGAGAACTCGACGCAGGTCGGCGTCAAGTCGGTGCTGCAGAACCTGGACCTGGTCACGACCGAGATGCAGGAGAACATCATGAACACGCGGATGCAGCCGGTCCGCGTGCTGTTCGACCGCATGCCGCGGCTGGTGCGCGACATCGCCCACCGGCTGGGCAAGCGCGTGGAGCTCGAGATGTCGGGCGCCGACGTCGAGCTCGACCGCTCGATCATCGAGGCGCTCGCCGACCCGATGACCCACATGCTGCGCAACGCCGTGGACCACGGCCTCGAGGACCCCAAGGGCCGCACGGTGCTGGGCAAGCCCGAGGTCGGGCGGGTGAGCGTGCGCGCCTTCCACGAACGCGGCCGGGTCGTGATCGAGGTCCAGGACGACGGGCGCGGCATCGATCCCGAGCGCGTGAAGGAGGCCGCCATGCTGCGCGGCGCGATCACCCGCGAGCAGGCGCTCACGCTGTCGGAGAAGGACGCGGTCGCGCTGATCTTCCAGCCGGGGCTGTCGACGGCGAAGGAGATCTCCGACGTGTCGGGCCGCGGTGTTGGCATGGACGTGGTGCGCACCAACATCCAGAACCTCGGCGGGCAGATCGAGGTGTCGAGCGCGATCGGAGAGGGCACCCGGCTGCGCATCCATCTCCCGCTCACGCTGGCGATCATCCCGTCGCTGATCGTGTCGGTGAACTCCGAGCGCTTCGCGATCCCGCAGCTGAACGTGGTCGAGGTGGTGCGGCTCAAGCGCGAGGCCGAGCAGATCGAGCGCATCCGCTCGAGCGAGCTGCTGCGGCTGCGCGGAGAGCTGCTGCCGCTGGTGCGGCTCGGCCAGTGCCTCGGCATCCGCGCCGAGGAGCAGAAGCGCCCGCGCTCGAACGTGGTGGTGCTGCGCAGCGGCGCGCACCTGTACGGGCTGGTCGTCGACGAGCTCCACGACAGCGAGGAGATCGTGGTGAAGCCAGTCTCGAGCTACCTGTCGGACTGCGGCTGGTACGCGGGCGCCACCATCCTGGGCGACGGGCGGGTCGCGATGATCCTGGACGCGCTCGGGATCGCCAAGCGCGCGCAGATCCGCTTCGACGAGGTCGCCGAGGAGACCGCGCGCCGCGGCGCCAGCGCCGAGCCCGCTGCGGCCGTCGCCGAACGGCGCTCGCTGGTGGTGTTCTCGAACGCCGCCGACGAGCGCTTCGCCATGCCGCTGCGCGAGCTGTTGCGGCTGGAGCGCGTCGAGAAGCCGCAGATCGAGTGGGTCGGAGAGAGGCGCTTCCTGAAGCACCGCGGCCGCGCGATCCCGCTGGTGCGGCTCGAGGACGTGCTGCCGGTGCGCGGAGGCGGCGACGACGCCGACGAGTTCTTCGTGCTGATCCCGCGCCTCGAGGGGCTCGAGGCCGGCATCGTGGCCTCGCGCATCGTCGACACGCTCGAGAGCGACGCGCAGCCCGAGCGCTCGCAGATCCAGGCGCCGGGCATCGCGGGCTCCGCGATCGTGGAGGAGCGGCTCACCATGTTCGTCGACGCCGCCGCCCTGCTCGAGGCCGCCGGCATCGAGAGGACGACGGCATGAGCGCCACCACCGCCGGCGAGCGCCGCTTCTGCACCTTCTTCCTCGGCGACGAGTGCTACGGCATCGACATCCTCACCGTGCGCGAGATCAACCGCCAGGTACAGATCACGCCGGCGCGCGGCGCGCCGGCGGCGGTGCGCGGGCTGATGAACCTGCGCGGCCAGATCGTGACCGTGATCGACCCGGCGGTGCGGCTCGGCTACCCGGCGCGTGAGCTCAAGAAGAGCACGCGGCTGGTGATCCTGAAGACGAACTCCGACCTGGCGGCCCTGGGCCTGTCCGGGCTCTCCACCAACGACGAGCTCGCCGGGCTCTGGGTGGACCGCATCTCCGACGTGATCACCGCCGGAGAGGATCAGATCGCCCCGGCTCCGCCCGATCAATCCGGGAAGAACGACCATCTCCTGGCCGCGGTGGTGCAGCTCAAGGATCAGGTGATCCGCCTGGTCGATCCGAGCGCGCTGCTGCGCCAGACCGACGCGGAGTGACGATGCCCGAGCAGCTGAAGATCCTGATCGTCGACGACAGCGCCATCTACCGCAGCCTGGTGCAGGGCTGCCTGCGCGAGATGCCCGACGTCCGCTGCGTCGGCACCGCGGTGGACGGCAAGGACGCGATCGCCAAGGCGGCCGAGCTGCGGCCCGACGTGATCCTGCTCGACGTCGAGATGCCGGTGATGAACGGCGTCGACGCGATGCCGAAGCTGCGCCAGATCGTGCCCGAGGCCGGCATCATCATGGTCTCGAGCCTGACCACCAACGGCGCGAACATCACCATGGATGCGCTGCAGGCGGGCGCGTTCGACTTCGTCACCAAGCCCCAGGTGAAGGCCGGCGAGGACGGCTTCGCCGCGCTGCGCGAGCCGCTCACCACGGTGATCGACGCGTTCCGCGAGGGCCGGCTGCAGCGGGCGCGTCCCACGGTCGCGCCGCCGAAGCCGAAGTCGCGCGGCAAGGTGCCCGTGATCGACGTGGTCGCGATCGGCTGCTCGACCGGCGGACCCAGCGCGCTGGCGGAGCTGATCCCGAAGCTGCCCGCGGACCTGCGCGTGCCGGTGCTGATCGTGCAGCACATGCCGGCGCGTTTCACCGCGTCGCTCGCGACCTCGCTCGACCGGCGCTCGAAGCTGCGGGTGCGCGAAGCCGAGGACGGCCGCCCGCTGCGCGCCGGCGAGGTGCTGGTCGCCCCGGGCGGGAAGCACCTCGAGGTCGGCGCGAACGACTCCGAGCCGTTCGTGCGCCTCACCAACAACAAGCCAGTGAACTCGTTCCGGCCCGCGGTCGACGTGCTGTTCAAGTCGCTCGCCGAGTCGCTGCCGGGCCGCGAGCTCTGCATCGTGATGACCGGCATGGGCGCCGACGGCCTCGACGGGGTGCGCTCCGTGCGCCAGCGCGGCGGCTGGTGCATCGCCCAGGACCAGGCCAGCTGCGCCGTCTACGGCATGCCGCGGTCGGTGATCGAAGGCGGCGAAGCCGACGAGGTGGTTGCGCTCGACGACCTGCCCGCGCGCGTGCAGGAGATCGCGAAAGCCCGATGAACGTCCCGAGCCTGGAAAAGCACGAGTTCGATCTGCTGCGCGGGTTGATCGAGACCTGGTGCGGGATCTCGCTCGAGGACGCGAAGATGTACCTGGTCGAGACGCGCCTGCGCGAGGTCGTGGTCGAGACCGGCTGCGCCAGCTTCGGCGAGTTCTACCAGAAGGCACGCAGCGCCGGTCCGACGCTGCGCGACCGCATCATCGACGACATGACCACGAACGAGACCTCGTGGTTCCGCGACATGCCGTTCTGGGAGACCGTGCGCCAGGTAGTGATCCCCGAGGCGCTCGAGCGGGCGCGCCAGGACGGGCGCCCGCGCATCTCGGTGTGGTCTGCGGCGAGCTCGACCGGGCAGGAGCCGTACACGATCGCGCTGATGCTGAAGGAGATGGAGCGCTCTGGCGAGCTGCGCGGCTTTCGCGCCGACTCGTTCGACATCCTCGCCACCGACATCAGCCGCAACGCCCTCGCGATCGCGGAGGCGGCGCGCTACGACCCGATCTCGATGCGGCGCGGCCTGCCGCTGCGCTTGCGCGAGCAGTACTTCACCAGGGACGGGCGCATCTCGGTGCTGTGCGACGACGTGCGCAAGCTGGTGCGCTTCCGCCGGCTCAACCTGCTCGACTCGTTCGGCAACCTCGGCGTCTTCGACGTGGTGCTGTTGCGCAACGTGCTGATCTACTTCGCCGCCGCGTGGAAGCGCAACATCCTGCGCAAGACCGGCGAGGTGATGCGCTCCGAAGGCGCGCTGGCCGCGGGCGCGACCGAGACGCTGGAGCTCTATTCGAGCGACTTTCACGTGGTGCGCCACGGCAGGTCCACGTACTACAGGCTGAAGGAAACCTGAGATGAAGGTGTTGGTCGTCGACGACTCCGCGATCATGCGCAAGGTCATCGAGCAGATCCTCGAGATGCTCGGCCACGAGGCGGTGCCCGCCGCCAACGGCGTGGAGGCGTTCGAGCGCCTCAAAGAGCACGACGACGTGCAGCTGATCCTGCTCGACTGGAACATGCCGGAGATGAACGGGATCGAGTTCCTGCGCGCCGTCAAGGACCGTCCGGGCCTGGCGAAGATCCCCGTGATCATGCTGACCACGGAGTCGGAGCGCCGCAAGATGATCGAGGCGATCGAGGCCGGCGCCAAACACTATCTCACCAAGCCCTTCCAGCCCGAGACGCTCGCGACCAAGATCCTGCAGTGCGTCGAGACGGGATCATGAGAGCGCACGGCGTGTCGCGGTCGTTCAGCGGAATCGTGTTCGCGCTGCTCGCGGCGCTCGTCGGGACGTTCGTCGCCAGCGAGCTCAGCCCCGCGAACCTGGGCGAGCCGCTGCGCTGGCTGCTCGGCTTCGGCGCTCCGCTCGCGCTGGGCGGGCTGTGGCTGTGGCTGCGCGGCGCGCTGCTCGCCCCGCTGGCCGAGCTCGCGGATGCGTTCGAAGCCGGCGACGAGGCGCGGCTGCGCCGGCTCGCCACGTCGCTGCCGCCGGGCGAGGCGCTGCGGCTGCTGCGCGGGGCCGAGGCGCGCGTCGCTCCGCTGCGCGCCGACGCCGTCGGCGTGCGCGCGGCCGCCGAGGCGCTCGGGCGCGTCTGCGCGGGGCTCGCGCCCGCGACCGAGGCGCTTGAGCAGGCCGCGCAGGGGCTGTTGCGCGACACCGAGGAGATGCACGACGCGAGCGAGTCGACCATCTCGGCGATCCAGGCCGTCGCGGCCGCGGTCGAGGAGTCGAGTGTGAACGTGCGCGACGTGGCCAAGGGCGCGGGCGCCGTCTCCGAGCACATGAGCTCGGCCGTGTCGGCGATCGAGACCTTCAACGACTCGATCCGCTCGGTGAACACCGCGGTCGAGGAGATGAGCGCGTCGCTGCGCGACGTCTCGTCGAGCTGCCACCACTCCGCCGACGTCGCGGTGCAGGCGGCGCGCCTCGCCGAGGAGACCAACCAGACCGTCGCCGTGCTCGGCAACGCGGCGCGCGAGATCGGCCGCGTGGTGGACGTGATCAACGACATCGCAGACCAGACCAACCTGCTCGCGCTCAACGCCACGATCGAGGCGGCGAGCGCCGGCGAGGCGGGCAAGGGCTTCGCGGTGGTCGCCAACGAGGTGAAGGAGCTGGCGCGCCAGACCGGCGCCGCGACCGAGGAGATCGCCAGCAAGGTCGACGGGATCCGCCGCACCACCGAGGGCGCGGTGAGCTCGATCGAGCGCATCGGCACGATCATCCAGACCATGCGCGAGGCGACCCAGACGATCGCCACCGCGGTCGAAGAGCAGACCGCGACCAGCGCCGAGATCTCCTCCTCGGTGGGCACCGCGGCGGGCCGCGCCGACGAGATCACCTCGTCGGTCCAGCGCGCGGCCTCGACCACGCAGAACGTCGCGCGCACCACCGACGAGCTGTCGGGCGGCACCAACGAGATCGCCCGCAACGCGGCGCACGCCTCGACCGGGGCGGGGTCGCTGCGGCGCAAGGTCGACTCCGTGCGCAGCGCCGCACAGAAGACGCGCGACTTCGCGAGCGGCGCGGTGCAGTCGATCACCGAGATCAACGCGCAGGTCGCCGAGATCCGACAGATCCTCTACGGCCACGCGCGCGAGGACTGAGCGGCGGGAGGCGGCTAGAGCGAGGGCGTCGGCTCGCCGCGCACCACCCGCTCGATGTGCTCGACGGCTTCGGCGACGGAGTCCGTCACCAGGAAGCCACCCACCTCGCCGGGCGCGGCCGCACCTTCGCGGAACAGCGTCCCGGTGATGAACTGCAGCATGTCCTGCCAGTACGCGCGGCCCATCGCCACGATCGGGAAGCGGCGGATCTTTCCGGTCTGCACCAGCGTGACCGTCTCGAAGATCTCGTCGAGCGTGCCGTAGCCGCCGGGCATCAGCACGAAGCCGATCGAGTACTTCACCAGCATCACCTTGCGCACGAAGAAGTGGTCGAAGTCGACGACCCGGTCGAGGTACGGATTCGGCTTCTGTTCGTGGGGCAGCACGATGTTGCAGCCCACGCTGAGCCCGCCGGCGTCGCGGGCGCCGCGGTTCGCCGCCTCCATGATTCCCGGTCCGCCGCCCGTCACCACCGCGTAGCCCCGCCGCGCCAGCGCGGCGCCGAGCTCGCGCGCGCGCACGTAGTGCGGATTCTCTTCACCGAAACGTGCCGAACCGAACACGGTGACCGCGAGCCCGACGTCGTGCAGCGCGCGACAGCCGCGCACGAACTCCTGGAACATCACGTAGGCCCGGTCGAAATCCACCAGCAGATCGTCGCTCTTTCGCAGCAGCGCCTCTTCGCGCAGGCTGCGCAGCTCGTTCTCGGCAGGCTCTCCCATGCGCGGCTCCTTCCCCGTCGGCAGACCAGTGGATACCGCGACCGCCCCCCGCGGACCACTGGCCGAACGAACGGCATACTTTTCGGGTCACACACGAGGAGCCCCCCGATGAGCCAGGCTGGACCACTCTCCGAGCGCGAGCTGCGCCGCATCGACGCGCTGTGGCGCGCGGCGAACTACCTATCCGTCGGGCAGATCTACCTGCTCGACAACCCGCTGCTGCGCAAGCCGCTCGTGCGCGAGCACGTGAAGCCGCGCCTGCTCGGTCACTGGGGCAGCACGCCAGGCCTGAACTTCCTGTACGCGCACTTGAACCGCGAGATCGCGAAGCACGACCTCGACATGATCTACGTGATCGGGCCGGGCCACGGCGCGCCCGGGATCGTCGCCAACGCCTGGCTCGAAGGCACCTACAGCGAGGTGTACCCCCACGTCAGCCGGGACGAAGAAGGCATGAAGGAGCTGTTCAAGCAGTTCAGCTTTCCGGGCGGGATCCCGAGTCACGTCGCGCCGGAGACTCCCGGCTCGATCCACGAGGGCGGGGAGCTCGGCTACTCGCTGGCCCACGCGTTCGGCGCCGCCTTCGACAACCCGGACCTCGTCGTCGCCTGCGTGGTCGGCGACGGCGAGGCCGAGACGGGTCCATTGGCGACCGGCTGGCACGGCAACAAGTTCCTGAACCCGGCCCGCGACGGCTGCGTGCTGCCGATCCTGCACCTGAACGGCTACAAGATCGCCAACCCGGCGGTTCTCGCGCGCATCCCCGAGTCCGAGCTGCGCGCGCTGCTCGAAGGCTATGGCTACCGCCCGCATTTCGTCTCGGGTCAGGATCCCGAGCCGATGCACCAGACCATGGCTGCGACGCTCGACCGGGTGGTCGACGAGATCCGCGAGATCCAGGAAGCGGCGCGTGAACACGGCCGCCGCGAGCGCCCGACCTGGCCGATGATCGTGCTGCGCTCGCCCAAGGGCTGGACCTGCCCGCACGAGATCGACGGCCAGCTCGTCGAGGGCTACTGGCGCAGTCACCAGGTTCCCATGGGGGACATGGACCGGCCCGAGCACCTCGCGGTGCTCGAGCGCTGGATGAAGAGCTATCGGCCCGAGGAGCTGTTCGACTCCGAGGGGCGGCCGGTGCCGGAGCTCTCGGATGCGACGCCGAAGGGCCAGCGGCGGATGAGCGCCAATCCACACGCCAACGGGGGGATCCTGCTGCGCGAGCTGCGGCTTCCGGACTACCGCGATTACGCGATCGCAGTCGGGACGCCCGGCTCCGTCGACGCCGAGGCCACGCGCGTGCAGGGGAAGTATCTGCGCGACGTGATGAAGCTCAACCTGGCCAACCGCAACTTCCGGCTGTTCAGCCCCGACGAGAACAACTCCAACCGCTGGCAGGACGTGCTCGACGCGACGAACCGCAGCTTCGTCGCCGAGATCCGGCCCGAGGACGACCACCTGGCGCCGGATGGACGGGTGATGGAGGTGCTCTCGGAGCACCAGTGCGAGGGCTGGCTGGAGGGCTACCTGCTTACCGGCCGGCACGGCTTCTTCAGCTGCTACGAGGCGTTCATCCAGATCATCGACTCGATGTTCAACCAGCACGCGAAGTGGCTGAAGGTGAGCCGCAGCATCGGCTGGCGGCGGCCGATCGCGTCGCTGAACTACCTGTTGAGCTCGCACGTCTGGCGCCAGGACCACAACGGCTTCAGCCACCAGGATCCCGGCTTCATCGACCATGTGGTGAACAAGAAGGCCGAAGTGATTCGCGTGTATCTCCCGCCCGACGCCAACACGCTGCTCTCGGTGACCGATCACTGTCTGCGCAGCCGCGACTACGTGAACGTGGTGATCGCCGGGAAGCAGCCGGCGCCCCAGTGGCTCACCATGGAGCAGGCGATCAAGCACTGCACCGGCGGGATCGGGATCTGGCCCTGGGCCAGCAACGACCAGGACGGGGAGCCCGACGTGGTGATGGCCTGCTGCGGCGACGTGCCGACGCTGGAGACGCTGGCGGCGGTGTCGCTCTTGCGCAAGCACCTGCCCGACCTGCGCGTGCGCGTGGTCAACGTCGTGGACCTGATGAAGCTGCAGCCGCCGGAGGAGCATCCGCACGGTCTCTCGCACCACGAGTTCGACGTGCTGTTCACCCGGGACAAGCCGGTCATCTTCGCGTTCCACGGCTATCCGTGGCTGATCCACCGGCTCACCTACCGCCGCACCAACCACGACAATCTGCACGTGCGCGGCTTCAAGGACGAGGGCACCACCACCACGCCGTTCGACATGGTGGTGCAGAACGACCTGGACCGTTTCCACCTGGTGCAGGACGTGATCGACCGCCTGCCGCAGCTGGGCCCGCGCGCGGCCTACCTTCGCCAGGCGATCCGCGACAAGCGCATCGAGCACAAGCAGTACATCGACCTGCACGGCGACGACATGCCGGAGATCGCGAACTGGCGCTGGGACGGCGGGGGCGCGGCGGCGGGGCGCGGCAAGACCACCTCGACGGAGGGCGACAACGAGTGAAGGTGTTGCTCCTGAACGGCGGCTCGAGCAGCCTGAAGTGCACGCTGGTCGAATCGGCCGGCGCCGTCGTCGTCGCGCATGCCACCGCCGACTGGGCGGGAGCCGCGACGCACTACGCCTGGGAGCGCGACGGCCAGACGCGCCCGCAGCGCGAGGTGCCCTGGCGCGGTCAGGCCCCCGCGGTGCGACAGGCGCTCGCCGACCTGGGACTGGTCGGTGCGCGCCCGCCCGAGTTCGCGGCGGTCGGGCATCGCATCGTCCACGGCGGCGAGCTCACCTCGCCCGTGCGCATCGCGCCCGAGGTGCGCGCGCGGATCGCGTCACTCGCGGAGCTCGCGCCGCTCCACAACCCGCCCGGGCTCGAGGCGCTCTCCGCCGCCGAGGCGCTGCTGCCGGCGGTGCCGCACGTGGCCGTGTTCGACACCGCGTTCCACGCGACGCTGCCGGAGGCGGCACGGACCTATGCGCTTCCCGACGCCTGGACGCGCGGCTGGGGCATCCACCGCTTCGGCTTCCACGGGCTCTCCCACTCCTGGTGCGCGCGCAGGGCCGCGGAGCTCCTGGCGCGGCCGCTCGACCAGCTGCGCATCGTCACCTGCCACCTGGGGCACGGCTGCTCCGCGTGCGCGGTGCAAGGCGGGCGCTCGGTCGACACCACGATGGGCTTCACCCCGCTCGACGGGCTGGCGATGGCCACGCGCAGCGGCTCGGTCGACCCCGGGATCTTGACGCACGTCCAGCTCGCCCACGGGCTCGGGGCGAAGGACGTGGAAGACGCGCTGAACCACCGCTCCGGCCTGCTCGGCGTCTCGGGCCTCTCGGGCGACATGCGCGAGCTGCTGGACGCCGCGGAGAAGGGCCACGCGCGCGCGCAGCTCGCGCTCGAAGTCTACGCGCGCCGCGTGCGCCAGGCGGTCGGAGCGCTCGCCGTGACGATGGGCGGGATCGACGCGGTCGCCTTCACCGGCGGCGTGGGCGAGAACGCCGCGGAGATCCGGACCAGGAGCTGCGAGGGCCTCGAGTGTCTCGGCCTCGAGCTCGACGCCGAGACGAACGCGCGGGCGCGGCCCGACGCAGACGTGTCGCGGCCCGGCTCGCGCGGTCGGATCCTGGTCATTGCCGCCCGCGAGGACCTCGCGATGCTGGCGGAAGTCCTGCGTGTGATCGCTCCCTGAGCGAATGGAGGAGTCGATGAGAGAAGCGTCGCGCGAGCTGCTCGAGCGCTACGGTTGCGGGCCGGTGTGTTTCGGCGGCACCGACGAGGCGCTGTACGAGCGCCACCTGCTGTTCGACGACGTCGTCGCGGTCTCCGAGGCGGGCCCGCGCCAGCGATTCGAGGCCCTCGCGCGCTCGGTCCGCGACGTGCTCTCCCAGCGCTGGATCCGCACCGAGCAGACGTACGAGCGCGAGAACCCGAAGCGCGTCTACTACCTGTCGCTCGAGTACCTCCTCGGCAGGTCTCTCTCGAACAACGTCGCGAACCTAATGCTCGAGCCGCATCTCGCGCGGCTCGCCCACGAGAAGCAGCTGGACTGGCTCCGGACCGTAGAGCAGGAGCCCGATGCCGGTCTCGGCAACGGCGGACTGGGCCGACTGGCTGCGTGCTTCCTGGACTCCATGGCGATGCTCGAGCTCCCCGCGATGGGCTATGGCCTGCGCTACGAGTACGGGATCTTCCGCCAGTCGCTCCGAGACGGCTGGCAGGAGGAGAAGCCCGACCACTGGCTGCGCCGCCCGGACCCGTGGGAGGTCGCGCGGCCGGACGAGCAGGTCGAGGTGGAGCTCGGCTGCTCGTTCGAGCTTCGCGACGGTCGCCTGCGTCTCGTCCCTGGCGTGCCCTCCCGCTTGCTGGGCATCCCGTTCGACCGACCGGTCGTCGGCTGGGGCGGGAAGACCGTCAACACCCTGCGGCTGTGGGCTGCGATCGCCCGCGAAGACTTCGATTTCCAGCGCTTCAGCAGGGGTGAGTTCGTCGAAGCGCTGCAGCAGACGCTCGCGGCCGAGTCACTGACTCGAGTCCTCTATCCCGACGACTCGACGGTCCGCGGGCAGGCCCTGCGTCTGCTCCAGGAGTACTTCCTCGTCGCCTGCTCGATCGCGGACCTGATCCGTCGCTTCCGCAGCAGCGGCTCCGACTGGGGCACACTTCCCGAGAAGGTGGCGGTCCAGCTCAACGACACCCATCCGTCGCTCGCGGTCCCCGAGCTGATGCGGGTTCTGCTCGACGACGCGAAGCTGGGCTGGGACGATGCCTGGGACCTGGCGAAGCGGACGCTGGCCTATACCAACCACACGCTGCTGCCCGAGGCTCTCGAGCGGTGGCCCCTCGACTGGCTGCAGCTGCTGCTCCCGCGCCAGCTCGAGATCGTCCTCGAGATCAACCGCCGATTGCTCGACGACGTTCGCGTGCGCTTCCCGGGAGACGAGGAGCGGGTCCGGCGCACGAGTCTGGTCGAAGAAGGCGGGGCCCGGCAGGTGCGGATGGCTCACCTCGCAGTGGTCGGCTCGCACAGCATCAACGGAGTCGCGGCGATCCACTCCGAGCTGCTGCGCACGACCACCTTGCGAGACCTGGCCGAGCTCTTTCCCGAGCGGTTCAACAACAAAACCAACGGTGTGACCCCCCGGCGCTGGCTCCGGCTCGCGAACCCCGCACTCTCGCGCGTGATCTCGGACGCGATCGGAGACGCGTGGATCACCGATCTGGGGGAGCTGGAGAAGCTCACGCCGCTGGCGGGAGACAGGAGCTTCCGCGACGCGTTTCTCTCCGCCAAGCGCGAGGCCAAGGCGCGGCTCGCGGGCTGGCTCTCGTCGACCGCGGGCTGCACCCTCGATCCGGACGCGGTCATCGACTGCCAGGTGAAGCGGATCCACGAGTACAAGCGGCAGCTGCTGAACGCGCTGCGCGTGGTCGTGCTCTACAACCGCGTGCGCGAGGACCCACGGAGCGACGTCGCGGCGCGCACCTTCGTCTTCGCGGGCAAGGCCGCGCCCGCCTACCAACTCGCCAAGCTGATCATCAAGCTCTTGAACAACATCGGCGGAACGCTCGACGAGCAGTTGATCCCGGCCACCGACGTGTCGAACCAGATCTCCACCGCCGGCTACGAGGCCAGTGGCACCAGCAACATGAAGTTCATGATGAACGGGGCGCTCACGCTCGGCACGCGCGACGGTGCCACGATCGAGATGGCACAGGAGGCAGGAGAGCCGAACTTCTTCTTGTTCGGGCTCACCGCCCGGCAGGTGGTGGAGAGCCGCAGCTGGTACGACCCGCACTGGCACTACGAACGCGAGCCGGAGACCCGCGCGGCGCTCGATCTGATCTTCTCCGACCACTTCAGCCGCAACGAGCCCGGCGTGTTCGAGCCGCTGCGCCGGACGCTGCTCGAGCACGGCGACCACTACATGCACCTGGCGGACCTCGGCTCCTATCTCGAGGCAGACTCCCGCCTGATGGCCCTGCGCGCCGATCCGCAGGCCTGGGCAGGCACGGCGATCCAGAACGTCGCCGCCTCGGGACGGTTCTCGAGCGACCGGACAATCCGCGAGTACGCCCGCGAGATCTGGAACGCCCGGCCGTGCCCCGTTGCCTAGCTGGAGACAACGACCTCGAACAGGTGTCGGCCGAACGCGGGCAAGTCGAGGTAGAGCCCGCGCGACATCAGCTCGCGGCCGTCGCGCTCGTAGCGCGCATCGCCGAGCCGGTCCGTCAGCACGATCTTGCCCTCGGTGAGTCCAAGTGAGTCGAGTCTGACCCAGCACTGACTCGCGTGGTCGGTGAAGTTCACCGCAGCGACCCGGACCTCGCCGCCATGCCGCCACGACCAGGCGACGAAGCAGTCGGACGTCCAGTTCCCGTCCCAGGCCGGTGCGAGCTCGAGCAGCCGCCAGTCGCCGTCGCGCACCGTCGGGTCTCGGAGCGCCGCCAGGAGCTCGGCGTAGAAGCGCTGCAGCTCGGCCTGGACGGGCTCGTCCGGTGCGCGCACCAGGTGCGGCGAGATCCGCGCGCGCCGGCCCTCGAGCTGCCCCTGGTGGAAGAAGCGCAGCCCGGGAGTCAGGTAGGTGACCACGGCCGCCGCCTGGTGTGCGCCGGGCGCGAAGCTCGCGGCCGCGCGCGGCTCGTCGTGGTTCTCGAGGAAGCGCGCGAGCCGGCTCTGGTAGTCGAGCCCCGCGAGCAGATGCTCGCGCACCGGCCGCGCCGCGCCCGCGCGCAGCCGGTCGTAGAGCCGCTTGTCGTAGGCCCAGTCGAAGCCGAGCTGCTGCATGGTCCACTCGAGGTCCCAATAGACCTCGGCCATGAAGCGGAACTCGGGCGCGCGCTTGCGCACGCGCTCGATCGCGCCCTCCCAGAACGGCGGCGGGCGGCGGCCCCAGGTGCGCTCGAACACGTCGGGCAGCACCAGCATCGCCATGTCGCAGCGCACGCCGTCGCAGAGCGAGGCGATCTGCTCGAGCTCGCCGACCATCGCCTCCTGGGTGTCGGGGTGCGCGTAGTCGAGCTGGAGCGTGTCGGGCCAGCCGGGGAAGTACGGATCGCGCCCGTGCGCGAACAGCCGCGGGCCCGAGCCCGAATCGACCCAGACGTAGTTCTGCGGCGCGCGCGCGAGATCGAGCTCGGACCCCTCGACGTAGTACGCGGGGTGCTCGCCGACCCACGGGTGATCCAGCGCGGTGTGGTTGGGCACGAAGTCGAGCATCAGCCGCAGCCCGCGCCGGGCGAGGCGCGCGCGCAGCCGCGCCAGCGCCGCATTCCCGCCGAGCGACGGATCGACCGCGTAGCCCGTGATCGCGAAGCCGGAGCCGGCGATGTCGTCCTCGCGCAGGTCCGGCAGCGTCTCGGCGAACTCGCGCCGCCACTCCGGGTTCTCGCGCGAGATGCGCCGCCCGCCGGCGCCGGTGCGCCAGACGCTGAGCAGCCAGATCCAGTCGAAGCCCAGCGCCTGCCAACGGTCGAGCTCGGCGTCGGGGACGTCGTCGAGGGTCGCGGCGCGGCCGAGCTCGCGCGAGAGCGCGGTGAGCATCACGCGCGTGTTCACCTGGTACAGCGACGGGAAGCGCGGCTCGGCCACGTCAGCCACCGCGCGGGCGCCCGGGCGGCGTCCGCTGCGTGCGCTCTACGATCGGGTCGATCTCGGTGATCGCCGCCTCCTTGCCGAGATCCTTCATCTGCTGCGCGCTGGTGGTCGCGAACAGGTGCAGGGCGCGCGCGATGAGCCCCGTCCAGCCGGTCTGGTGGCTGGCGCCCAGCCCCGCGCCGTTGTCGCCGTGGAAGTACTCGTAGAACAGGATGTGGTCGCGCCAGAACGGGTCCTTCTGGAACTTCTCCGCTCCGCCGAACACCGGCCGGCGTCCGTGCTCGTCGCGCAGGAAGATCCGGCCCAGCCGCCGCGAGATCTCCTCGGCGACCTGGTAGAGCGTGAGCATGTGCCCCGACCCGGTCGGGCACTCGACTTTGAATTCGTCGCCGAAGTACGCGTAGTACTGCAGGAGCGCGCGGATGATCAGCCCGTTCACGGGCAGCCAGATCGGTCCGCGCCAGTTCGAGTTCCCACCGAACATCCCCGTGTCCGACTCGGCGGGGAGGTACGAGACGCGGTAGTCCTCGTGGCCCGCGCGGAACACGAACGGGTGCTTCTCGTGGTAGCGCGAGAGCGAGCGGATGCCGAAGTCGCTCAGGAACTCGTTCTCGTCGAGCATCTTCGCGAGCACGCGGCGCAGCTTGTCCTCGTTCAGGATCGAGCCGAGCCGCCGGCCCGCCTGACCCGGTTTCATGGGGTCGAAGATGAACTGGGTGAGCTCGGGCCGGTTCTTCAGGAATCCGTGCAGCCGCATGGCGAGATCGGGCCGCTCGCGCAGCAGGTCGCCGTCGAACGACGTGGTCGCGCACAGCGGCAGGAGTCCCACCATCGAGCGCACCCGCAGCCGCTGGCTGCCTTCGCCGGGGAGGCGCAGCACGTCGTAGAAGAAGCCGTCCTCGTCGTCCCACATGCCGACGTCCTCGCCGGCGTGCATCATCGAGAACGCGATCCACAGGTAGTGCTCGACGAACTTCAGCGTCATGTCGACGTAGGTGGGCTTCTCGAAGGTGAGCTGGGCGGCGATCTCGAGCATGCCCTGACAGAACAGCGCCATCCACGCGGTGCCGTCGGCCTGCTCCAGGTAGCCGCCCGTGGGGAGCGGTGCGCTGCGGTCGAACACGCCGATGTTGTCGAGCCCGAGGAAGCCCCCCTCGAACACGTTGCTGCCGGTGCGGTCCTTGCGGTTCACCCACCAGCTGAAGTTCAGCGCCAGCTTGTGGAACGCGCGCTCGAGCCAGTCGATGTCGCCCTTGCCGCGGGTGATCTTCTCCAGCGTGAACAGGAACACCGTGGCCCAAGCGTGCACCGGCGGGTTCACGTCGCCAAAGTTCCACTCGTAGGCCGGCAGCTGCCCGCTCGGGTGCAGGTACCGCTCCTGCAGCATCAGGTCGAGCTGCTGCTTCGCGAAGTCGATGTCGACCAGCGCCAGCACGAGCACGTGGAAGGCCAGGTCCCAGGCGGCGAACCACGGGTACTCCCACTTGTCGGGCATCGACAGCACGTCGGCGTTGTACATGTGGTGCCAGCGGTCGTTGCGCAGCGCGACGCGCGGCTTGGTCTTGAACGGCCCCGCGCCCCGCTCCTCGAGCCAGCGGTCGACGTCGAAGTAGTAGAACTGCTTCGACCACAGCATGCCGGCGATGGCCTGCCGCATCACGTTCGCGGCATCCGCGTCCAGCCCTGCCGGGATCACTCCGGCGTAGAACTCGTCCGCCTCCGCGCGGCGCGCCTCGAACGTGGCGTCGAAGCCCTTGCCGAACGTGCCTCGCCGCTTCGCTCCCGACGCGACGTCCGAGAGGCGCAGCCGGATCGCGCGCGACTCGCCCGCGGGCACCTCGACGGGATAGTGCGCCGCCACCTTCGTCCCCATGCGCTCGGGATTCACCGCCTCTTTGTGGCCCGACACGAAGTATCCGTGGAAGGCGTCTTTCATGTACGGCGTGCGGTTCGGCGCCTTGAACACCCGTTCGTTGTTGGTCTCGTTCTCCGTGAACAAGAGATCCGCGGCGCCCTCGGCGAGGAACGACCAGGCGCCGAGCCGCGGATGCGAGGCGAGGACCTCGAGCACCTTGCCCGCATCCGCGACCTGGCGCAGCACCGGCCGCGGAGCGGCGTCGCTGCCCCAGGACCAGACGTTGCGGAACCACAGCGTCGGCAAGAGGTGGATCGAGGCCGCCTCGGGCCCGCGGTTGCTCGCGGTGATCTGGATCAACAGATCGTTGGGGCCCTCCTTCGCGTACTCGACCAGGACGTCGAAGTATCGGTCACCCTCGAACACGCCGGTGTCCAGCAGCTCGTACTCCTGCTCCGTCCGGCTGCGGTGCTTGTTCGTCGCCACGAGGTCGTCGTACGGGTACGCCTGCTGCGGGTACTTGTAGAGATACTTCATGTACGAGTGAGTGGGCGTCGAGTCGAGATAGAAGTAGTACTCCTTCACGTCCTCGCCGTGGTTGCCCTCGCTGTTGGTGAGCCCGAACAGCCGCTCCTTCAGGATCGGGTCCTTGCCGTTCCACAGCGCGAGCGCGAAGCAGAGCAGCTGCTCGTCGTCGGAGACGCCGGCGATCCCGTCCTCGCCCCAGCGGTACGCGCGCGAGCGCGCCTGGTCGTGGCTGAAGTAGTTCCAGGCGTCGCCGCTGTCGCTGTAGTCCTCGCGGACCGTGCCCCACTGCCGCTCCGACAGGTACGGGCCCCACTTCTTCCAGGGAGCCTTGCCCTCTCGGGCCTCTTCGAGACGTCGCTGCTCGGGGATCACCGTCGTCGACTCCTCGCTCGGCCGGTGACGGAAGCGGAGCTCGACAGGGACGCTCGACGGCACCGGCGCGAAGGCATTCTATACTTTCGCACCATGGACCGGCGCGCTCAGATCGAGGCCCGGCTGCGCGCCGCCTTCGCACCCGTCGCCCTCGACGTGGTGGACGAGAGCGCGAAGCACCGCGGACACGCCGGCGCCGCCGGTGGAGCGGGGCACTTCCGGGTGCGGCTCGTCTCGGACCGCTTCCGGGGCCGCACCCGCCTGGAACGCCACCGGTTGGTCCACGAGGCCCTCGCCGCCGAGCTCGGCCCCGAGATCCACGCGCTCGCGCTCGAGCTCGCGAGCCCCGACGAGCGCTAGCTGGAGCTGCGCGGGGGGAAGATCCGGCGCAGCAGGGCGTCGGTCGGCGCTCCCGAATAGCGCCGGAAGCGCCAGTGGCGATAGACGTACTCGCCGGCGAAGAGCGCGCCCATCAGCGCGTAGGCGACCACGCCCGTGTAGAGCGCCCAGGTGGCACGCGAGGTCTCGAGCGCGACGAAGGCACAGGCGGCCCCGTTGGCGGCGAAGAAGGCGCACCACAGAAACGTCACGCGGCGGCAATACAGGTGCTCGGCGGGGGACAGCTCGCCCACCTGCGCGCGCGCCAGGCCTTCGACCACGGTCTCGCGCGCCGCGAACGAGGCCGCGAACACTGCGAGCATGGCGAAGTTGAACAGCGCCGGCGCGAGCAGCAGGCACAGCGGATCGCCGAGCACCAGCGTCACCAGGCCGGGCAGCGCAAACGCCGCAGCGATCGGCGCGAACGCGCGGGCCCAGGTCCAGAGCCGGCCCGGCGACGCGAAGGCGAGCCGCGCCACAACCAGGCCCAAGGTGAACAGCGCGACCGCCCGCGGAGAGGCGAAGCCCAGTGCGAAGTACACCAGGAGCGGATAGCCCAGCAGGAGCAGTGTCTGCAGCGCGGCCGTCACCGATCTCGACTCCGAGCTGCCTTCACTATACGAGAGCCCGGCGCTGTGTATCCTGGCGGCGCGATGCGAGGGGCAGAGGTTTGAGCCAGCGGAGCGCCTGGGCGAACGTGGCGGAGCGCGGCTCCCTGCGCGCGCTGGCGCTCCTGCGCGGCTGGTACGGGCTGTTCGGGCGGCGTGCGTCGGTGGCGCTGCTGCTGCCCATCGTCACCTACTTCTACCTCACCGGCCGCGGCTCTCGCCGCGCGTCCCGCGACTACCTCGACACGCTGTGGGCGACACCCGAAGGGCGCGCGCGCCTGCGCCGCGCGCCGCGGCGGCGCGACGTGTTCCGGCACCTGTTCACGTTCGCGGAGAACCTGCTCGACCGCATGATCCTGTGGAGCGGAGACGTGTCGTCGATCCAGATCGACAGCCGCGGGCGCGAACTGGTCGACGAGCTGGTGCGCGAGCGCCGGGGCGCGATCCTGTTGAGCTCGCACCTGGGCAGCTTCGACATGCTGCGCGAGCTGTCGGCGCAGACCGGAATCGTGCTGAACGTGCTGATGTTCACGCGCCACGCAGTGGTGATCAACTCGTTCTTCGAGAAGCTCCAGGCGGGGCGCAACCTGCGGCTGATCCGGGTCGAGCCGGGGTCGCTCTCCGCCGCGTTCGAGATGCGTGCGGCGATCCAGCGCGGCGAGTTCGTCGGCATCCTGGGGGATCGCATCTGGCCGTCCGAGGAACACCGGACGGTGACGGTCTCGTTTCTCGGCAGGCCCGCCCGCTTCCCGCTCGGCCCCTACCTCCTTCAGGGGGTGCTGGGCTGCCCGATGCTCATCACCACCTGCGTGCGCTCGGGGCCGGCGCGCTACACCGCGACCACGCAGCGCTTCGCGCCGGGGGGCGTGGTGCCGCGGGCCGAGCGCCCGAAGCACGCCGAGGAGTGCGCGCAGCGCTTCGCGGCGCTGCTGGAGCGGGGCTGCGTCGAAGACCCCTTCCAGTGGTTCAACTTCTTCGAGTTCTGGCGCAGCGCCGAAGACGACTGACGCCTACTTGGGGGCGGGGCCGCCGGGGAGCTCGACCCAGAAGCGCGTGCCGCCGCCGGGCCGGTCCTCGAAGCCGATCTCACCCCGGTGCGCGAGCGCGATGCGGCGCGACAGGTACAGCCCCAGCCCCGTGCCGACGCCCGCAGGCTTGGTCGTGACGAACGGCGCGAACACCCGCCCGCGCAGCGACGGGTCGATGCCGGCACCCGTGTCCTCGATCTCGACCCGCACGCCGCGCGCCAGGTCGCGCGTGCGCACGGTGATCCGCCGCGTCCCGCCCGCGGCGGCGCAGGCGTCGATCGCGTTCGAGAGCAGGTTCAGGAACACCTGCCCGAGCCGGGCCGCATCGCCCGGCACGGTGTGGGTCGCGGTGAAGTCGCGTTCGAGCTCGGCATGACCCGCCAGCGGCCGCGCAATCAGGCGCAGCGTCTGCTCGAGCACCGCTTCGATGCGCAGCGGCGCGAGCGCGAGGTGTCCTGCACGCG
>Ga0306920_100000842_pt1 | contig 37247 bp, 35 predicted proteins | sample flu12Cox44000170_FD_204666 | JGI IMG/M metagenome (GOLD analysis project Ga0306920, IMG submission 204666) | Lab enrichment of tropical soil microbial communities from Luquillo Experimental Forest, Puerto Rico - flux4day.12C.oxic.44.000.170 (v2)... | ecosystem: Environmental > Terrestrial >... | reverse complement strand
TGGCCGGTGCGGCCGCTCGGCACGTGGTTCGACGCCGACGCGAGCTCATTCCTGCTCGGCAACGAGCTGCTGGTCGTCCCGGTCGCCGACCCAGACCAGACGAGCGCCAGGTTCGAGGTCCCGCCCGGCGCCTGGCGTCGCCTCAGGCTCTGCACGCCGGTCGACGGCACCATCGCACCCGAGGACGACATCACAGGTGGCGCGGCCGCCGACCTCGACACGCTGCTCGGGCAGCCCCTCGTCCTGCAGCGCGCTGGGACCGTCGTCGTGCTCGACGACGGCTGGCTCGACGACGCGGCGACCCTCGACGCCCCGCACGCCACGAAGCGCTGGACGCTGCACGTCTGCCTCGCGCCAGACGGCACCGCAGCGGGGGTCGGGTACGACGACGACGGCGACGGCGACGGGCCGACGCGCCGTGACGCCTACCGCGTCTCCACCGAGGGCGGTGACGTCGTCGTGGAGTGGGCATCCGAGGGCGCGTTCCGACGGCCCGGCGCCGTCGGCGTCGTGGTCCACGGTCGGACGGCGGTCGCCGCCGAGGCGGACGGGCAGGCCGTGGACGTCATCTCGACGCGCGACGCCGCGACGGCGACCCTCGACGGACCGTTCGAACGCCTGAGGTTGCGGGGCGCCTGAGCGCGGTCGGGCACCTCGGCATAGGTTGGCCCGGTGGACACCACGAGCCTGATCGACGCGACCGCCGCACCGATCGCCGAGCTCGGAGGTGCGTTCTACTTCGCCGACGAGACCGCGGCGAGGGGCGAGCGGCTCGGGCTCGACGTGTTCATGTTCTACTGCCTCGGTCGAGGTGGCGTCCTGGGCGACGTCGACGCCGCGACGGTGGCCGACGCGTTCCGCTGGTTCAAGCCCTCGCTCGTCGAGACGTGGTGGACCGAGGGCAGGGCGGTCGCCGATCCGCGCACGACGGCGGACGCCTACCTCCAGGCAGCGCACGCCTACGCACGCCGCACGTTCAGGGCCACCGAGGGGCTCGGTCCGTTCTGCGCGGCCGCCGAGCAGGTCGTCGCCGCGGCACCGGCCGGTCGGTGGCCGCTCGTCGACGGGTACCGGCACCTCGCCCTGGCCGACGACCCCGTCGCCCGCGCGTACCAGCTGGTCGTGGTGCTGCGCGAGCTCCGTGGCGGCGCGTACGCCGAGTCGGTGGCCGAGCTCGGCATCACCCCCGCCGAGTCGCACTACCTCATGAGCCCCGACGCGTTCGAGCTCTACGGCTATGAGGCGAGCGAGGCGCCGGTCGTCACGGACGAGCTGGTCGAACGGTGCGCCCTCGCCGAGGACCGCGCGACCCAGCTGGTCGTGCCCTGCTACGGCGTGCTCGACGACGACGCACGTCTCGCGTTCCTCGACGGCGTGCGCGAGCTCGCCGCGACCGCTGACGTCGACGTGGAGGGTGTAGCGGACTGACGGCCAGACCGTGGTCGTAGACTCCGCGCGGAGGTCGCGGTGCACCGGCCACACCCTCAGACGAGACGGCACGTGATCGAGACCCTCGTGCTCGCGTGCGTCGCCCTGTGCGCCTGGATCGTCGTCCTCGGGCTCACCCTGCCTCGCCGTTACGACGCCGCACACTGGAACCTGGCCTGGATCGGGTTCGACCTGGCCCTGCTCACCGGGCTCGTCGCGACGGCGTGGGCCGCCTGGCGGCGGCGGGCCGTCATCGTGCTCTTCGCGACGGCCACGGCAACGCTCCTGTGCGCCGACGCGTGGTTCGACGTGACGACCGCGCGCTCGAGCGACCTCTGGGTCTCCGCGCTCCAGGCCGTGTTCCTCGAGCTGCCGTTCGCCATGTTCCTGCTCTACGTCGTCGTCCGGGTCGTGAACGCGACGCGCGGGCCCGTCTGGTCTGATCAGGTCGGGTCGCGGCCGCGCTCGCTGTGGTCCGTGGAGTTCGCGCACCCTTCTGAGGTCCAGACGCCCGGTGCCGACCCCGTCGCGGACCACGCCGACGGGCAAGCCGACTGAGCCACCGGCGGTACGGTCAGGCGATGGCAGCTGCGTCGGCGACCAGCGCACGCGGTGCGCACCACCTACGCCGCAGCGCCGCGCGGTGACGACGGCACCACCCTCGCTCGCCGACTCCCCCGGGGACGTCACGCCGCGGCGCGCCGGGTGGCGTGGCACCGTTGGGACCGTCGCCGACGAGCGGTTCGGCGTCGCCGCGGGGGTCGTGGCGCTCGGCGCGCTCGTGCTGCGACTCGTGCTCGGTCGGTTCGAGCCGCTGCCACCGACCCGCGGCGTGCTCGCCGACGAGGCGTGGTACGTCCGGGTCGCGCACAACCTCCTCGAGGGGCGCGGGTTCACCACTCCGTACTTCCCGTTCCACGCGCCGACGGCGTTGCACGGCCCGCTCACCGTGCTGCTGCTCGTCCCTGCCGGAGCCGTGGAGCCGTTCGGGTACACGGCACAGCGCGCCACCGTGGCGCTGCTCGGCGCGCTCGCCGTCCTGGTGCTCGCCTACGTGGGAAGGGACCTCGCCGGCCCGCGGGTCGGGCTCTTGGCCGGCGTCCTCGCGGCGATCTACCCGGGTCTCTGGGTGAACGACCTCGTGGCGACCTCGGAGGCGCCGGCGGTGCTCCTCCTCGCCGTCGTCGTGCTGCTCGTGGTCCGGTACCGTCGCGAGCCGACGACGCGTCGGGTCGTCCTCCTCGGCCTCGTCCTCGGGCTGCTCGCGCTCACCCGCGCGGAGCTCGCCCTGCTCGGGGTTCTCCTCGTCGTGCCCGCGGTGCTGTCGGCCACGCGGTCCTCGTCCGCGCGGCTGCTCGACGCGGTGCGGGCGCTCGCCGTCGTCGGGGTGCTCGCGGTGGCCGTCGTCGCCCCGTGGTCGGCGTACAACGCGAACAGGTTCCACCGGCCGGTCCTCGTCTCGAACGACCTCGGCCAGACGCTCGTCGGGGCGAACTGCCCGCAGAGCTACTACGGGCCGCTCACCGGGTACGACGGGCTCACCTGCTGGGTGCCCGTGTACGCCAGGGTGATCCGCGCCCACCCCCACGCCAACGAGGCGCAGTACGACTGGTACTTCCGCTCCGCGGCCCTCTCGTACGCCACGGCCCACTGGCACCGCTGGCCGGTCGTCGGGGTGATGCGGGAGCTCTGGCTCTGGAGCCTGTGGCGACCCGGATACCCGGTCTTCACGTCGGCGTACTACCTCGGGCGCGCCGACTGGATCTCCTGGACGCAGATCGCCGCGTTCTGGCTGCTGACCCCGTTCGCGGTCGCAGGGTTCGTCATCGCGCGACGACGACGGCTGCTGCTTTGGCCGCTCGTGACCATGGTCGCGTTCACCGCGGCGGTCGGGCTGCTCGTGACCCCGCACCTGCGGTACCGGATCCCCACCGAGATCGTCTGGGTGCTGCTCGGCGCGATCGCCGTCGACCGACTCGTGCTCGGGCGACCGACGCGGCCCGCGTCAGTCGGCGGGGGCGACCTCGACCTTCGGTGACGGCTGGCGCACGGCGACCGCGCCGCGCAGCAGCAGCGCCGCGAACAGCGCGACGAACGTGATCCCGGCCGACCACCGGAACGCCGCGTTGAACCCCGCGGTCGTCGCGGCGAGGGTGGCCGGCGTGTGGTACTCGGGGCTCGTCACCGGCGGGAGCGAGTGTCCGAGCACGTCCATCGCGTGGCTCGTCGCCACCGTCGCGAGGATCGCGAGCCCGAGCGACCCGCCCACCTGCCGCGACGTGGAGAGGATGCCCGACGCGAGCCCCGCATCGGCCGGCGCCACCGTCGAGGTCGCCGCCGCGGCGAGCGGGCTGAAGAGCAGCCCCAGGGCGAAGGCGACCGCGCAGCCCGGCAGCATGATCGCGGTCACGTACGTCGCGTCCACGGTGAGCTGGGAGAGGAAGATGAACCCCACCGTCGCGAGGGTCGTGCCCGCAACGACGATCGGCCAGACCCCGATCCTCGACATCGTCCGGCTCGAGAGCTGCGCCCCGATGATGATCGCCGCGGACTGCGGGAGGAACGCGAGCCCGGTCTTCAGCGCGTCGTACCCGAGCACGTCCTGCATGAAGAGCGTGAGGAAGTACCACATCGAGAAGAACGCCCCGCCGACCAGCATCATCACGAGGTTGGCGCCGCTCGCCGTGCGGGACCGGAAGAACCGCATCGGCACGAGCGGGACGTCGACGAAGCGGGTCTCCACCACCCAGAAGGCGAGCAGCAGCACCCCGGCGATCACGAGCGTGACGACCGTCCGCGTGGACCCCCAGCCATAGCTGGTCGCGTTCACGATCCCGTAGACGGCTGTCGAGAGCCCCGCCGTGACCAGCACCGCGCCGAGCACGTCGAGCGACCGCCGGGCCTCGTCGCGGCGGAACTCGGGCAGCACCGCGAGGGCGAGCGCCGCCAGCACCGCCCCGATGGGCACGTTGATGAAGAGGACCCACCTCCAGGAGAGCTCCTGGACGAGGATCCCGCCGAGCAGCGCGCCGGTCGCGCCGCCCGCGCCGGCGACGGCGCTCCACATCCCGATCGCCTTCGCGCGCTTGGTCCCCGCGAACGTCGTCACGATGATGGTGAGGGTCGCGGGCGAGAGGATCGCGCCCCCGAACCCCTGCACCGCGCGCGCCGCGGTGAGCCACCCCGAGCTCGTCGCGAGACCGCCGGCCAGGCTCGCGCCGGTGAAGATCGCGAGACCGAGCAGGAAGACCCGGCGCTGCCCGAACAGGTCCGCGGCTCGCCCGCCGAGCAGCAGGAACCCCGCGAACGTGAGCACGTACGCGTTCACCACCCACTGCAGCCCAGTCGGCGAGTAGTGCAGCTCGCGACCGATCGTCGGCAGCGCGACGTTCACCACCGAGACGTCGAGCACCACCATGAACTGCGCGATGCACGCGACCGTGAGGATGAGGCCGGTGTGCGCGCGCCGTGTGGTGCCAGCGAGCACCGCGTCACCATAACGGCCGGTCGCGTCGTGACGGAAGGCGATCGTTGGCCGAGCGAGCTGTGTGCCAACTGCTAGAACGAAGTGGTGCCCGCCCGTGTCGCCGTGCCGGCCGAGTCGCGTGCCGGCGAGACCCGGGTGGCGCTCACGCCGGACGCTGCGCGACGACTGATCACCGACGGCTACGAGGTCGTCGTGGCGCGTGGCGCGGGGACCGCCGCGACGTTCGACGACGACCAGTACGCGTCGTCCGGTGCGACGCTCGTCGGCTCGAGCGCCGAGGCGTGCGACGGCGCAGCGGTCGTCCTGCGTGTCAACTCCCCGAGCCCGGATGAGGCGGCGCTCGTCGGTGCGGGCACGATCCACCTCTCCTTCCTGCAGCCGGCGACGAGCGTGGACGCGCTGCGCGTCCTGCTTGACCGGCGGGGCGTCGCCGTATCGTTCGACCTCGTCCCGAGGATCAGCCGTGCCCAGTCGATGGACGCCCTGAGCTCGCAGGCGACGGTCGCCGGGTACCGTGCCGCCCTCGCGGCATCGGTGCACCTCTCGAAGTTCTTCCCGATGTTCATGACCGCGGCGGGCACGGTCCCCCCCGCCAAGGTGCTCGTGATGGGCGTCGGCGTGGCGGGGCTCCAGGCCATCGCGACCTCCCGGCGGCTCGGCGCCCAGGTCCGCGCCTACGACGTCCGCGCCGCGGCCAAGGAGGAGGCCGAGAGCCTCGGCGCCGCGTTCCTCGACCTCGGTGTGTCGGCCGAGGGCGTCGGCGGGTACGCGCGGGAGCTGACCCCCGAGGAGCTGGCCCGCCAGCAGGAGGCGCTGGCCGCGGAGGTCGCGGCGAGCGACGTCGTGATCACCACGGCGGCGGTGCCCGGCCGGCGCGCCCCGGTGCTTGTCACCCGCGCGATGTGCGAGGCCATGGGCCCCGGAGCGATCGTCGTCGACATGGCGGCCGACCAGGGCGGCAACTGCGAGGTCACCGTCGCCGGGCAGGACGTCCGGTGCGGGCACGCCACGGTCGTGGGCCTCGCCAACCCGCCGGCGGGGATGCCCACGCACGCGAGCTTCCTCTACGCCCGCAACGTCCTCAACCTCCTCGCGCTCTACGGCTCGAGCGGCGAGGTCGCCCCGCAGTGGGGTGACGAGGTGGTGGTGGGCGCCACGGTCGTGCGCGACGGCGCCTGCACGAACGAGGCGGCGGCACAGCTCCTCGGCGTCCCGTACGCGCCGCTCGAGGTCGCCAAGGAGGGGACGTCCACGTGAACCAGCTGCTCCAGTACCTGACCGTCTTCGTGCTCAGCATCGTCGTCGGGTTCGAGGTCATCTCCAAGGTCCCGAGCATCCTGCACACGCCGCTCATGAGCGGGTCGAACGCGATCCACGGCGTGATCCTCGTCGGGGCGATGCTCGTCCTCGGGAACGCCACGAGCACGCCCGAGATCGTGCTCGGCACGCTGGCGGTCCTGCTCGGGACGCTCAACGTCGTCGGCGGGTTCGTGGTGACGGACCGGATGCTCGAGATGTTCCGGGGGAAGCCGGAGAAGCCGCGGGGCGAGGACGCCGCGTGAGCCGCGGCACCTTCATCGACCTCTGCTACCTGATCGCGGCGCTGACCTTCATCGTCGCGCTGAAGGGGCTCTCGAGCCCGCGGCACGCCCGCCAGGGGAACCTGGTGGCGATCGGGGGGATGACGCTCGCGGTGGCCGTGACCTTCGCGCAGCCGCACCTCGCGCACCTGCCCTGGATGATCGCCGCGATGGCCGTCGGTGCGGCCGTCGCGGTGCCGACGTCGCGGTTCGTCAAGATGACCGCGATCCCGCAGCTCGTCGCGGCCTTCAACGGTGTCGGCGGTGGTGCCGCCGCACTGGTCTCGATCACCGGGTACCTCGCGCTGTCGAGGACGACCGTCGTGTGCTCCGGCGGCTTCCTCTCGGAGTGCCACTCGACCGGCGGCGTGCAGGACGTCGCGGTCTACAAGATCCTCGAGGTCGTCCTCGGCGTGGTCATCGGGACCGTCTCGTTCGCCGGCTCGGCCATCGCCTTCGCGAAGCTGCAGGAGCTGATGACGGGTCGCCCGGTCACGTACCCGGGCCAGCAGCAGGCCAACGCCGTGATCGCCGCCGCGGTCGTGGCGATCGCCGCGACCCTGCTCGTCACCGGGTCGGTGGTCTGGCTGTGGCTGCTGCTCGTGCTCTCGGCGGTGCTCGGCGTCGCGTTCGTGCTGCCCGTCGGCGGCGCTGACGTGCCCGTGCTCATCTCGCTCCTCAACTCGTTCACGGGCCTCGCGGTCGCTGCCTCCGGGTTCACGATCGGCTCGAACCTGCTGATCATCGCCGGGACGCTGGTCGGCGCCTCAGGCATCCTGCTCACGAGGCTGATGTCGAGCGCCATGGGCCGCTCGCTGCCCAACATCCTCTTCAGCGCGTTCGGGGCGGTCACGACCGCGTCGGGCGCGACGGAGAAGGGCGACCGCTCGGTCCGCGCCGGCACGGCCGAGGACGTCGGGGTCCTGCTCGCCTACGCGCACAAGGTCGTCGTCATCCCGGGGTACGGGCTCGCGGTCGCGCAGGCCCAGCACGTCGTACGCGAGCTCGTCGACGAGCTCCACCGCCGCGGGGTGGAGACGTTCTTCGCCATCCACCCCGTCGCCGGCCGCATGCCGGGGCACATGAACGTCCTGCTCGCCGAGGCGAACGTCCCCTACGACGAGCTGAAGGAGATGGACGAGGCCAACCCCGAGCTGCCGACGGCCGACGTGGCCCTCGTCGTCGGTGCCAACGACACAGTGAACCCGGCCGCCGACACCGAGCCCGGGAGCCCCATCTACGGGATGCCGATCATCCATGCCGACGACGCGGCCAACGTCGTGTTCCTCAAGCGCTCGATGCGCCCGGGCTTCGCAGGGATCGACAACGACCTGCTCTACGACCCGAAGACGGTGCTCCTCTTCGGGGACGCGAAGGACACGCTCACCAAGCTCCTCGCGGCGGTGAAGGCGGCCTAGCGGGCTACGCGGTGGCCGTGTCGAGCGCGGTACGGAGCCCCTGGTCCATGGGCGCCGGCGCCGCCGCGTTCTCGCGGACCTGCTCGGGCGTGGACGCGCCCGCGATCACCGAGGCGACGGCATCGTGGTCAAGCAGCCACGAGAACGCCAGCGCGAGCATCGAGGTCGTGTGGCCGTCGGCGATCGCGCGGACCGCCTCGGCCTTCTCGAGCAGCTCGTCGCTCAGCCAGTGCCGCCGCCGCTCCTCGGGGGCCACGGCCAGCCGCGAGCCGGCCGGTGGCGTCCCGTCCATCACCTTGCCGGTGAGCAGCCCGTTGGCGAGGGGGTAGTAGGGGAGGAACGCGATGCCGTTCTGCGCGCACGTCTCGAGGACGCCGTCGGTCTCCGGCGCGCGGTAGAGCAGGGAGAGCTGGTTCTGCACGCTGCGGAACCCCCGCGCACCGGCGGACTCGTCCAGCTGGGCTGCAGTGAAGTTCGAGCAGCCGATCTCGACGACCTTCCCCGCCGCTCGCAGCGCGTGCAGCGCGTGCAGCGTCGCCTCGATCGGGACCTTGGGGTCCGGCGCGTGGAGCTGGTAGAGGTCGATGCGGTCCGTCCCGAGCCGGGCGAGGCTCGCGTCACACGCCCTGGCGACGTAGGCCGGGTCGGCCCCGCCCTGCCCGTCGGACGTCGGCATCCCGAACTTGGTCGCGATCACGACGTCGTCGCGCCGCGTGCCGAGGGCGCGACCGAGGAACGCCTCGCTCCTCGACCCGCCGTAGACGTCGGCGGTGTCGAAGAAGGTGATCCCTGCGTCGAGCGCTGCGGTGACAACCGCCGCCGACGCCGCCTCGTCGAGCCGCGAGCCGAAGTTGTTGCACCCGATGCCGACGACCGAGACCGTCAGCGAGCCGATCGACCTGGTCTGCACCCAGCACGCTCCCGCTCGCGGAGTGCGTATCGTACCGAGGCGCGTCCGAGGAGGAGAGAGCGATGGCGGAGCAGACGGTCTCGGAGCGGTACCCGGCGAGCGCCGACGCGGCATGGGCGCTCGTGGGGGACTTCGGTGGCATCGGCGTGGTCTTCAAGGGGGTCGACGACGTCGTCGTGGTCGACGACACCCGGGCGTTCTCGCTCATGGGCATGCGGATCACCGAGCGGCTGGTCTCGCGTGACGAGACGGCGCGCTCGCTCACGTACTCGGTGATCGACGGCATCCCTGGGGTCACGTCCCACCAGGCGACGATCCGGGTCGAGCCCGACGCCGACGGGTGCGCGGTGAGCTGGTCGGTCACGACCGACCCTGACGCGGCGGCGCCGCTCTTCGCCGACTCGTACCGAGAAGCGCTCGTCGCACTGCACGGCCCCCTCGGCGGCACGTAGTCGTCCCGTGGCGGCCCCGTAGGGTTCCCGCCGTGGCGGACGCGCGCGACGGGCCGGGCTCGGACCACGACGGGCTCCGCATCCGCGCGCGGCACCTGCCCGCGCCGACGAGGGGGGAGCGGGCGCGTCGCGGCACACAGATCGCCCGGGTCCTCACGAGACGGCTCGGGCCGGTCGTCGCCGACGAGGCGGTCCACCGGCGCAACGGGTCGGCCGCCATGGCCGCGGCCGCGCGACCCCTGCGCCTCGCGTTCGAGGACCTCGGCGGCACCTTCGTCAAGTTCGGACAGCTCGTCGCCTCGAGCCCGGGGCTCTTCGGCGCCGACCTCGCCGAGGAGTTCCGGTCGTGCCTGGACACGGGACCCGCGGTCCCCTACGCCGAGGTCGCCGCGCTCGTGGAGGACGAGCTCGGGTTGCGCGTCGACGAGGCGTTCGCCTGGTTCGACCCGATCCCGGTCGGCCGCGCCTCGATCGCCGTCGTGCACCGTGCACGGCTGCACGACGGTCGCGACGTCGCGGTGAAGGTGCTCCGCCCCGGCGTCGACCGGAGCGTCGCGACAGACCTCTCGCTGATGGAGCCCCTCTTCGACGTCCTCACCCGCGCGACCGGCGCCCAGCTCGCCGGCGCGATGCTCCAGCAGCTCGACGGGCTGCGCCTCCAGATCGGCGAGGAGCTCGACCTTCGTAACGAGGCCAGAGCGATGGCGGCGTTCGGCGGGCTCCTCGCGAGCTCGGGGTTCGACGCGCTCGTCGTGCCCGACCCGGTCCCGGAGCGCTCGAGCGCGAGCGTCCTCACGATGTCGTACCTCGACGGGGTGCCGATCGACGACCTCGAGCGGGCGAAGGAGCTCGGCGTCGACCCGGCGCCGCTCGTCGACCAGCTGATCCGCTCGTTCTTCACGTTCGTGGTGCGCGACCGCGTGTTCCACGGCGACGTGCACGCGGGCAACCTGCTGCTGCTGCGCGACGGCCGGCTTGGCCTCCTCGACTGGGGGATCGTCGGTCGACTCGACGAGCGCACCCACCGGTTCGTGCTCCGGCTGCTCACCGCGGTCCTCGGCGACGAGCAGGCGTGGCGTGACGTGACGGCGTACCTCGTCGAGATCTACGGCAACCAGCTGCGCGACGCCATGCGGATGGACGACGAGCAGCTGACCGCGTTTCTGCGCTCGATGGTCGAGCCGGTGCTGCTCCGGCCCTTCGGCGAGTTCAGCCTCGGGGAGCTCATCGTGGCGGCCGAGGCGAGAGCCGCCGAGGCCTACGGGATCGAGCTGCGGCGCGAGGGGATGGTGGGAGCGGTGCAGCGGCTCCGGGTGCAGCGACGGCTCCGCAGGGCGGCGGTCGAGGGCGGCGGCCTCATGTCGACGTTCGACCGCGCCAACTTCCTCCTTGGCAAGCAGCTCATGTACTTCGAGCGCTACGGCAAGCTGTTCCTCGCCGACGCCCCGATCCTCCAGGACCGCGCCTTCGTCGCTGGCCTCCTCGACGAGCAGGGCGAGCCACACCCCGACGTCGCGTGAGCGAGCCACGGCTCGCGGTGACGCGCTGGATAGCATCGATGCGAGACGGGGAGGTCGGATGAAGGTCGTCGTCGACTACGACGTCTGCGCGAGCAACGCGGTGTGCATGGGGATCCTGCCCGAGGTGTTCGAGGTCCGCGACGACGGCTTCCTGTACGTGCTGAACGAGCACCCGGACGAGTCGGTGCGCGCGCGGCTCGTCGAGGCCGTCAACAGCTGCCCGACCGGCGCCATCTCGATCGAAGAGGACTGAACGCCGTGGACGCGCCGCGCGTCCGCTTCGCGCCGTCGCCGACGGGGATGTTCCACGTCGGGAGCGCCCGGTCGTCGCTGTTCAACTGGCTCGTCGCCCGCCGGCACGGCGGCGCGTTCCTGCTCCGGATCGAGGACACCGACACCGAGCGGAACCGGGAGGACTGGGTCGAGGTGATCCTGGACTCGCTGACGTGGCTCGGGCTCGACCTCGACGAGCCGCCCGTCCGGCAGAGCGAGTTCGCCGCGGCCCACGCCGACGCGGCGACGAGGCTCTTCGAGGCGGGTCGCCTCTACGCGTGCGACTGCACCCGCGACGCGATCGACGAGCGCCTGAAGGGCACCGGCCGCACGGGCTACGACGGGTTCTGCCGCGAGCGTGGGCTGCCGAGAGGAGCAGGCGCGGTCCTTCGGTTCCCCGTCCCCGGAGAGGGCGAGACCGTCGTCCACGACATGATCCGCGGCGACGTCGTCTTCCGCAACGAGACCATCGAGGACTTCGCGGTCGTCCGCTCGAACGGGATGGCGCTCTTCTCGCTCGCGAACCTCGTGGACGACCGCTCGATGCGGATCACCCACGTGATCCGCGGGGAGGAGCACCTCGCCAACACGCCGAAGCAGCTCCTCCTCGGCGCCGCGCTCGACGAGGTCGAGGGGGTCGTCACCGAGGTGCCGGCCTTCGCGCACCTGCCGCTCCTCGTGAACGAGCGGCGCCAGAAGCTCTCCAAGCGTCGCGACCCCGTCGCCGTCGAGCGCTACCGCGACCAGGGGTACCTCCCCGCCGCGATGGTGAACTTCCTGGGCCTCCTCGGGTGGAGCCCGAGGGGGGACGCGGAGAAGGTCCCCGTCGAGACGATGATCGAGCAGTTCGCGCTGGAGGACGTGACCCACTCCCCGGCGTTCTTCGATGTCGCGAAGCTGACCCACCTGAACGGCGAGTACATCCGTGAGCTCTCGCCCGAGGCCTTCGTCGAGGCCTGCCGGCCGTGGGTGGCACCTCGCGTGGGGGAGTGGGCGCCGACCGACCGCCAGCCGCCCTGGGCGCCCGAGCGCTTCGACGAGCCGAGGTTCCGTGCGATCGCGCCGCTCGTCCAGGAGCGCGTCGCCACGCTCGGCGAGGTGCCGGCGATGGTCGACTTCCTCTTCCTCGCCGACCCTCCGCGCGACCCGTCGGCGTTCGAGTCGGCGATCCGCGGGCAGCCAGACGCGCGGCGCATCCTCGCGGACGCGCTCGCCGCGTACGAGACGAGCGACTTCGACGCCCCGACGCTCCACGCAGTCCTCGTCGACGTCGGGTCGCGGTTCGGCCTCGCGCTGCGCCGGGCGCAGGCGCCGGTCCGCGTCGCGATCACCGGACGGACCGTCGGCCCGCCGCTCTTCGAGTCGATGGTGCTGCTCGGTCGCGACGAGGTCGCGCGGCGGCTGGCGCTGGCGCTGCGCGACGCCGGGTGATGCTGCTCGCGCCGTTCAAGCTCGCGCTCAAGATCGTCGGCGTCATCGCCGCCGTGATGCTGCTCTACGTGGCGATCACGTTCGTCCAGGTGTGGGAGACCAGCCACGCGAACGACCCCCACCCTGCCAACGCGGTGCTGGTCTTCGGCACCGCAACCGATTACACGGCCCCCGCGCCTGACCTCGAGGCGCGGCTCGACCGCGCGCTCGGGCTGTGGCGCCACGGGCTCGTCCCCCTTATCGCCGTCACCGGCGGCAAGCTCCCCGGCGACGCGTACACGGAGGCGCAGATCTCCGCGATGTGGCTCGAGGCGAACCACGTCCCGAGCCGCGACATCGTCCAGGGCGGCGGGGACGACTCGTGGCAGAACGTCGCCGCCGTTGCACCCACCCTCCACGCCGACGACGTCCGCTCGGTGCTCGTCGTCACCGACCCGTTCCACGAGGACCGTGCGATGGCGATCGCCTCGTCGTTCGGGTTCTCGCCGTCGCCGACGCCTTCGCTGCACTCGCCGATCCGCGGCATCACCCAGCTCGGGTACCTCGTGAAGGAGTCGGTCGAGGTCGCAGCCGGCCGGATCGTCGGGTACGGGACGCTCTCGAGCATCGGCCAGTGGTGAGGTGCTCGCCGAGCGCGGCCGCCGTCGAGTAGCCTGCCCACGCCCAATCGGGGGTGGTGTAATCGGCAACACGACAGGTTCTGGCCCTGTTATTGAGGGTTCGAGTCCTTCCCCCCGAGCGAACCGGACGAGTTGGCGCAGGCGCTCGGCCGGAGCACGGCCCCATCGTCTAGTGGCCTAGGACACCACCCTCTCAAGGTGGCGACACGGGTTCGAATCCCGTTGGGGCTGCGAACGTTCCGCCTGTGCAGCGCCGTCGTTCGTCTGCGAACCGCCGCGTAGCTCGCCGGACTGGCCATCCATCACCGAGTGGAGTGCTCTTGGGAAGCGGGCCGACCGTTGCGATGCGGTGGCCGCATGACGTCGACCTCGACGCGGCCGTATTGCGGATCGAGCGTGGCGAACGGCGGGTCCTTGGCCTCGGCGAGCCGCAGGAGCCTCGGTCCCGTGGCGTCCCGACGCGGTCACGCGGGACGTCCGCTGGCTTTGCACGAAGGCCGGCGTCACCGGTGTGCGCCTTCACGATCTCCGGCACTACGTCGCGACGAGGCTGTTGGCCTCGGGCGTTGACGTCCGCACGGTCGCGGGGCGGCTCGGTCACCGCAACGCGAGCACGACGCTCGACGTCTACGCACCACTTCGTCCCGGGTGCGGATCGCGACCGCCGACGCGCTCGAGGTGGTCCTCCGAGAAGCCGCATCGAGGCTCTAATAGCTCGTAAGCGGGTTCACGAAGGTGTTCACCAAGGTGGGGGTGCTCGGTGAACACCTCGCGGATGAACGCTGGTCGCTGTGCGCCGTGCCATCACTGGGGAATCGTCGATGTTGGTGAACACCCTCCGGACCCGCACCCCACCCGTCCAACGAACGACGGTTGGGGTGCGGGTCCTGGGAGGGGCAAGGGGCGTCGTTAGGGGTGCAGTGCGGGCGTCAACGTAAGTTGACATCGTTCGATGACAGAGATCCTCGAGAGCGCCCGGAAGCACGGGCTGTCAGATGAACGAATCCTCCACGCGTTTCGCAATCCGATCCGGATCCATGAACTTGGCGAGATCACGGTGCTTCGTGGGAGCCGACCAAGCGGGTCGATTGCTTGAGGTGGGCGTCGTCGTTCACGGCGGGATCAAGTACATCATCCACGCGATGCCGGCTCCGGCCGAACCTGGTGAGGTGATGGAGATACCCCGATCGCGACAGTGGATCCTCGACCACGCCGACGAATTGGCGAAGCGGATCGAGGAGTACGAGTTCAAGCCCGAAGACGAACGCGACCTAGCGGAGTACCTCTTGCGGCGGGCTGCGATCGCTCAGGCACAGAACGAGCGTGACTTCACCTACGCCGTCGGGAAGGCGAGGGAGGATGGGTGGAGCTGGCGACGCATCGGCGAGGAGCTCGGATGTCCGCCCAGGCGGTGCAGCAGCGGTACGGACGATCTGCCTAGCGGACGCACTGCCGGGAGATGTTGTTGCGACCACCCCTTGCAAGGTGCAACGGCTCCGGCGGCTCGCAGAATCCGGAGGGGCATGGCCCGACGGATCCGTCTCGCTGATGCTCCAGGGGCTGGGTTGCCCATCGAGGGCCCGGCGCGGTCGCCGGACACTCGATCAGATCGGTGCGGCCGTAGGATTCGCTACGTGGTGACGCCGCGAAGTCGCACCCTCGGTCCTGCCTCGCGGCCCGTTGCCCTCCCGCGTGATGGTGATGACGCATCTGCGAATAGGGCGAGCGGCCGAGTGGTGGTACCGCAACACGTCCGATGGAGCGACCCCCAGCTCACCTACGACCTCGGGGACCGAGCCGATCGGATCCGGGTCTACGAGCAAGTGATGCGAGAGGGCACTGAAGATGACGTGCGCCGCTTCGTCGACGTACCCACCCTCGTCGATCTCTGGGACGACCTGGTCCTTCCGCCAGCCGTGCGGGCGGCGTGGGCAACGTGGTTGGAGAGTCGTTTGGGACCTGTCCTCCCGTGATGACGTCGCTGCGAGTGCGAGTAGCACGCATAGTCGGGAAGTCTTGAGGAGGCGCGCGCGTTCGCTCTTGCTGGCGGTGCCGCACTCATCGCCCGAGGCGACGTCGATCGTCGCACCCGCGACTTCGACTACTTTGGTCCGAGCAGAGCCCTCGTCGACGCTCTTGTTCCGTCCCGGACTGCCCAGAGACTTGAAGACGCGTCCCTATGCGCCATACCGACGCAATCGCCTGGCTTCAGCTGCGGTACGCGTCGCGTCGGTGGTCGATGTCGAGCACGATGTCTGTGCGTGAGCTCTCATCGATCCGGTAGCGAATCCGGTACTCCCCACGACGGGCTCTCCATTGGCCCTCGAATGGCGTCCGGAGAGGTGCGCCCACGCGCTCAGGTTCCTTCGCAAGCGCGCCGAAGATGAACTCGACGCAGGCCGCAGCGACGGACTCGGGCAGAGATTCGGCGAGTCTGCGTGCGGCGCTGCGGGCGACGACGACCCGATAGCTCAAGCGGTCTCGTCAGCGTCGCGACGCAGCAGATCCCGCACGGCACCTTCGTCGAGGACTGCGCCCTCAGAGACTTCTTGCTCTGCAGCCCGCACCCTTGCCTGTGCCGCAGGGTCGGCCATCAGCTCGAGGGTGGCCTCGATGGAATCCAGGTCCTCAGCCGCCACCAGCACGACGTACTCACGTCCGTTCTTCGTGATCCGGACCCGCTCATGCGTCGTTGCAACCTCCTCGGCGATCTCCGAAAGCCTGGCCTTCACCTCAGATAGAGGCAGAGTGCCCATAGACCAGAATCATAGTCTGCTTCGCCGTCATGCACCGCGCGGATCCACGGCAACCTCAGTTTGTTGAGTTCGCGCGAATCAAAGGCGAGCTCAACGAAATCTCAGCCGCCATCGAGGCGAATCTCGTTGGGGCTGCCACGTCTCAGGCCGCGATGACGACCGTCGTACCCTGCTGGATGGCCAAGGAGCCTCGTGACCGTTGAGGCGGAAGCCAACGATGTGGAGCTCACGGATCAGCTCTCGCACCCTCGCGTCGACCACGACGGCCGTCGGAGCGGCGGTCGCGCGTTTGGTCTCCGGCGGTCCACCCTCGGCGGTCTGTGATCGCTTGGCCAGCCGGTGGAGGAACGTGCGAGCGCTCGCCTGACGCACGTACGAGATCGGGAGTCGCCCGGCGACGGCGAGACCGAACCGCAGCTGGGCGCCGCGTCGACCATGCTCCGGACCGTTAACCGGCGTGCGTGTTGTCGAGCGCGAACGCGCTGTGGCGTCGGCACGTGTGAGGAGGGGGGTCCGCACGCGGCGTTCTTGCCGTGACGCTGAACCACGCTCCTGAGAAGTGCGCCGATTGCTCAGGGGTAGTGTCGCGCTCCCATGGAGCCAGTGACCACGCTCCCGACGGAGTCCCACACGGAGTTCGATGCGCAACCGTCGGTGCGTGGGAGTTGGCGAACCTATGGTCAGCCCGTCTCGGTTGCGCTCGTTTCAGGCGGCCTCGTGCTCATCCTGCGGGAGACCGGCATCCTCGTCGGCGCCGCGGCCGTTGCGGTCGCCGTGATCTGCTTTGTGCTCGCGCCGGGCACCCGCCAGTTCTCGGACCGATTCATGCTCGCCGCCGCGCTCTGCATCGGCTGGCTCCCTCTCATCGGATGGCTTCCCAGGATCGAGAGCCGGATCGATCTTCCCGGCGTGCTCTTGGCGATCGCGGTCGGGATCGTGGCGGCCCGGCAGCTTCGTCAGGGTCGACGAGGTCCGAGGACGGTGCAGCTGCCGTCGGCAGCCGAGTGGATCGCCCTGGGGCTCGGGGCCCTCACGAGCCTGTGGTGGGCACGCCCGTTCCGAGGGATGACGACCAGCGGGATCCTGGGGACGCTGCAGAACATCGGCTACGACAACGTCACTCACTTCGGCATGTTCCGGAGCAACCTTCGTCTCGGGAGCTTCGTACAGGCTCAGCCCACGCTTCCGGGTGGCGTGTCACGTCTCGGCTACGACTATCCGCAGGGGATCCATCAAGCGTGGGCGCAGCTCACGCGGCTGGTGCAGCCGCACGTGTCGCTCGCGTCCGCGTCGCTGCTTCACACGTATCTCACGGTGCTTTTGGTGACAGCGGGCGGCGCGGTGGCGCTTGGGTGCATGGCCGTGTGCCGCCTCTGCAAGGAGGACGTGCTCGTCGCCATCCCGGCGATGGCCGTGGTCCTCGCACTGTTCGCGGTCGGGACGTTCACGCCCTTCGACGGCTTCGCAAACTTTGAGCTCGCGATCGTGGCAGTTGCCACCGCCGTGACGCTCATGGTTCGCCCGACGCTCTCACCAGGGTGGAACTTCTTCGCCGTGGCAGGCATGGGTCTCGTCGCGGCGTACAACTGGTACCCGGTCGTCGCACTGATGGCGCCGGCACTCGTCGTTGCGTCGCTTCGTGCATGGCGCTCGTCACATGGTCGGGCAAGGGTCGCGATGACCGTCGTCATCTGCGGAACCGCGCTCGCCTACCTCAGGCCGGTGACGACCTTCTCGCACCGCGGTCTCAGCTGGTTGAACCAGCCGACCAGCTCGCTCGCGACACCCTGGGGCTTGCTCATCCTGGTGGTGGCCGCGCTGATCACGCTTGCTTGCGTCCGCCAGGTGTCCGATCCGGACCTGTGGACGAATGTCGTCATCGGCGGGGCGGCTGTCATGGGCGGAGGGGCCGTCGTGTTCTTCGCTGCCTACGAGGTGCACTCGACCGGGAGCGTCCCGTACTACGGCCAGAAGCTCGCCTCAGCGGTGCTCGCCATCTGCGCCGTGGTCCTCGTCGCCGTGGCGGCGCATCATCTCGTCAGATCGAGAGCTCGGAAGCGGCTCCCAACCCTGCTCGCGGTCGCCCTCTCGGGGCTCCTGGCCTTCGCTGCGCTTCAGTTCGACGGGTACGTAGGGCCGTCGGTCCTCTCCCCGTTCCCGTCCAACAACGCGGGAGGGATCGCGCTGCGCAAGCTCGTGTTCCAGCAGCCAAGGCGATCCATCGACGCCGCTCGTGTGCTCCTGGCAGCGCAACGCACCGGCGGCAGACCGGGGCGCTGGTTCTACCTCGAGCCGAACCCCCCTTCAGGGATCAGGTCCATCTTGCTGGCGCAGTGGTTCTTGGTCCTGCACGGCGATCCTGCCAACGAAGACAGCTTTGCTCCGACGCTCGATGGCACGTACTCGGCGAGCCAGCTCGCCCATGCCGTGCGTGCGACCTACCCGCACCCGGAGGAGAACGGGTTCCATCTCTTCGTGCCGGCGTGGCTGAGGCGGGCGATCGCTGAGCAGGATGCTGCATGGGGTCGTCCGGGCAGGCTGTTCGTGATCCCGACGCCCACGAGCATCTAGGAGGACCTCGACGCGCTGTCCCACCCGTCCATCGCGGGCGGACGCGGGCAGCGTGCGTCGACCCCCACGTCCGTCCGCCCCAGGAGACGACCCTGCGGTCCGGTCGCGCCGTGCTCCGGAGCTCCCCGGGCTCAGGGGAAGGTCGTGTTGTTGAGCGCGAAGTTCCACGTCGCGACGACGGGCGCACCGAGGCTCCCGTCCGGGCGCTGGGGGAGGTACGTCTCCTTGATGGCCCTGTACACAAAGGTCACGGTCTCAGTCGGGAACGTCCCCCCCGAGGAGCTGATGCTGATCGACGCCGCGTGGGCGTCGCTGAGCTCGATGAACTCCGAGTCGATGACGACCGGTCCCGCGTTTTTGCTCACCACGACGCTGAGCGTCGAGAACTTCGATCCGGTGCCGAGCGCGGTGAGGAATAGAGGCGACACCTGCGAGTCGAAGAACTGCACGGTCAGGGCCCTCGGCAGGGCCCGCGAGGCAACCGGCCCGGTCCGCGACACCGAGTCCGCCGCCTTTGCGCCCCATGAGAACCCGATGAGGTCTTGTGCGCCTATCCGGCCGGTCGATGGGCCGCCGAGCGAGGGACCGGTGGACTCCAGGTAGAGCCCGGCCGAGCTCGACGCAAGCGGTCGCGCCGAGGCGGTCGCCCACGCGGAGGCGCCGGCCATGATGCCCGCGCTCGCCGCCATCGCACCGACGGCGGTCGCGACGAGCACGAGTCTGCGTGTGTGTGTCATCGAACACCCCAATCTCTGTCGCTGGACGACCTGCATCGGGCCGTCGCGCCAATGATCTCTCGCCCCGGGGTCCGTCGCAGCGTCGTGCGCGGTCGTCGCTCGGGGACGCTGATCGGTCTCCGCCCGGCGCTGGTGCGGCTCGGCCTCGGCGGCGACCCGTGGGTGCCGCCCCCACGCAGCCGGCTACGCCTCACCCCTCCTCGCTCTGAGCTGCGCGCGGTCAGCGGCGTACCCGACCATCCACGTGGGCGCCAGCCGGAAGATGCGGATGTCCGGCCCCCACCCGAGCGGCGAGCTGCCGTAGTGCGCGGTCCAGTGGGCGAGCGTCTCATCCCACCCAGGCGCCGAGGGAGCGAGCCGCTCGGCGACCCCGTGCGAGAACACCGCCAGCACCTCGTTGTCGACGTGCGCGACGCTGACGGACGGGCGTGCGTCGAGGTCGTGCGCCTTTGCGGACGAGCCGCTCGTGCTCCACGTCCACGCGCCGTGCAGGAAGTGGCCGTCGACCGCGCTGATCCGCGGCGCGCCGCGTGCGGTGACCGTGGCGAGGGCGACGACCTTCATCCCGTCGAGCACGCTGACCACGTCGGGGGCAGAGAGCGCCCTGCGGTCGTCGATGATCTCGCGGAGGTGCGACGTGGAGCTGGCGCGTGAGCGGGCCAGCAGGTCCTCGAGATCGAGGAGCTCGGCGGCGGACTCGTACACCGTCGCCTACGCCGACCGCGCGCTCGTCGCACCTGCGGGCGTCTCCGCGGGCTCGATCGCGGCCGCGATCCGCTCCGCGGCCTCGCGCAGCTCGTCGTCGGTGACGTTGGGGAGCACGTCCTCCCAGATCGGCAGCATCATGCCGCGTGCCTCGAGCATCCCGAGCGGGCGCGGGATCAGCCAGACGTGGAAGTGCGCGCCACCGTCGCCCCAGCGGTACAGGTGCACGCGTGCGGTGCCGCCGAGGGAGAGGATCGCCCGCTCGACGCGTCCGACCACGCCCGCGAACGACGCGGCGGCCTCGGGCGAGAGGTCGCAGAACGAGTCCGCGTGCTCCCTCGACGCGAGCCACACCGCGCCGGGGAGGCTGCCCCCGACGGGCGGGTGCAGCGTCCAGCGGTCGTCGGACCACACCGCGGACGTCGCCGCACCGGTGCAGATCCCGCAGGGCTCCCCGCCGGGCTCGCCGCGGCGCGGCGGCTCGGGGATCACCCGCTCGCCGGGCTCGAGCACGACCAGCGGTGCTTGGTAGGGCAGCGTCATCTCGGTTCCTCTCTCTCACGATCGGTCGACGGGGTCGGGAACGCCTTGTGCGCCGTGAACAGCAACGACTCGCCCACGCGGAGCACGATCTCCTCGAACCCCAGGCTCCGGAGCATGACGAGCAGCACCGCGGGATCGATGGGGTTGTAGTCGTCCCCCTCGTGGAACTCATGCAGGCCGTAGCTCGCGAGGCTGTCGGAGCCGATGAACGCGCCGCCAGGCCGCAGCACCCGTCCGACCTCCGCGACGATGGCCTGCTGCAGCGCGAGCGTCGGCACGTGGTGCAGCATCGTGAAGGCGCCGACGGCGTCGAAGCTGCACCCCGGGAACGCGGTCGCCGTCGCATCGCCGATCACGACCTCGACGTTCGTCCCGACGAACCGTCCCGCGAGCGACTCGACGGCGTCCTCGTCCACCTCGAGCGCGACCAGCCGCTTGACGCGGTGGCGCAGCCACTCCGTGGACGCACCCGGTCCTGGGCCGATCTCGAGCATCTCGCCGCCGAGGTCGACGTGCGACGCGAGCCAGGGAAGGACGTCGCTGTGAAGGTACGCAGCCCACTCCGGGCTTGGGCACAGCTGCCGGTGGTTCTCGTTCACGGTGGCACCGTACGGGGGAGACCGCGCGCTTCCTAGTTCCTAGACTGCCAACTCGTGTCGTCAGACGGACAACGTCCGCTGCGGGACGTCTCGCTCGACGGCTCGAGCGACGACCTCGACGACGAGTGCAGGGTCGAGGGTCCCATCGCCGTCGTCACGTTCCCGATGCCCGCCGGGGTCGTCTTCGACTGGCACACTCACGCCGACCACCAGCTCGCCTGGGCGTCGATGGGAGTCCTCACCGTGCGCACGGAGCGGTCGGCGTGGGTGCTCCCGACAACTCGGGCCCTGTGGATCCCCGCGGGCGTGCAGCACGAGACGCTCTCCGAGGGCACCGCGACGATGCGGGCCGGGTACATCGACCCGGACCACTGCCCCGTGACGTGGACCGAGTGCACGCCGATCGTCGCCTCGCCGCTCCTGACCGAGCTCATCACCTATCTCGAGAGAGCGACCGACGCGGACGCGCGCGGGAACGCGATGCGCTTGCTGCTCGACGTGCTGGAGCCGGCGCCGGCCACCGCGGTGGACGTGAGGATGCCGGTCGAGGACCGCGCCCGCGAGGTCGCCGAGGCGCTCGCCGCGGCGCCCGCCGATTGCCGTTCCCTCGCGGAGTGGGGGCGGGAGGTGGGGGCGAGCAGCCGCACGCTCTCCCGCGCGTTCCTGGCCGACACCGGCCTCACATTCGGTCGATGGCGGTCGCTCGTCCGGCTGCGCGCGGCGATGGTCGCCCTCGCGGGGGGCGAGTCGGTCTCGAACGTCGCGGGGCAGGTGGGCTACGAGTCGACGAGCGCCTTCGTCTCTGCGTTCCGGCGTGAGACGGGTGTCACCCCTGCGTCGTACTTCCGCGCTCCCCGGTGAGCGCGGACCGCCCTCCACCCGCCAGCCGCCGCGACGCTCGCGCCCGCGCCGTTCGCACCGCTTCGCGCTGACCGTCGCCGAACCGTAGGCTCCCGGCGATGACACGCGCGCGATCGATCGGACGGCGATGACGGCCGAGATGCACGGGATGTGCACCGATCGGTTTGCAGCCGTGAGGGACACGCTGCAGCGCAGCCTGGACGAGGGGCGGGATGTCGGTGCCTCGGTGGCCGTCTTCCTCGACGGCGAACCCGTCGTCGACCTCTGGGGAGGGTCCGCAGACCCGGAACGATCCGTGCCATGGGGACCGGACACGATCACCAACGTCTTCTCGACCACCAAGACGATGACCGCGCTCTGCGCGCTGATCCTCGCGGACCGGGGCGAGCTCGATGTCCACGCCCCCGTCGCCAGGTACTGGCCGGAGTTCAAGGCGTCTGGCAAGGAGGGCGTCGAGGTGCGCCATCTGCTGGGGCACACGGCAGGGCTCTCGGGCTGGGCCGAGCCCCTCGCGCCGGAGGATCTCGCCGACTGGGAGAGGTGCACGTCGCTGCTCGCGGCGCAGGAGCCCTGGTGGGAGCCGGGCAGCGCGTCGGGGTACCACGCGGCGACGCAGGGCTATCTCGTCGGGGAGGTCGTCCGCCGCGTCAGCGGGCGGACGCTGGGCACCTTCTTCCGGGAGGAGGTGGCCGAGCCGCTGGGCGCCGACTTCCACATCGGGCTTCCGGCGTCAGCGGACGGACGGGTCGCACGGCTGATCCCCCACGCACCGACGGAGCTGGACGCGATCCTCGGCGACGCCGCGCTCGCTGACCGCGCCATCGCCGAGCGCACCCTCGGCAACCCGTCGATCACGGGGGAGACCTCGTGGGAGACCTGGTGGCGCCGTGCGGAGATCCCCGCCGCGAACGGGCACGGCAACGCGCGCTCGGTGGCCACGGTGCAATCGGTGCTCGCCTGCGGCGGAGAGAGCGGCGGCGTGCGCCTCCTCTCTCCATCGGGGTGCCGGGCCGTCTTCGAGGAGCAGAGCAACGGGATCGATCTGGTGCTCGGCGTGCCCCTCAGGTTCGGACTCGGGTTCGGCCTGGCGAACGAGCTGGCCCCGGTCGGGCCCGGCGCCTGCTTCTGGGGCGGGTACGGCGGCTCGCTCGTCTTCATCGACCAGGACGCCCGGCTCTGCGTCGCCTACGTCATGAACAAGATGGCCGACAACCTGGTCGGCGACCGACGCGGCATGGAGATCCTGCTCGCGGCCGCCACCGCGTAGGCGGCTGCCAGGCGCTCCCGAACGCGCTCAGCGGCGGACGAGTCGCAGCGGCCCCGCATCCCGGGGTCCACCGGCCCCTAGACCTCAGCCCGCTGGCGTCGTCGGTGGCAACGTGGTGGCAAGCCCCTGGAGCGCCGCGTCGAGGGCCCCGGCGCGGTCCGCCGTCGCCGCGGCGGCGTCCGCCAGCTGCTCGCCCGTCGCCGACGGCGACGCGCGCAGCAGCAGCTCAGCGCCCACCGCCGATGTCAGGCCACCGACCGCCTGCGCCGCGGTGCCCGCCGCGTCGCGCGCGGCCGGCGTCGGCGCGGAGGATGCGGCCTCCTCGAGCGCATCGCGCGCGCCCCCTGCACGGGTCTCGAGCATGGCCCACTCGATGGTCCCGGGCGGCTCAGTCGGCGCCGCGCGGAGCGCGGCGAGCGCGTCGCGGCCACCCTCGAGCGCGTGGGTGGCGACCGGCCTCCACGCCAGCATCGCTCTCGCGGTGCCCCGTCGCCGGACGATGAGCGCGGCCACCGCGGCGACCGCGGCCAGCACCGCGATCCCGACGACCACCCAGACCCACGTCGGGGTGCCTCCGGACGACGTGCCAGCTGGGACCGTCGTCGTCGTGACCGGGACGGTGGTCGTCGTGGGTGCGGTGGTCGAGGTCGATGTCGGCGGCACGCTCGTCGTGGTCGTCGGGGGCAGCGTCGTGGTCGTCGGGGGCAGCGTCGTGGTCGTCGGTGGGAGCGTCGTGGTCGTGGGCGCCGTGGTCGGTGGGACGGTGGTCGCTGGCCCGACCGTGGTCGTGGGCCGCGCCGGTGGTCTCGTCGTCGTCGAGACCGGCGGTCTGCTCGTCGTGGACACCGGCGGCCTTGTGGTCGTCGACGGCGCGATCGGTTGCGAGGGCGAGCCGCACGCAGCGAGCGCCGCGGCCGACGCCGCCAGGGTCAGCAGCAAGCCGCTGAGCCGCGCCCCCGGCCGGCGACGAGGAGGATCGGCGTCGCGCAGGCCCGGGTCGACGGCGACGACCGCGACGCGAGCCCTCGCAGAGCCACGGTGTCGGTGTGCGGTCCTCGTACCCATCAGCCTGGCGAACCGGCGCCCGCTGTGCAATCACCCTCCCTGGCCGCGCGTTCGGCGCAGAGGATTCTTCTGCCAGGACCCAGGGGTCGAGCGGTCTCGCTGGGCGGATCTTCAGTGCACGGCGGGAACGTGGCCACGCGCGCTCGCCGCGAGCGCGGGGTCCCACTCGCAGACCACGCACGCGTGGCCGATGACGGCGCGCCCGAAGGAGAGCGCGGTGCCGAAGGGGTCGTCGCTCGCGACGACGTCGTCCCACTCGAGGACGTACTCGCCGAGCGTGGCGTCCCAGCGCCCCGGGGACGGGATGGTCGCGTCGGCGAAGCCGGCCGGGGCGGGGAACGCGAACCCGTAGAACGCGGCGCGTCGGTGGCGCGCATCGCCGGGCCACCACCCGATCCCGATCTGCTCCGCATCGCCGTCGTTGCGCCCGATGAACGAGTCCGAGGTCGGGGTCGCGCTCCGCCCCGAGAAGAGGCTCACCGCCAGGTCGAAGCTGCCCCACCACGCGTTCACCGGCGTGGAGCGGCCCCGGTAGGGGGCGCGGAGCGCGCCCAGGACGAGCGCGGCGCGCGTGGCGGCCGCGTGGAAGGCGAGGACCTGATCGGGGTCGTAGGTGCGGTGGCGCTCGTCCTCGTCGAGCGGGTCCGTCCAGGCGACCTCCTGCGGGTGCATCGAGATCGAGACCGGCCCCGCCAGGGCGTGCACCGCCGCGAGCACCTCTCGGGTCACCGCGCCGACGGGTCGGTCCGGGGTCAGCGAGACGTGCCGGACACGGCTGTCGCTGTGCTCCACGACCACGTGGTGCATCCGCAGGTCGAGCACCACGGTCACGGCGCCCGATCGGTCCGGCGCCGGCAGCGGCAACGTCTCGATTCCCCGAGCCGAGAGCCGGAGCGCGGCGTGCTGGAGCTCGGGCTCAGGTGGCGCGAGGCGGGCCGCGAGCTTGCCGAGCACCTGGGAGTGGGCGTGCAACGTGTCGCAGGTCTCGGCCCACGCGGTGAGCGGGAGCGGCGGCCAGCTCGAGTCCAGGTGCGAAGGTGCCATCACCGGACCTCCTCTTGGTGCGGGATCGGGGGAGCAGTGCCTGGGGGTTGCCGGCTGCCGCCCGAGCCCGACGCGGCCGGGGCTCGCGCGATGCGCTTCGGTGGCATCATCGACCCACTCCCATGCGTGCTTCTCGCTTGACCGCCGCCGGGCGCGGCGTCCGACCCCCGTCATTCTCGACCCGATCGGGTTCGGCGTACAGGGGCAGGGGCCGGTGAGGGCCCTCCTCCCGCGCCCGTCGTCCGACGTCGACCTGGTCGAGGCGTACGCGACGCCCCCGGCGATCCCCTCGGGCCGTCCGTTCGTGCGCTGCAACATGGTCGCGGCCCTCGACGGGGCGATCACCGTGAACGGGCGCTCGGGCGGGCTGGGCGGGCCGGGAGACCGCCTGGTCTTCCAGGTGCTGCGCGCCGTCGCCGACGTGGTCCTCGTCGGCGCGGGCACCGCGAGGGCCGAGCACTACGGCCCCGTGCGTCTCGACGACGCGGCCCGCGAGCAGCGGCTCGCCCGCCGACAGTCGCCCGTGCCGCCGATCGCGGTGGTGACGGGGTCCGGGGCGCTCGACTGGTCCGCCCCGTTCTTCACCGACGCCGAAGCGCGTCCGATCGTGATCACGACGCGTGAGGGCGAGGCGGAGGTCCAGCGCGGTGCGTCCGGCCTCGCGGAGGTCGTCGTCGCAGGCGATGTGCGCGTCGACATGGCGGTCGCGCTCGAGGCGCTCGGCGCGGGGGGGCATCGAAACGTGCTCCTCGAAGGCGGTCCTGGGCTCAACGCGGACGTCATCCGGTCCGGCCTGCTCGACGAGCTCTGCCTCACGGTCTCGCCGCACCTCGTCGGCGGCGACGGGCCGCGCGTGCTCGCAGGGCCGGCGCTCGACCCCCCGCTCCACCTTGCGCTGGTGCACGTCCTCGAGGAGGACGGGCTGCTCTTCCTGCGACTCGCGGTCGAGAAGGGTGGGTAGGTGCTGATCCTCTGGGTGGCGCTGATCGCCTGGCCCATCGTGATCGCCGCCCGCTGGGGGGTCGACTTCTGGATGGAGACACGGCACGCGCACGACCACCCGGGTACCAAGGAGAAGCCAGGGAGGGACTGAGCATGATCCGGGCAGCGCGTCCGATGACCGCGTGAACCGCTCGCGGGCCTCGCTCGGACCGACGCATCGCGGGTGCTGCGATCTCCTTGGCGCTGCGTCGCTGCGTGGCCGTCGGGTGCCCGACCGGGCGAACGACCCCGGTCCCAGGTTCGCGAGTGCGCCGCCAACCGATCAAGCTGCGGCTAGACGATCACCCCGGCGCCGCCGGAGGAGGAGGTCACCGGCAGCCCTTCCGCCGCCCAGGCCAGCATCCCGCCCTCGAGGTTCGCGGCATCCATGCCCGCGGCGATGAGCGCATCGGCGGCGAACCCGGAGCGGGAGCCGGTGCGACAGACGCAGATGACCGGCGCGCCGCGCAGCTCGTCGATCCTGCCCGCGAGCTCGCCGAGCGGGACGCACCGCGCGCCCGGCGCGTGACCGGCGTCGAACTCCTCGGGCTCGCGCACGTCGAGGAGGACCGCGCCGTCCCGCGCCGCTTCGTCGGCGGTCAGGGAGTCCACGTCACGCCGCACGTCGGTGTCCCGTCCCGCTGCCGGCCCGCCGCACGACGCCACGGTACGCGAAGGGCACGACCTGCAAGACTGCCCGCGGAGGTCGATCGTGAAGATCAGCACGCAGCTCAGCTACGCCGGCGGGTTCAAGCAGGCCGCCGCGCAGGTCGTGGAGATGGAGTCGGCGGGGCTGGACCTCGTCTGGGTGGCCGAGGCGTACGGGTTCGACGGGCCGAGCCTGATGGGGTACGTGGCGGCGCTGACCGAGCGCGTCGAGATCGGCTCGGCGATCCTGCCGATCTACTCGCGCACCCCCACGCTCATCGCCATGACCGCGGCCGGCCTCGACGCGCTGAGCGACGGCCGGTTCCACCTCGGGCTCGGCGCATCGGGCCCGCAGGTGATCGAGGGGTTCCACGGCGTCCCGTACACCGCGCCGCTCGGGCGGACGCGCGAGATCGTCGAGATCTGCCGCGAGGTGTGGCGGCGCGAGACCCCGCTCGAGCACCACGGCCGCTACTACGACGTGCCGCTAAGCACCGGCGAGGGCACGGGGCTCGGCAAGGCGCTCAAGATCATCGCGCACCCCGTCAGGCCGCGGATCCCGGTCTGGGTGGCCGCGCTCGGGGAGCGCAACGTGTCGATGACCGCCGAGGTCGCAGAGGGGTGGCTCCCCATCCTGTTCATGCCCGAGCGTGCCCGCGAGGTCTGGGGCGCACCGCTCGCCGAGGGACTCGCGAAGCGGGACCCGGCCCTCGGCCCGCTCCAGATGAGCGCGGGCGGCTTGCTCGCGATCGGGGACGGCGAGGACGTCTCCGCGCTTCGCGAGCTCGCCCGACCCCACGTCGCGCTGTACGTCGGGGGGATGGGCGCGAAGGGCAAGAACTTCTACAACGAGCTCGCCTGCCGGTACGGGTTCGAGCGCGAGGCGGCCGAGATCCAGGACCTCTACCTCGCGGGCAAGAAGCGGGAGGCAGAGGCGATGGTGCCCGACGAGCTGCTGGAGCGCACGACGCTCTGCGGTCCGGAGGGCTACGTGAAGGAGCGGGTCGCTGCGTTCAGGGAGGCCGGCGTCACGCACCTGCAAGTGGTGCCGCTGCCCCGATCCGGCCAGCGCGCGGCCGATCTCATCGAGCTCGTGAAGGGGTACGCCTCCTAGCGAGGACGCGACGCGCGTCCGTCTCGGGTCCGCCTGCGATGCCCGCCGGTTAGGGTTCGCGCTCCGAGGGGGAGGCGCCGTGCCGACGATCGAGGCCAACGGGCTCACGCTCTGCTACGAGACCGAGGGCGACCCGGCGGACCCGCCGCTCCTCCTCGTCCACGGGCACGGCGCACAGCTGATCGCCTGGCACGAGGAGCTCGTCACGGCGCTCGCGGGCCTCGGGCTCTTCACGATCCGGTTCGACAACCGGGACGCCGGCCTCTCCACGCACCTGCCCGAGCGCGGCGTCCCCGACGTCCTCGCGATCGTGAACGGCGACGCGGCGACCATGCCGTACTCCATCGACGCGATGGCCGACGACGCGGCGGCGCTCGTCGGGGCGCTGGACGTCGGCCCCGCGCACGTGCTCGGCGTCTCGATGGGCGGGATGATCGCCCAGGCGCTCGCGATCCGGCACCCCGCCCGGACCCGCTCGCTGACCTCGGTCATGTCCTCGCCGGACCCGATCCGCGTCGGCCAGCCCACCCAGGCCGTGCTCGACACCATGTTCGAGCCGACGCCCACGACGCGCGACGGGATCATCGCGATGGCGCTCGAGTCGTGGCGCCGGACGGGCTCACCGGGGCTCGGCATCGACGAGGCGTGGATCGTCGACGTCACCGCGCGGTCCTTCGACCGCTCGTTCGACCCCGATGGCGTGGCCCGCCAGATGGGCGCCATCGTCGGCTCGGCGGACCGGCGACCCGGGCTCGCCGGCGTGGCCGTCCCCACGCTCGTCGTCCACGGCGCCGCGGACCCGCTCGTCACGCTCCCCGGCGGGGAGGCGACCGCGGACGCTGTCCCCGGCGCGACGCTGCTCGTGATCGACGGGATGGGCCACGACCTGCCGAGGGTCGTCTGGCCCGAGTTCCTCGACGCCGTCGCCGACGTCACCGGCGTCACCGCGCCGCTCGGCTAGTGAGTCAGGTCACTAGGTCCGATCCTCGAGCGTCTGGTCCTCCAGGCCGCCCTGGCGCACCCAGGTCGCGTACATCGCCGCGTACCTGCCGCCCGCCGAGACGAGCTCGTCGTGCGAACCGGTCTCGACGATGCCGCCGTCCTCGACCACCACGATGCGGTCGGCGCGCTTGGCGGTCGTGAGCCGGTGCGCGATGAGGATCGCCGTGCGCCCCTCGAGGAGCCGGTTGAGCGCCTGCTCGACCACCGTCTCGCTCCGAAGGTCGAGGCTGGAGGTCGCCTCGTCGAGGACGAGCACCCGCGGGTGCGAGAGGAACGCGCGCCCGAGCGCGAGCAGCTGGCGCTCGCCCGCCGAGAGCGTCTGGCCTCGGTCGTGGACCATCGTGTCGACGCCGCGCGGCAGCCGCTCCACCAGCTCGCGGAGCCCGACCGCGTCGATCGCGTCCTCGACCTCGGCGTCGTCCGCGTCCTGGTGCGCGAAGACGAGGTTCTCCCGGATCGAGCCGGCGAAGAGGAACGGCTCCTGGGGGACCACGCCGATCTGGCTGCGCAGCGAGTGCATCGTCACGGCGCGGACGTCGTGGCCGTCGACGAGGACCGCGCCCTCGTCGGGGTCGTAGAAGCGGTTGACGAGCTTCGCCATCGTCGACTTCCCCGCACCTGTCGGGCCGACGAACGCGACCGACTCGCCCGGTGCGATGGCGAGGTCCACGTGCTCGAGGACCGGGTGGCCGGGGACGTAGGAGAAGGTGATCTCGCGGAACTCGATCGCGCCGGTGACCGGCGGCAGCGCCTCGGCCCCCACGCGCTCGTCGACGCTCGGCGGGGTCTCGACCAGCTCGCGCAGCCGGATGATCGACGACCGCCCCTGCTGGAGCACGTTGTACTGCTGCACGAGCAGCTGGATCGGCTGGAAGAACCGGCCCAGGTAGAGGACGAACGAGACCAGCACCCCGATCGAGAGCTGGTCGTGGAGGACCGCGTTGCCCCCGACGCCCAAGAGCAGCGCCTGGCCGAGGATGGTGATCGTGACGGTGGCCGGTCCGTAGATCGCGTTGGCTCGGCCCGTGTAGAGGTTGGCGTCGCGGTACTCGCCGACCACGTTGCGGTGCTGCACCACGTTGTAGCGCTGCCGGTTCGTCGCGGTGATGACGCGGACGCCGTAGAGGGACTCGGAGAGGTCCGAGAGCACGTTCGCGATCCCGTCGCGGGCGCGGAGGTATCCGCGCTCGGACGCCCGGTGGAACCAGATCGTGAGCACGAGGAGCAACGGGACGACCGCGACGATCGAGAGCATCGCCAGCTTCGCGTCGAGCTTGAAGAGCACGATGATGATCGTCACCATCGAGACCAGCTGGATGCCGAAGGAGCTGATCCCGTCCTGCAGGAACTGCTGGAGGTTCTCGATGTCGCTCGTCATCCTGCTCATGAGCACACCGGCCTTCTCCTCGGTGAAGAAGTCGAGGCTGAGCCGCTGGAGGTGCGTGAAGACGAGGATCCGGAGCCTGTGCATGACCCGCGCGGCGAGCCGGCCCCAGAGGTGCACGCCCGCGCGCTGCGTGTACGCGACGACGAAGGAGATCACGAGGTACGCGGCCGCGTACATCTCCACCTTGCGCAGGTCGTGCGCCTTGATCCCGTAGTCGATCGCCCACCCGACGAGGAGCGGGCCCGCCACGCCGAGCGCGCCCACGACGAGCACGCACGCCGCGCCGCCCGCGACGAGCACGGGGTGCTCGCCCACGAGCATCGGGATCGAGAGCCGCTGGCGGTCCCGCGCGGAGGGGCGCTGGGTGAAGACCTCGGTCGAGGGCTCCGGTGCCGGCTCGGTGGCGAGGATCCGGTCGACCCCCTGCTGCAGCTCGGTCGGGATCCCGCCGAAGGGGAGCCCCGCCGACTGCGCCGCCGCCTGCGCGCCGACGAACCCGCCGCCGCCTCCGCCCCCGAACCCGCCGCCGCCCCACGCCATCAGCCGTCCACCTGCTCGGCGCCGACCGCGGCCTCGTCCTCGTCGTCGAGCGTCGTGCGCGCCAGCACCTCCCCGTAGAGGGAGGTGGTTGCCAGCAGCTCGGCGTGGGTGCCGCTCGCCACGACCCTGCCCTCGTCGATGAGGAGCACGCGGTGGGCGAGGGCGATCGTGGAGAGCCGGTGGGCGATGACGACCGTCGTGCGGTGCTCGAGGAGGATGGAGAGCGCCGCGTGGATCTCCTGCTCGACGTGGACGTCGATCGCGCTGGTCGCGTCGTCGAGCACCAGGATGGGCGGGTTGATCAGCAGCGTCCTCGCGATGGCGATCCGCTGGCGCTGGCCACCCGAGAGGGTGTAGCCGCGCTCGCCGACGACCGTGTCGTAGCCGTCCGGGAGCCGGACGACGAACTCGTGCGCGTTCGCGGCGCGGGAGGCGGCCTCGACCTCCTCGAACGTCGCGTCCGGCCGGCCGTACGCGATGTTGTCGCGGATCGAGACCGAGAACAGGAACGCCTCGTCCTGGACGACGCCGACGGCCGCCCGCAGCGAGCCGAGCGTCACGTCCCGGACGTCCTGGCCGTCGATCTCGACGCTGCCGCCGGTCACGTCGTAGAACCGGGTGAGCAGCCGGGCGACCGTGGACTTGCCCGACCCCGTCTCGCCGACGATGGCGACCGACTCGCCCGGATCGACCTCGAAGCTCAGGTCCTCGAAGATCGGGGTGCCGTCACGGTAGGCGAACGCGACGTGGCGGAACTGGACCCGTCCCTCGCTCGCGTCCAGGTCGACGGCGTCGGGGCGCTCCGTGATCTCGACCGGCTCGTCCATGATCTCGAAGATCCGCTCCGCGCTCGCCTTCGCGCGCTGGCCCATCATCACGAGCATCCCGAGCATCATGAACGGTGCCTGCAGCATCCCGAAGTAGAGGTTGAAGGCGAACATCTCGCCGATGTTGATCGTGCCGTTGATGACCAGCCACCCGCCGAGGCCGAGCACGATGGCGAGCCCGACCTGCGGGAGGTTCTGCACCCACGGGGTGAACTCGGCGCGGATGTCCGCGTCCTTGATGTACGCCCACTCGACCCGCTTCGCGGCGTCGGCCAGCTTGCGAAGCTCGGCCTGCTCCTGGGCGAACGCCTTCACCACGCGGACGCCGTTCACGTTCTCGTCGACGACCGTCGCGACCCCAGCGAGCCGGGACTGGATGACCCAGGAGATCGGGAACATCATCCGGCGCATCCGGACGCCGACCCAGTAGAGCATCGGCATCATCGCCAGCGCGACGATCGCGAGCAGCGCGCTGTAGTAGAGCATGAACCCGAACGCGATGACGCCGATCGAGCACTGCACGACGATCAGCGGCGCGAACGTCGTGTACATCTGCACGCTGCGGATGTCGGAGTTGGCCCTCGAGATGAGCTGTCCTGACTGGACCCGGTCGTAGAACCCGAACGAGAGCGTGGAGAGGTGCTCGTAGATCAGGTTCCGAAGGTCGAACTCGATGTCGTACGCGGTCCGGTACATGTAGTACCGGGAGACGAGCCCCGTGGCGCCGGCGAGGACGCCGAGGACGACGAGCTCCACCACGTACCCGGTGATGGACGGCCTCGGGATCGATCCCTTCGCGTGCACGTACCCCGTGATGGCGTTCGTCGCGTTGTTGATGACGTTCGGGGCGAGGATCTGGAACACCGAGCTCGCGAACGAGAGGACGATGAACGTGGCGAAGCCGTACCGGTGGCCACGGAGCACCGGCAGGACGCGGCGGAGCCACGGGAGCGTGACGTCGGGGTCGGGTCGCGCCGGCGGCCGCCGGTACCGGGACGCGACCCCCGTGGGGTAGTACGGGGAGCCCTGCGTCTCTGGGTGTTCCGGAGCGGTGATGCTGCTCATCGCACGTCGAACGAGACGCGCGAAACGAGCATGGCGTCGAGGATACCGGCCGGGTCGAGCACGAGGGCCGCGGCGTCGCGAGAATGCGAGCGACGCCCGTGCTAGACGTGTCGACGATGCAGGACGGCCGCGTCACCATCCTCGATCACCCGCTCGTGCACCACCGGCTTCGCTACCTCCGGGACGAGCGCACCGAGAACCCCGAGTTCCTCCGCCTCGCGGGCGAGCTCTCCCGGTTCGTGGCGTACGAGGCGTTCCGCCACGCCCCGCTGACCGACACGACGGTCGACACCCCAGTGGAGCGCGGCGTGCGCGCGCGCGTCGTCGAGGAGGAGTACCTCGTGGTGCCGATCCTGCGGGCGGGCCTCGGGATGGTCCCCGCCGTCCAGGAGGTCGTCCCGCACAGCCGCGTCTGCCTCGTCGGGCTTCGGCGCGACGAGTCGACGCTCGAGCCCGAGGTCTACCTCGACGGGCTGCCCGACCGCATCGACGGCGCGCACGTCGTCGTGTGCGACCCCATGCTCGCGACCGGCGGATCGTTGGTGCAGGTCGCCGGCATGCTCGTGGCGCGCGGGGCAGCGGACATCACCGCGCTCTGCCTGATCGCGTCGGTTCCAGGCGTCAAGCGGTTCTGCGCCGCCTACCCGACGGCTCGGGTCGTGGCGGCCGCGCTCGACGAGACGCTGAACGACGTCGGGTACATCGTCCCGGGGCTCGGGGACGCCGGGGACCGGCTGTTCGGGCCGCCGCCGCGCTGAGGCGGCTTGCCGGGGAGCGTCGCGCTCCTCCATGCTCGCCGGATGGCGCGCCAGACGTACCCCGCGGTGATCGGCTCCCAGCGTGTCGAGCTGCCCGTCGTCCCGATCGACGGTGATCTCGGCATCGCGCTCCTCATCACGGTCGACCTGGGGATCGCCTTCTGCGCGCGTGCCGGCGAGGAGCTCGGCGACGCGCTCCGTGACCTGCGCCCCGACGCGGTCGTCTCCATCGCCACGATGGGCATCCCCGTGGCGATCGAGGTGGCGCGGAGGCTGGGCCAGGACGGGTACGTCGTCCTGCACAAGACCCCGAAGATCCATCTCCACGACGCCGTCACCGAGCCCGTGCACTCGATCACGACCGCCCAGGAGCAACGCCTCCTGCTCGACCGGTGGCGCGTCGACGCGATCGCCGGCCGTCGCGTGGCGATCGTCGATGACGTGGTCTCGACCGGGGCCTCCGCGGCCGCCGCGCTCCGGCTGCTCCGTCGCGTGGACGCCGAGCCCGTGGCGATCGGCGCGCTCGCGACCGAGGGACAGGCATGGCGCGCCGAGCTCGCGGACGACGCGCCGCTGGTTCGCGCCCTCGGCACGCTTCCGCTCTTCCGGCGCGGGAGCGGCGGGGGGTTCGAGCAGCTAGAGGACGGCTGAGAACCCGAGCGCAGCCTGCTGGCGACGGACAGAGGCGGCGGCGAGCCCGAGGTACGCGAGCGCACCCACGGCGAGCCCGAGGAAGATGGAGAGGTCCGCGCCACCGGTGTGCACGGTGATCGGGTTCGCCCAGCTCGGCAGGAACGACGCGCTCGAGGCGAGCAGGGCGGCGATTCCGCCGAGCAGCTGGGCGGTGAGCGCCGGCCACCCGATCCCGTCGCTCCACCAGTAGGGGCTCGCAGCCGTCGTCGTCTGGAGCCCGGGCGGGTCGTAGCGGTTCCGGCGGAGCAGCCAGTCGGTGAGGAAGATCCCGCACCACGGGGCGATCCACACGATCACGATGGCCACGAAGTCCCGCAGCAGCGTCGAGAACTGCGAGTTGAAGACCGCGTAGTACGTGATCCCGAGGCAGATGGCGCTGTCGAGCAGCACCGCGTTGGTCCGCCGGATGCGCAGGCCCATGGCCTGAAGGGTGACCCCTGACGAGTACAGGTCGAGGCTGTTGATCGCGAAGAGCTGGACGACGACGAAGCACATGAAGACGACCACGAACCAGCCCGGGATCGCGTGCTGGTCGAGGAACGCCCCGAACGGGTACGCGCCGCCCCACGACCTCTGGGTCCCGACGAACGAGAACACGGCGGCGCCGAGCGCCATCAGTGCGATCTCGGGCAGCGCCGTGGCCACGAACAGCCACCCGACGACCGACCGCGACGAGACGGACCTCGGCAGGTACCGCGAGTAGTCGTTGCCGTTCTCCGTCCACCCGAGGCCCGAGAGCGCGATGGTGAACGCCAGCCCGGCGGTCCAGAGCTGCCAGGTGACGCCGGTGGCGGGCACCGCGTGGGCGTGGCCGACGGCGAACCCCGCCAGCACGACGTAGATCGCCACGAACGGCGCGACGAGCCACCGCAGGACCTTCACCATCGTCGCGTGGCCGAGGAAGGGGAGCACGACCTGGACGGCCACGGCGACGAGGATGAGCGACGCCTTGAGCCCGGTGGTCGGGGCGACGCCCGCCTTTCCGGCGAGCACGATCCCCGCGCCCACGATGAGGATGAGGCCCTCGGCCTCGAACCCGATCATCGTGAGCCAGTTGCACAGCGCGATGACCCGGGAGCCCCGTGGGCCGAACGGCGCCCGGTTGATCGTGAACGTCGTGGTGCCGGCCTGGGGCCCCTGGAGCGAGGCCAGCCCGACGAGGAGCCAGGAGAGGTTCCCCACGACGATCAGGATCAGCGCGTCGGGCAGGGAGAACCCGAACGTCATGAGGATCGCGCCGTAGACGAGGTACTCGACGTTGACGCTGGCCCCGGCCCAGAGCCCGGCGATGGCGCGGGGGGTCGCCCAGCGCTCCGGCTCCGGGATGAAGTCGATGCCGCGCTGCTCGACGTGGAACGCGAGATCCGCCTCGGGGAGAACGTCGACCACGCCGGTCAGCTTTGGCCTCCTCGTCCGCGGGCCCGATCCGCGCCTGTTCGAGTATGGCGCACGCGATCCCCGGGGCCGCGCCGCAACACCGCGCCGGTAGCGTGGCCTGGGTGGGGAACCCTCCTTCTTCCATGCCGCTGGTTGCCGCCCGGGGACTGGTCAAGCGGTTCGGCGAGTTCACGGCCGTGGACGGGATCGACTTCGAGATCTACGGCGGCGAGAGCTTCGGGTTCCTCGGGCCCAACGGAGCCGGCAAGACGTCGACGATGAAGATGGTGTCCTGCATCTCGCCCGCGACCGAGGGCGAGCTCACGGTCCTCGGGATGGACCCGCAACGTGAGGGCCCGCGCATCCGCGCCCGCCTCGGCCTCGTGCCCCAGGAGGACTCGCTCGAGCTCGAGCTCACCGCCATGGACAACCTCATCATGTACGGGCGGTACTTCGACCTGCCGAGGGCGGAGATCAGGCGTCGCGCCACCGAGCTGCTCGAGTTCACCCAGCTCGCCGAGCGCGCGAACGACAAGGCAGACAACTTCTCGGGCGGGATGAAGCGACGCCTCACGATCGCGCGGTCGCTGATCTCCGAGCCCGACCTGCTCATCCTGGACGAGCCGACGACCGGGCTCGACCCCCAGGCACGGCACCTCGTGTGGGAGCGGCTGTACCGCCTCAAGTCCGAGGGGGTCACCCTCGTGATCACGACGCACTACATGGACGAGGCCGAGCAGCTCTGCGACCGGCTCGTCGTGATGGACCGCGGGAAGATCGTGGCGCACGGCGCGCCGCGGGATCTGATCGAGCGGCACTCGACCCGCGAGGTGCTCGAGCTGCGCTTCGGGCTCAACGGGCACGGCCCGCACGCCGTGGTCGTGGAGGACCTCGCCGAGCGGGTCGAGGAGCTGCCGGACCGCCTGCTGCTCTACGTGAAGGACGGGGACGAGGCGCTCGCCGCGGTCCACGCGCGCGGGCTCACCCCGGAGAGCGCGCTCGTCCGGCGCTCCACGCTCGAGGACGTCTTCCTCCGGCTCACCGGGCGCACTCTGGTCGACTGAGATGACCACGACCCGCGACCCGATCACCGCGCGGGGCGCGGCGCAGCCCACGGTCGGATGGCCGCCGTGGCGCCGGGCGCTCTGGTACCACGCGGCGTTCTGGGCGCGCACCTGGCGCGGGCAGGTGCTCTCCAGCTTCCTGTTCCCGATCCTGTTCCTCGCCTCGATGGGGCTCGGCGTCGGGCAGCTCGTGAACAACCACGCGGGCGGGGTCGACGGCGTGCCGTACCTCGACTTCGTGGCACCGGCGCTCCTCGCGATGAACGCGATGCAGATCGCGTCCAACGAGACCATGTGGCCGATCCTCGCGTCGTTCAAGTGGACGCGGAGCTACTGGACGGCCGTCTCGACGCCGGTGAGCGCGAAGGACCTGGTCATCGCCAAGCTCTCTTGGGTTGGGATCCACGTCGCGATGGTGGGCGTCTCGTTCACGCTGGTCGTCGCGATGTTCGGCGCGCTGCACAGCCCGTGGGCGGTGCTGCTGCCGCTCGCCGGGGTGCTCACAGGGCTCGCGTACGCCGCGC
>Ga0306920_100000840_pt1 | contig 37256 bp, 28 predicted proteins | sample flu12Cox44000170_FD_204666 | JGI IMG/M metagenome (GOLD analysis project Ga0306920, IMG submission 204666) | Lab enrichment of tropical soil microbial communities from Luquillo Experimental Forest, Puerto Rico - flux4day.12C.oxic.44.000.170 (v2)... | ecosystem: Environmental > Terrestrial >... | reverse complement strand
AGCAGATCGACCTGGTGAAGGCGATGTGCGCCCGCTATCCGCACGACCTCGGCATGGCCTACAGCGCTGCCGACATCACCAGGCTGCATCGCGCCGGCGTGATCGCCTCTCTGATCGGCGTCGAAGGCGGCCACCAGATCAACGATTCGCTCGCCGTGCTGCGTGCCTACTACGACGCCGGCGCACGCTACATGACGCTCACCCATTCCTCCAACACCGCCTGGGCCGACTCGGCCACCGACATGCCGCTCCATCACGGCCTGACGCCGTTTGGCAAGGAGGTCGTTCGCGAGATGAATCGGCTCGGGTTGCTGGTGGATCTGGCGCACGTGTCGGAGGACACCATGCGCGCGGTGCTCGCCGTGAGCGAGGCGCCGGTGATCTTCTCGCATTCCTCGGCGCGGGCGCTGGTCGATCATCCGCGCGACGTGTCCGATGAGGTGCTGCGCCTCGTGGCGCGCAACGGCGGAATCGTGATGGTCAACTTCGCCCCGCCCTACGTGTCGGATGCTCGGCGCCGATGGGCGGCGGACCGCATGGCCGAGGAGGCGCGCAGCAACACTCCGCCCTTCGGCGGCCTCTACATCGGTCAGCCCGAGCGCGCTGCCGCCGCGCTCAAGTCGTGGGACATGGCTCACCCCAAGCCGCCGGTCACGCTCGCCGATGTGGCCGATCACATCGAGCACATCCGCAAGGTGGCGGGCGCCGATCATGTGGGTCTCGGCTCGGATTTCGATGGGATTCCCGAGACCCCCACCGGCCTCGAAGGGGTCGATCGATTTCCGGCGCTGCTGCAGGAGCTGGCCCGGCGCGGTTGGAGTGATGCGGACCTCGGCAAGGTCGCCGGTGGTAACCTGCTGCGGGTGATGTCGCAAGCGGAGGTCGTCAGTGCGCGGCTGCGCACTGAGCGGCCGCCTTCGAACGCCACCCTTGCCACGCTCGATGGGGGCAAGGCTGCCGCAACGCCAGCGAAGTGAGGACATGCGTCAGTTATCGAGATCATGGGCCCTGGCAGCCGCTGCCTGGGGCGCAACGGCTGTAGCAGTGGCGGAACCCGTGCCTGCCGCACTGCAGGCCTGCGTGCGCATCACGGAGGACAGCGAGCGTCTGGCCTGTTTCGACCGGGAGATCGCGGCGCTCTCCGCGGCGTATCGTCCGGCGGCCACCGCGGGCGCCGGCGCCGTTGCTGCCGCCTCAGCCGCTGCAGCTCCGAGCGCAAAGGCGGCGGCTCCCGCGGCCAGCGCCGCGGCTCCCACGGCAAGCGCCGCGGCTTCCCTGACCCCGCAGGAAGAGATGGGACTGTCGTCCGCAGGCATTCGCAAGCTCGAGGTTGAAAAGGGCATCAGCCCCGCAGCGAAGCCGCCGAGGGAGCTCACGGCTCACCTCGCGAGCGTCTCCCGCAATTCCGCCGGTCGTGAGGTGTTCACCCTCGACAATGGGCAGGTGTGGCGGCAGTCCGAGACGCGAGCGCGTTTCGAAGCGCACGCCGGCGACGCGGTGAAAATTGCTCCCGGCGGAATGGGCTCGTTCTGGCTCTCGACCGACGTGCACAACCAGACGCGGGTCGTGCGCGTGATCACCCCCTGAGGGCGGTCCGCAGGGGACCGAGCCACGGCTCGTACTTGCGCCACTGGTGGAGGCCTTCGCGGTAGATCGGCCGTCGTACCTGCTCGGAGCTCAAGGTGCGCACCCCACGCGCAGTCTTGTGGAACTCGAGGCATGCCGGCTCGAACTGGAGCCCGAGAAACTCCAGCACACGCCGCACGCTGCCCTCGAGATCGTCCACCACTTCCTCATGGCGCACCTGCAGCACCTTGCCCGGCAGCGCGCGGTCCCAGTGATCCATGAGCTCCACGTAGTTGCGGTAGTAGCGGCCCATGTCCGCGAGGTCGTACGTGAACTCGTGGCCGCTCACGAACAGCTGCTTGAAGTTGCCGAAGCAGCAGGCCATCGGCTCGCGCCGTGCATCGATGATCTTCGCGTTGGGCAGGATCAGATGAATGAAGCCGATGTCGCGGAAGTTGCCGGGCATCTTGTCGATGAAGAAGGGCGCGCCGTGCCGGTAGACGCGCGTCTCCTCCAGATAGGTCTCACCGAGCTCGCGCAGCTCGGAGGCGGTGAGCTCGGCGAGCACGGCGGGGTATTTCGGTGCCTCATCCGCCACGCGGTTGCGGAACTGGTGGACCAGGCGCGGAATCTCGGGGAGCTCGAGCGTGCCGTCGATCTGCGAGTGCGAAGAGAGGATCTGCTCGATGAGCGTCGAGCCTGAGCGCGGCAATCCCACGATGAAAATCGGATCGGCGCGCTGGCAGCCATAGCCACGACGAGCGGCGAAGAAATCGCTCGTGCACACCTCGGCCTGCAGACGCAGGTTGCGCTCGGCGATCTCCGGCTTGTACATGAGCTCCGAGCGCTTGAGCGCGTTGCCGCGCTGGTAGTACTCGAAGGATGCGGCGTAGTCCTGCCGGTCTTCCAGCGCCTTGCCGAGCGCGAAGCAGAGCTGGCAGCGCTCGGCAAGTGGCGCCTCGGGTGCGGCTTCGGCTGCGCGCATGCGCGCGATCTCACCCTCCGTGAATCGATAGCTCTTCATGTTGGCGAGCGCGAGGAACGCCCCACCCGCACCCTGTGGCAGAGCCGCGGCGACGCGGAAAGCGCTGATGGCCTCGTCCGCCCGGCTGCCGCGTGTCTTCAGCAGATGCGCGATAGACAGCTGCAGCTCGGCATCCCCCGGCGTCTCCGCGAGCAGCTGCCGGTAGACGCGCAGCGCTTCATCGTATTCGCCGAGCCCATCGCAGGCGCTCGCGTACAGTCGCCGCCACTGCGGATGGCCGGGCGCGACGCTGAGAAGGCGGCGCGCCTGGTGGAGTGCCGGCAGGTAGCGGCGCCGCTGCATGAGCACCGTGCCGTATTCGTAGCGCGCCTCATGATGATCGGGCGCGCGCTCGAGGACGTTGTCGAGGAGGTACTCGGCATCATCGAGCACCCCGAGCCGCACGGCGATCTGCGCCAGGAGGCGCATCCCTTCGAGGTGGGCGCCGTGACTGACCAGGTAATCGCGCACCAGCTCTTCGGCCGCCTCGAGCTGCCCTGCAGCGAGCAGATCCGCGCCGCGCGCGAGCTGCGGCGGCAGAACTGCCATGGCTGTTTCCGGGTGCATCCCGCAAAAATATGCCGCCGGAGGCCGGCTCGGCAAGGGGCGCCCCGGGCGCAAAAAAACAGCGGGCCAATCGGCCCGCTGCACAAGGTAAGTCGCTGGAAGTGAGTTGTTGTTAGAAATCGTAGGTGATGTTCAGGTACATGTACCGACCGAGGGTGTCGTACACCTGCGGATAGGTGTTGCCGTTGAAGAACGGCGCCGGCAGAGCGACGGCCAACGGGGCGGCGATGATCGGCGGGTCCTTGTCGAGCACGTTGTTGATGCCGAATCGGGTCGTGAGGCCCTTGTAGCGGTACATGAGCATCAGGTCGAAGTAGTCGCGACTGCCGATCGTCTCGAGCGCGGGAAAATAACTTGCCGCGACGGCAGCCGGGTTATACAACAGTGGACTCGGATTCGCGAGGTCGGTCTTCATGGAGTTGATGTGCCGCCACCTCACCATGAAATCGAGTCCGTTCAACGGCGTGGCCCAGGTGTCGGTGAAGACATGCCGCCACTTCGGTACGGGGTTGATGGTGCTGTTGCAGGTCGCGCCGTAGTAGCCCGCGCAGTTATAGGCGCCTGAGCCGTTATACGGCTCGGTGATGAAGTCGAAGGTGTAGGTTCCGAGGAGATTGAAGTCCATGTGTCCGAGACCGCCCATCTCCAGGCGGTAGTTGAGGTTCACATCCATGCCGCGGGTCCGCTGGAAACCGAGGTTGAGGAGCGGATCCCCGACATAACCGTTGGTCGAGAACCAGAGGGAACCGGCGTCATCCCGGTGCACGCCGACGAACTGGCCCTGCTGCGTCGTGTTGCAGAAGGAGTCATTGGCGCTGAGTGTGCACTGGTTCACGATGAAGTTGGCGCCGTAGCTGGTGATGACGTCCCGGATCTTGATGTCGAAGTAATCCAGCGTCATGTTGAAGGTGGGCAGTATGCTCGGCGTGATGACGAGACCCGCCGTGTAGGTGTCGGCGATCTCGGGCTTCAGCTGCGGATTGCCGCCGATCTGGCCGTTGTACTGCCCGGCGGGGTTCCCCGGCGTACCGAGGGTGCCATATTGCGCGGCGTTCACACCGACCGGTGGCGGCCGCCGGCTGCAGGTCGCGAGGCTCGCGACCGCCGGCGAGCCGGAGGAGCTGGCGCAGGGATCCGCCGAGCCATCCAACGCCACGAACTTCTGTGCGAACAGCTCCTGGAGGTTCGGCACGCGCACTGCGCGGTTGTAGCTGCCGCGCACCCGCACGTCCGAGGTCGGCGCCCAGTCGATGCCGAACTTGTAGGTGTTGGTGTTGAATCCGAGGGTGTAGCTGGAATAACGATAGCCACCCTCGATCGACAGCTCCTTGAAGAACGGCATGTCCTGCACCAGCGGCAGGCGCAGCTCCGTGAACCCCTCCCACACGTGGAAGCCGGCATTGAGCGGCAGCGTGGCGCTGCCCTGTCCGGTGAGGTCGGATCTGCTGCCGTTGCCGATGAACTCGACATCGGGCCGCAGGTTCGTGAACTCCTGACGATACTCGGCACCGATATTCCACACCAGGCCGGTAGTCGCCGTCGGCAGCTTGAGGCCCTTGGTCGTGAAGTCGGCAGTGATGTTGCCGCTGGCGACGCGCTCTTCGTTCTCGCCCTGGGTGAATCCCGGGACCGTGAAGTAGCTCACCGCGGCGGGGTTCACTGGACCTGTGCCCCAGATATTGTAGGGCACGCAGCCCTGTGCACCGTTGGCGCCGTTGGCGTTCGCCTGGCAGACGATCTTGCCGGTGAGGGGGTCTTTTACCGCGAGCAGCGCATTGGTGAGCCTGCTGGCCGAGGTGTCGTTCAGGTAGTTCTCCGCCAGCAGCGTGATCCCTTCCTGGAAGTAGGCGTCGTAATTCAGGAAATCGCTGAGCTCGCCCTTGCTGCCGATCACCAGGCGGTAACCGGTATGGGTGAGATCATCCTGCCGGTTACCGCCTTCGGCGTTGCGGCGGCCCATGAGCATCTGCGCAGTGCCGGTCGCGGGAAGACCGGCGCACAGGATGCCCTGCTCCTGGGCGGAGAGAAACGGATTGTTGCAGTTGACTCCCCAGGTGCCGGCGGGATTGCCGGTCGAGGGATTGACGCCGTTGCCCGCGCCGATGAAAAGGCCGCTCGGCGCGATCTGCGCGACGGTGTGATCCGACATGAACATGAATTCGCTGTACACCTCGTGCTTTTCGTCCCAGTTGTAGTGGGCGAAAGCACCACCAGTCCAGCGCTCATCCGGCCGCTGGTAGTAGTTCAGCGCGCCGAAGTTGAACGCGTCGGTTGACACCCACGGGACCAACTGGCCAGTGGCCGGATTCACCGTGAGAAAGGGTGGCGCGAAGAAGTTCGGCACCGAGTTGGTCGGCGGCGGCAGGAAGTTCGAGGCAAAGAAGCGCCCGTTGGCCGCCGTGCTCGAGCCGCTGCATTGTGTGTTGCCAGCGACCGTCGCGAGCGTACAGCGGCTGAAGTCGCGCTGTGACTGCAGCAGCGCGTCGATGCGCCGATATCCCAGATACACCGTGGCATTGCCTTTGTCGTCGGCAAAATTCCCGCCGAGGATGAAGGTGATGTCCTTGGTCTTGCCGTCGTTCACCGAGCTCGGCGCCGAGCCGTAGCCTGCCGCTGGAGCGAACTGTCCGTAGTAATTGTGCTGCGAGTGGTTGTTCATCGCCGCGTTGGCGTCGACGCGGAAGCCCTGGAAGTGGTCGTTCATGATGAAGTTGACGACCCCGGCGGTGGCATCCGCGCCGTACACGGCGGAGGCGCCGCCGGTCAGCACATCGACCCGCTCGACGAGCGATGCCGGAATGTTGTTGAGGTCGGGCGCGGCGAACGACGGCGTGTTGGAAGGCGTCCCCGGCATCAACCGCCGACCGTTGATCAGCACCAGGGTGCGCTGCGGACCCAAGCCCCGCAGGTTGACGGTCGCCGTGCCGCTGGCGCCGTTCGATGACATGCTGCCCTGGTCCGCGACCACCTGCGGCAGGTTGTTCAGCAGGTCTTCGATGCGCGTCGTACCCTGCGACTTGATGACGTCGGCGCTCACCGTCGTGACGGGGCTGATGGCCTGCAGTGCCGGATTGGTGATGCGCGAACCGGTCACCACCACTTCGGTGACGGGTGCGGCGGCTTCCGGTTGTTCGGCCTTTGCCGGAGCCGTCTGGGCGTCGGCAAGGGCCGGAAGGCCGGCAGATACGACGGCTGCGTTTGCATAAATCGCCGCGCGAACCGCGCGGCGCAACAGTGCCTGACTCTTCACGTTCTCTCCCCCTGTGCTCACTTGAAACCACAGAATCGACGAAACGCCCCAAGCATGCGTCCAGGCGTTTCAGTTGCGCGCAACAATAGTACCGTATGCAGAAACCCCACAAGCGTTCGCCTGAGCTGAACCAGAAACCAACGGGAAGATGGCGAGGATCGCGCTCGGCCTTGAACGCAGCAGTGACGGGGTGGCGAGATTACAACAGTATGGGTCCGCGCCACAATGGGCAGGTCGCACCGAGTGATGTGCCAAGCTTGCGCGTCAGAAGTGCGAAAGATGGGAACGAGAAGCCGGGATGAGCGTGCAGCAGGAGATCGAGCGGGCCACGACGTTGTTGAGTCAGGGCAAGCCCCTGGAGAGCATCGCTATCTGCGGCGCGATCCTGGCGCGCGAGCCGCGCAACGCCACCGCGGCGCATCTGCTCGGACTCGCACTCAAGGACAGCGGCGACTGGGCGCAGGGCGAGGAATGGCTCGATTTCAGTATCAAACTCGAGCCGAATCGCGGCGACTTCCATGCCAATCTCGGCAATCTGCGCCGTAAGCGCGAGCACTACGAGCGCGCCCTGCAGGCTTACGCGCAGGCTCTGCGACTCTCGCCCGCGCACCGCGCGGCCCGGCTCGGACTGGCGCTCACGCTCAACGATCTGAAGCGCTACGACGAGGCCGAGAGCGAGTGCCGCACGCTGCTGGCGCGCGATCCCGCCGATGCCGGCGCCTGGGGAATCCTCGGCATGGCGCTGGCTAATTGCGGCCGGTTCATCGAAGCGGAGAAAGCGTACCGGCAGTCGATCTCCCTCGACCCCGACGACAAGGTGACACACCACAACCTCGGCGCGCTCCTCGTGGAGATGGAACGGCCCGAAGCCATGAGTGCGCTCGAGACGGCGCGCAGGCTCGGCACCGACGGCTACGAGAGCGCCTACATGCGCGGTCGCGCGGCACTCAATGCGGGCGACCTCGATGAGGCGGAGAGCAACTTCGAGCGCGCAGTGGCGCTACAGCCCGATAAGCTCGAAGCACAGAGAACACTCGCGCAGGTGCGCTTCATGCGCGGCGATCCGGATTTTGTCCGCTCGCTTGCGAGCGCGGCCCGGGCGGACCGTGAGAACCTGCCTCTGCAGCTGTTGCTCGGTGAGCTGCTGTGGCGCGCCGGGCAGCTGACCGGTGCCGAAGCGGTCGCCCGTGACCTGCTCGCGCGCAAGGGCCCGAGCGCCACCGTGCAGTCGACGCTCGCGGGGATACTGCTCGAGACGGGCAGGGCAAAAGAAGCCGAAACCTACGCCCTCGAGGCGGCGGCTGCAGCGCCCGATGACGAAGAGGTCGTCCGCAATCTCGTCACCATTCTGCTGACGCTCGGGGCGGCCGAAGATGCAAGTCCCTTCATTCAGGGACAGCGGCGGCGGCGACCGGACTCCCAGGCATGGCTCGCCTTCGAGGCCACCGCAGCAAGGGCGCTCGGCCAGGCGCGGTATCTCGAGCTCTATGACTATGCGAACCTCGTGCGCGTGTTCGACCTGGCAGCGCCTCCCGGCTGGTCCTCGATGGCCGAGCTCAACCGGGCGCTCGCGGCGGCGCTCGGCGAGCGCCACCGCTTCAGCAGTCAGCCCCTCGATCAGACCCTGCGCAACGGCACGCAAACCTCGCGCAGTCTCCTCACCGATCCCGATCCGGCGGTACGGGCGATACTGGCGGCTTTCGAGGCGCCGATCGAGGACTACCGGCGCACGCTGCGGACTCCCGCGGATCATCCCCTGTCGCGCGCCAACGTCGGTGCCTCGAGGTTCACGGGCGCGTGGTCCGTACGCCTGCAGCGCAACGGTTATCACGTCAATCACTACCATCCCGAAGGGATGCTGAGCTCGGCTTACTACGTCGAGGTTCCAGCCGAAACCCGGGACGAAAGCCTGAAATCCGGGTGGATCAAATTTGGCGAGCCGCGCTACCCGGTGCCCGGTGTCGCCGCGTCGCACTTCGTGCAGCCGCGGCCCGGGCGTCTGGTGCTCTTTCCCTCCTACATGTGGCACGGCACCAATCCGATACACGGCGACGAGGCGCGCCTGTGCATCGCCTTCGACGTTCGGCCCGGGACAAGATGAACACGAGCAGCGTCAGTCAGCAGCTCGCCAAAGGCCACGCCCTGCAGCAACAGGGACGCCTGCTCGAGGCGGCCGAAACGCTCCGCCAGCTGTTGCTCCACGAGCCGCGCAACGGCCATGCGCTGCACCTTCTCGGCGTCACGCTCGGGCAGATGGGACGACCGCAGGAAGCGATCGACCTGATCGTTGCTGCGATCTCGGTGCAGCCCACCAATCCCTACATGCACGCAAACCTCGGTAATGCGCTGCGCGAGGCGGGACAGAACGCCGAGGCGTTGGCATCCTACGACCGGGCGGTTGCCTTGCAGCCCGACATGGCCGCGGCACATCGTGGCCGCGGTCTGGTGCTGACGCGCCTCGGTCAGACCCAACAGGCGCTCGCGAGTCTCGCCCGCGCGCTGCAGCTCGCGCCCCACGACGCCGGGGCGCACAACGATCTCGGCGTGGCGCTCGAGAGCCTCGGGCGCAATCAGGAGGCACTCGATCAGTTCGTGCAGGCAACCGGCCTCGATCCCTACCACGCGGAAGCGCATCACAACCTCGGTATCGTGCAGATGATTCTCGGCCAGCACGCGGACGCGCTCACCAGCCTCGAGCGCGCGCTGTCGCTGCAGCCGCGGCGTGCCGCGCTGCTTGCCAACCGAGGCCGGGCGCTGCGGGCGCTCGGTCGCGACGCCGAGGCGCTCTCGAGCTACGACGCGGCGCTGGCTCTGTCTCCCGCGGATGCATCCCTCCACCACAGCCGCGGCGTGATTCTCCTCGGGCTGCAGCGCTACGAGGAGGCGCTGGGGAGTTTCGATCGGGCGCTCGCGATCAACGCGAATTCCGCCGAAGTGTTGAACAGCCGTGGCGCCGCGCTCGGACATCTGGCACGGCCGCAGGAGGCGCTCGCGGCCTTCGACAGGGCGGTGGCGTGCCGGGCGGATTACCTCGAGGCTCATACCAACCGTGCCAACACGCTGAAGGGATTCGGGCGTTTTCGCGAGGCGCTCGAGGACCTCGACCGCGCACTCGCGATCGCGCCCGACCACGTGCCCTCGCTGTGGAGCAAATCGCTGCTGAAGCTGACGCTGGGCGCGTTCGCGGAAGGCTGGCCGCTGTATGAATCGCGCTTGCAGCTCCAGGAGCTGCAGCGGTACCAGCGAAACCTGGCACTGCCGCGCTGGCACGGGAGCGAGCCACTCGAGCACAAGAGCATCCTGGTCCATGCGGAGCAGGGCCTCGGCGATGCGCTGCAATTCTGCCGCTACCTGCCCCTCCTCGAGGCCCGCGCACAGCACGTGTTCTTCGAAGTGCCCGCGACGCTCGGCAGGTTGATGCGCGTCACGTTGCTCGTGGCAGGAGAGCCGCTGCCGCAGGCGGACTATCACTGTCCGCTGCTGAGTCTTCCGCTCGCCTTTGGCACGGAGGCTCATACCATCCCGGGAGGCGTGCCCTACCTGAAGGCGGATGCGGCGGCCATCGATGAGTGGCGCACGAGACTGCTCGCCCTGCCGGGCTTCAAGGTGGGAGTGAACTGGCAGGGCCACGCGGGAACCGAAAATCAGCCCTGGATCCGCGGCCGCTCCTTTGCGCTCGACAGCATGGCTCCGCTCGCACGCGTACCCGGCGTGAGCCTCGTGTCACTGCAGAAAGGCGCAGCTGCCGTAGAGCGCGCCGAGGTCGAGTTCGGAGCCGCGCTGGCGCAGCTCACTGATCCGATGGATACCGGGCCGGAGGCGCTCGTAGAAACCGCCGCGCTCATGTGCGCGCTCGATCTCGTGATCACTTCGGACACTTCGGTCGCCCACCTCGCCGGGGCACTCGGGGTACCGGTCTGGGTCGTCCTTCAGTCCGTTCCCGACTGGCGCTGGTTGCTCGAGCGGGGCGACAGCCCCTGGTACCCGACCGCGCGGCTCTTCCGCCAGGACGAGAACGGCGACTGGTCGCAGGTCTTCTCGCGCGTGGCGCAGGAACTGGCGACGTTGGCGGGCCGGCGGTGGTAGCTTTGTCGCCATGGCCATCACGGTCGCGAGGCGCCGAACTGGCGTGACCGGCTTTCGCCGGTGGCCGTGGTGTGCCGGGCTTCTTTCGCTGGCATTGACCGCTGTCGCGGCTGCCGGCCCGCAACCGGCCTCCGACACACAGCAGCCGCCTGCGGCAGCAGTGACCGAGGACGATGCACTGCTCGCTGCGCCGACGACCCGCGATCACATCGGACGGGTAGTGATCCCCGTCATGATCAACGGGCGCGGTCCTTTCCGGTTCATCGTCGACACCGGCGCAAGTCACTCGACGATCTCGCCGGCGCTCGCGAACACCCTCGGGTTGAAGACGTCCCAGGTCCCTTCGATTCTGCTGGACGGCATCACGGGATCGGCGCACGTATCCGCGGTGACCATCGACAGGCTGCAGGCCGGCGCGCTGACCGTTGAGGCCACGGCCCTGCCGGTCGTTTGGGCTCCGGTGATGGCCGGCGCGGACGGAATCCTCGGGGCCGCCGGCCTCACGGGGCAGAGTCTCGAGGTGGATTTCCAGCACAATCGCGTGGTGATCGGAACGGAGGTCGCGGCCCAGCTGCGCGCCGAGTCGATGCGCGTGCACGGTCTGCGCCTCACCGATGGCCTGATCACCCTCGACACACGCGTCGGGGCCGTGCGCGTCCGTGCGGTCGTCGACACCGGGTCACCGCGAACACTCGGAAACCTGGCGCTGCGCGAGGCGGTGGGCAAGCCCCGCACCCGGGGAGTGATGGCGCGTGTCACTTCGGTCTACGGCGCGACCGAAGACGTCGAGCCGGGTGAAGTCATTTTGGCGCCGGTGATTTCGATCGGCTCGCTGCGCGTCCTCGACGTCGACCTCGTGTGCGGCGACTTCCACATCTTCAAGGTGTGGGGGATGAATGACAGACCGGCCATGATCATCGGCATGGACGTGCTCGGCACGGCTGCATCGCTCGGCATCGACTTCAAGAACCACGACGTCTATCTCGCCAGCACCCGGAGCAACGGTAAGTCGTTGCAGCAAATGCCCGCCACGAGCGGCGAGCGCGTCAGTCACTGAGCTTGCACCCAACCGCGCAGCTCGGCGGCCACGCGCTCGAAGAGCTCCGTCCAGTCGCCCGGCGTGCGCTGACGGAAGAGTCGCATGCTCGGGTACCAGGGACTGTCGCTGCGTCCGGTGAGCCAGCGCCAATCGGGCACCGACTGCAGCACGACCCACACAGGCACTCCCAGTGCGCCGGCAAGATGGGCGAGAGCGGTGTCGGCGGTGATGACGAGGTGGAGTCCCTTGAGGATCGCGGCCGTCTCGCTCGCGAGCTCCTCCGGACCCATGTACAGTGGATCGGTGAGCTGTGCGATGGCGCCACCGAACTCCACCGTGGCGCGCTGCTCGGAACCGGCGCCTTTTTGCAATGAGACGAGGGATATCCCCTCGACCTGCGCGAGCGGTGCGGACGCCGCGAGCGGAAACGAGCGTGCCTCGAGTGCAGCGAGCTGTTCGGACTGCAGGTTCCCCTGCCAGTTGAGCCCGACCTTGAGGCCTGCGAGGGGTGCCAAGCGCTCCGTCCAGGCCCTGACGGACTCCGGCTCGACCTGCAGGTACGGGACCTCGCCGGGGATCGTCCCGAGCTCAGTGCCGAGCGCTAACGGCAGGCTGCCGAGCGGAACGTGCAGATCGAACTCCGGCACCGGCTCACCGCGGCCAAGGAGCGTGCCGCGCATCGCGAGCGAGCCGAGCAGGGGCTTGAGCACCGTCTGTACTTCGAGAATGACCTGCGCGCCCATCTTCTCGAGCTGCGGGATGAAGCGGCAGAACTGCAGCGTGTCGCCGAGCCCCTGTTCCGCGTGCACGAAAAGCCGCTTCCCGGCGACTGACGTGTCCCCTCGCCAGCGCGGCTGGTCGAAGTTCCTCAACTCGCCGCGCAGGGCCTCACGCTCGAGCCGCGCCTCATACAGGGGCCAGCCCTCGCGGAACTCACCGGCGCTGAGCTTGAGCAGGGCCTTGCACCAGGTCGCATTTACCTCCTCCGGCCTCAAGGCGAGTGCGCGGTCGAGGCTCGCGAGGGCTTCCTCATTCCGCGCGAGACCCCGCAGGGCGATGCCTGCGTTGGTATGGGCCTCGATGTAATCGGGCTTCAGGGCGACAGCGCGTGCGAAATCCTTGAGAGCTTCCGCGGGGCGGAACATGCGCACGAGGACCGCGCCGCGGTTGTTGGCGGCCTCGTGAGACTTCGGGTCGACCGCGAGCGCGAGATCGAAACTCGCGAGCGCTTCCTCATTACGCCGGAGTCTCGTCAGCGCCACGCCGCGATCGAAGTGCGCGTTGAAATCCTGCGGTGCGAGCTCTCGTGCCTGCTCGAGGCTCGCGAGTGCCTCGGCGGGCCGTGCGAGAGCCAGGCAGGTTTTGCCGCGCAGCAGGTGCGTTGCAGCCGACTGCGGCGCGAGCTCGATCGAGCGGTCGAGACTCGCGAGCGCCTCCTCGTGGCGCGCCAGAACCATCAGGGCGACGGCCAGGTTGTGGTGCGCGGAAGCCTCCTGCGGGTTCAGCTCCAGCGCGCGCTCAAAGCTGGCGACCGCATCGTGTGGCTCCGCCAGCGCCAGCTTCTCGAAACCCCGCTGGGTATGCAGGGAGGGGTTCTGCGGCTGCAACTCGAGGGCACGCTCGATGCTGGCGAGTGCCTCGCGATGCCGCCCGGCCTCGCTCTCGAGGAGCGCGAGGTTGTGGTGTGCATCGAGACTCTTCGGGTTGAGGGCGAGAGCGCGCGCGAGGAACTGCCGCGCTTCCTCGCGGCGGCCGGCGCGCGCCAGCACCACGCCGAGGCCGTTGTGGGCGCGATCATCCTCGGGCGCGAGTCGTAACGCCTGCTGGAAACTCGCCACGGCCTCATCGAGCCGTCCTGCGCGCATGAGTGCGGTGCCACGGCCGCGATGCGCGATGACCAGGCGCGGCTCGAGAGCGAGCGCGCGGTCATAACAGCCGAGCGCGTCGAGGTGCCGTCCCGCCTGTGCGAGTGCGCTGCCGAGGTTGGCGTGCATCGCGGCATTGCCGGGCTGGAGCTGCAGGGCGGCGCCGAGCAGCGCCACAGCGCTCTGCACGTCTCCGGCCGTTGCCGCCACGAGCCCCAGCACGTGCATGGCATCGCTGTTGCGCGGCTCGCGTGCCAGTACTTCACGGCAGAGGGCAGCGGCGTCGGCCAGACGACCTTGCTGCTGCAGAGCGAGAGCCTGCGCAACCGTAGCGCTGTTGCCGGTCATGGCCGTCGGGAACTCAGGCGGTCACAGGACGCGGACTCGGGTAGCGTGCCACCAGCTCGCCGACGACCTCCGACAGAGGCCCGAGCCAGGGCTCGTAATGACGCCAGTGGTCGACGCTCTCGGCGTATATCGGTCGGCGCACCTGCTCGGAGCTGATGGTGGTGACGGCGCGGCGGTTCTCGTAGAAGCGCAGGCACTGCTCCTCGAATGGCAGCCCGCAGTAGTCGAGCAGCCGGCGCAGCTCGCCCTCGGGATCCGCGACCAGTTGCTCGTAGTACACGCGGTGCACGCGGCCGGGAAGCGTCGCGTCGAAATGCTCCATGAGCGAGACGTAATCCCGGTAGAACTGCCCGAGCTCGCGCAGATCGTACGTGTATTTCTGACCGCGGGCGAAGAACTGCTTGTAGCAGGAGAAGCCGCAGCCGAGCGGGTGGCGGCGTGCGTCGATGATCGCCGCACGCGGAAACAGCAGATGGATCAACCCCACGTAGCACCAGTTGCCCGGCAGCTTGTCGATGAAGCGCGCTCTGCCTTGCGGCCGGTGGCGCTGCACCCGCTCGAGATAGCGGCGCGCGAACGCCTCGACCTCCGCAGGTGGCATCGCGCCGACGCGCTCGAGCAGGGTCGTCTCGGTCAGCTCCTCGACCGCGTACAGCAGCTGATACACGAGATGCGGCAGGTCGAACAGCTCGCGCGTGCCTTCGACCTGCGAGTGGCTCGCCAGCATCTGCTCGAGCAGCGTCGATCCGGAGCGTGGCATGCCGATGATGAAGATCGGATCCGCCTGCTCGCTTCCCCAGCCGGAGCGCTCGCCAAAGAAGCGCCCGGTATAGAAGGAACGCGAGTGCTGCGTCTCCGCGGTCATGATCTGTGGATCGTAGTAGAAGGTGGCGCGCTTCCACTGATTGCCCCGCGCATAGTGCTCGAAGGAGCGGGCAAACTCTCCCGCGTCCTCGAGCCCCTTGCCGAGCGCGAACTCGAGGTACACACGCTCGTTGCCACGCAGGCCGCGCGCAGCGAGTTGCTCCATCGCTGCGAGATCCGCGTCGTCGAAGCGGTAGGTCTTGAGGTTCGCGAGGCTGTTGTAAGCTGCGGCCGACTCCGGGTGCACGTGGAGCGCCTGGCGAAACATTTCTATGGCACGTTCCTGCTGACCAAGCTCCCGAAACAGGCCGCCGCACAGGAGCAGCGACTGCTCCTCGCCCGGGTGATCGGCGAGCAGCTGCTCCATCAGGGCGATCGCCTCATCGCGGCGACCGATGAGCCGCAGTCCCTGGGCCTTGAGGTTGAGGCAGTCGACGTTGCCTGGATTGCCGGCCAGCAGCCGCTCGATGTGCGGCAGCATCTCTTCGATGCGCTGCTGCTCATTGAGGAGGCGCGCCAGATCATACCGGGCCGCCGCGAACCCGGGCGCGAGCTCGAGGCACTCCATGAGGCGGCGTTCCGCCTCGTCGTCGTCCTCGCGCTTTCTCGCGGCGTCAGCCAGCATCCGCAGTGCCACGACATCGCGCGGTGCCTGTCGCAGGCGCTGCCGCAACAGCTTCTCGGCGGTCTCCACGCGGTCACTGGCCAGAGCGACGACCGCATCGTTGAGCTCGCGCGGCTCATGCGAGAGGCGGCTGTAGCGGTCATAAGCCAGATCGCCTTCCAGCGTCTCGCCCGCGGCATGCAGCTGTGCCGCGAGCTCACGCCAGCCTTCGGCCAGCGCGGCATCGAGTGTCACTGCACGCCGGAAGGCACCAGCGGCTGCGGCATTCCGTCCAGCCGCTGCGTAGGCCCGTCCGAGCTCGAGTTGCACGACGGGCGAATCGCGCTGTGCGGCCGCGAGCGATTCGAGCAGAGCCGCGGCCGCCGTCGGATCTCCGAGCCTGCGGCGCGCGGTCGCGAGCAGGAGACCCGCAGCCAGGTGGCCGGGAAAGCCGGCGAGGATGTGGCCGGCGCGCTGTGCGGCGGCAGCGGGGTCCGACTCGAGCAGCAGCGACGCGCGCATGAGCTCGAGATCGGCAGAGGCACTCGGTGTCAAATCGGGGACTCCAGGAGCGCCGCGGCGGGCCGCAGCGCAAGCGGCGGGCTATCTAAGCGGACTCGGGCGGGTGAGTCAACGGCGCCGGGCAGGTGTGCGTACGGTACAATCGCTCGCTTGTGAATCCAGAGCTCCCAAGAACACCGTGAATACCCCCGCATCCGTGCAGCTCGATGAAGCGGCGATCATCCGCACACTGCAAGCCTCCAAGGCGGCCGCAGCTGCTGGGCGCATGGCAGAGTCGGATCAGCTGCTCGCCCGGCTCGCGCGGCAAACGCCCAATCATCCGGCGGTCCTCAACGAGCTCGGCGTACGGATGCTGGGGCGCGGCGCCGCCGAGCAGGCGCACGCGCTGTTCGTGCGCGCCACCTCCGCCGATCCCAAGCACCCGGCGCTGTGGGCCAACCTCGCGAGCAGCCTCAAGGCGCTCGGGCGGCGTGCCGAGGAGCTGGATGCCATCGAGAAAGCGCTGCAGCTCGAGCCGCGGCACCTTTCCGCGCTGCTGCAATATGCTCAGCACATCGAGCAGACTGGGGAGAGGCGCCAGGCCGCGCGTGCTTATCAGAACGTACTCGCGACCCTTCCCACGGGTTTCGAGGCGCCCGAGGCGGTGCGCGAGGCGCTCAACCACGCGAAAGCGGTCGTCGATGCGGACAACGCAGCCTTGTCTGCTCTGTTCGAGGAGCAACTCGCCGCGGTACGCGAGCGGCACGGCGGGCGTCGTGAGCGCCGTGTCGAGCGCTGCCTCGACATCCTGATGGGTAAAGCCCGGAGCTTCCACTCGCAGCCGACCTGGATGTATTTCCCGGAGCTCCCGGCGATCGATTTCTTCGAGCGCGACGAGTTTCCCTGGCTGGATGGGATCGAGGCCGCGACCGATGAGATTCGCACCGAGCTCATGAGTGTGCTCGTCGCCGATCGCGAGGGGCTGCAGCCCTACATCGACTTTCCCACCAGCATGCCGCTCGATCAGTGGCGCGACCTCAACCGCTCGCGCCGCTGGAGCGCCTATTTCCTCTGGAACCAGGGGGAGGCGAACGCCGCGCATATCGCCCGCTGCCCGGTGACTGCAGGCATGCTCGAGACTGCGCCGCGCTGCCGTGTGGCCAGACGTGCGCCGACGGCGTTCTTCTCGATTCTCGATGCCAACACCAAGATTCCCCCACACACCGGGGTCACCAACACGCGTTGCACCGTTCACTTGCCGTTGATCGTCCCTCCGGGGTGCGGTTTCCGGGTCGGCGCGACGACGCGCGAATGGGTGCCGGGCCAGGCCTGGGTATTCGATGACACGATCGAGCACGAGGCCTGGAACGACTCGGACACCCCGCGCGCCATCCTGATTTTCGACATCTGGAACCCGCTGATGACCGCGGCGGAACGGGACATGATCCAGACGGCGAACGAGGTGTACGTCCACTACTATGCCGAGGACGAGGCGAAGCCCGCATGAGTGCGCGGCGGCAGGCGCTCATCGGGGCGGCGCTGCTGGCCCTTGGCGGTGTGCCGCTCGCACCGAGCGCATCAGCGTCGCCGCCCGTCGATCCGGGCGCGCTCGCGCACTGTGCCAGCATGACCATCGCCGACGAGCGGCTCGCCTGCTATGACTCGCTCAGCCGGCCGAAATCGGTCGCGGCTCCGGCCGCGCCGGCTGCATCCGCTGCACCGGCTGCATCCGTCGCACCACCGTCCAGCGCCGCCAAGGCCACTCCGGGGACGGGTAAAGCGCCCGCCGCCACTTCGACCGCCGCCGCGCCGGCTGCGGCGGCTGCAACGGCCGGGAGTACCGCTGCCGTGGCTCCGGCCGCCGCGGCTGCAACCGCCGGGAGTGCCGCTGCCGCGGCTCCGGCCGCCGCACCTGACGCGAAGAACTTCGGTCTCATGCGGCACCCAGCGCCAACCGAGCAGGGCCCGGACCGTATTCAGGCGAAGGTCGCCCGGGTCGACACGGACCGCCTCGGTAAGGTGCGCGTGTTACTCGACAACGGTCAGGCGTGGGTCTTCACTGCGCCGGAGGCGCTCTTGCGAGTGGGCGAGCCGGTGACGATAAAGCGCGGCGCGATCGAGTCGTTCCTCTTGACCACCGCGAGCCACCATACGTACCGCGCGCAGCGCGCGCAGTGAGTGCGGGCGGCCCCGCCCGCTCACCACGCTCTTTCGTCATGAAGCGTCGAGACGCGCGATCCAGCGTGAGAGCGTCCCCTCGAAGGGCTCGAGCGCTGTGCGGTAGTGCTGCCAGTGTCCGACGCTGGAGCGATCGAGGCCACGGGTGAGCTGGGCGAGGCTCGGTGTGGCGCGCTCGCGCCCGGCCACGCGCGCGGCGAACTCGTCCATACCCGGGGTCCACGGCAGCCCGACAAAATCGCAGATGGCGCGCGTTGCGGTGGCCAAATCTGCCATGAGGCTCTCGTAACGCACATCGAGCCAATCGAGACCGAGCACCGGCCGCGCGCGATCGGCAAAGTCCATCACGGCATCGTAGAACTGCGCGGCGCCCTCGAGTGTCAGCAGCTGGTACATCGCTGGATTCATCTGGAAGCGGCGCCGGAAGCAGCTCAGCACGACATCGCGCGGATCGCGCGTGACGAACAGGATCCGCGCCCGCGGGAACAGCCGGGCGATTAGCGGCAGCTTCAGCGTGTTGAGAGGATGCTTGTCGAGGAAGACCTTGCCGGATACGTCTACACCGGCGCGGCGAACGCGCTCCCAGTAGGCGGCGCGGAGAGCCTCGAGGTCACTCTCGCCGGCGCGTGCGAGCGGCCCGAGATCGAGTGGCTCGCTCATGAATGTCTTCACGCTCTCGGTGAGCAGCTCGTGCTCTTCCAGGCTGACGACTGCGGGATGACCATCGAGGACCACCTCGAGGAAAGTCGTTCCCGAGCGCGGGAAGCCGATCAGCAGTACATGGCCCACGGCGCCGCCGGATTCTGCCTGCACCGCCGGCCTGTCCGCGGGCCACGCCGGGGCGACTGCGGTGAACGCCGCGGTGAGCGCGCGGGTGTAGGCGAGAATGCTCGTCTCGGCGGCAAAGCGCCGGTGAAGCTGCCGCAGCCCTTCGTTGCACGCGGAGTAGGCTGCAAGCGCCTCGCCGTAGCGGCCTGCGGTATCGAGAACATCGCCGAGCAGTCCGTGGGCGCGTGCCTTGTCCGCGGCTCCCGCGCGCGGATCGGCGAGCAGTCCGCGCAGCAGGCTCTCCGCGCGGTCGATCGCGCCGTCGGCGAGCTCGGCGGCCGTCAGGCTCAGCACCCCGTCGGGAAACCCCGGCACTCGCGCCAGCAGCTGTTCAGCCCAGCGGCGTGCCTCGGCGTGCTCGCCACGATGCGTGGCGATCGAGCCGAGCGAAGCCAGCGCCGCAAGATTGCCCGGATCGAGCTCGAGGGCCTTCAGATGGCTCGTGCGTGCAGCTGCGAGCGAGCCGAGCGCGATCAGCGCGTTGCCCTCGTTGGCATGCGCGAACCCGAGACCGGGGTGTTTGCTCAGGATCTCCTTGACGTGCTGCAGGGCCTCGGCCGGCCGATCGAGCCGCTGCAGGCAGAGCGCCAGTGCATTGCGTGCCGGGACATCGCCGGGTGCCAGCGCCACGGCACGCTCGAGGAGCCGCACCGCCTCTTCGAGCCTTCCCTCGGCCTCGAGACGCGCCGCCAGGACATTCAGCAGCAGGGGGTGCTCGAACCCTTCGGCGAGCGCGCCCTCGGCGATGGCCGCGGCCCGCGGGATGTCTCGATTCTGCGCAAGGGTGAGAACCGCGCGCAGCATCTCCTGGTCAGCATTGAGGTCACGGGCCATGAGGCGATGATGCCAGAACCCCACTGCGTGACCCACGTCCCCGCCCGCGGCGGGCTCCGTCCGAGCGCGTGGCGTGGCAAAAAAAACGGCGGGCCGAAGGCCCGCCGTAGTCGATTCCGCAAAGGATTCGCTTTTCTTAGAACTGCGCCTGCAGCTGGAAGAAGATGAAGCGGCCGAGGCCGTCGTACATCCCCGCCCAGGTGTTGTCGTTGCAGTTGTTGGTCGGGCAGTCCGACAAGTTGCCGTTCAGGATGAGCGGCGGATTCTTGTCCGTGAGGTTGTTCACGCCCAACCGGGCATTGAAATTCGCCCCGATCGGGATGCTCGCCGAGAGATCCAGGTAGCTGTAGGCCGGGATGTGCGCGGTCGCTGTGTAGTACGGCGTCGACAGCTGCTGGTTCGAGCTCGAGCGGTCGACCGTGGAGGAGCCAATGTAACGCCAGCGAGCCGTCAGATCGAGGCCCCACCACGGCGTCAGCCAATCGGTCGTGAACACGTGACGCCAGGAGGGCAAGGGCGGCCCGCAGGTCGTACCCCAGTGGCCCTTGCAGTCGTACGATGGACCGCCGGTCACAGGCTGGGTGAGGAAGTCATGGGTGTACGTCCCATTCAGCGCGAAGTCGAGCCTGCCACCCTTTGGCCCGAAGTCCCACCGATAGTGCCCGAGCAGGTCCGCGCCCTTGGTAGACACCGAACCGATGTTCTGATTCAAGGTCGAGACGTACTCCGTCGTGCTGGTCCACAGTGAGCCGTCGGCTCCGCGGTGGATCAGGCCGCACGCCGACTGGGCGCCGTAGAGCGCGCATTGACTGAGAACTGTGTTCGAGGTCAGCTCGGTGATCGTCTCCTTGATCTTGATGCTGAACGCATCGAGCGACACGGTCAGGTTCTGAATGAACGTCGGCTGGAACACGACACCCACGGTGTAGGTATCGGCGATTTCCGGCGTCAGTGCAGTATTTCCGCCCTGCTGCGTGTTGATCTGCGCCGCCGGGTTCACCAGCAGGTGGCCGTAGCGGTTGGGCGCGACGCCGGTGGCCTGGCACTGCGCTTGCGTATAGCCGGAAGCCACCAATCCGGTTGCCGGATTGATCGGGCCCCAGCAGGGATCGGCGGTGCCGCCCGCACCGACCGCCGCCGGCGCGAACAGCTCGTCGATGTTCGGGGCACGCACCGCGCGGTTGTAGCCGCCGCGCAGACGCACGTCCTTGATCGGCGCCCACTCGAGGCCGATCTTGTAGGTGTTGGTATTGAAGCCTTCCGTGTAGCTCGAGTACCGGTAGCCACCATCCAGAGACAGCAGGTACGCGCCCGGCTTGTCGTTGATGAGCGGCAGGCGCAGCTCGGTGAACCCTTCCCAGACGTGGAACCTGCCGTCGATCGGCTTCGACGGCGCGCCACCCGCCTGGTAGCCATTGGTGAAGATGTAGTCCGGAGAGAAGATGAACTTCTCCTCGCGGTACTCGGTACCGATGTTGATGCTCATCCCGCTCGTCGCCGTCGGGAGCTGCACGCCGTACTTGCTGAGGTCGCCCGTCACCGACCCATTGGCGATGTATTCCGTCGCGTTCGACTGGTAGGTCGAGGGCACGGTCAGGTAGGCGAGCTGCTGGGCCGCTGTGGCCGGGCTGCCGGGCGCACCCGGCTGATAGTAGCCCGGCACCCAGATGTCCCAGGGCACGCAGTTGCCGGCGGTCGTGGTCAGCGGGGACTGCCCCTGGGCGGCGAGGGCCGCCTGGCAGACCGCCCCGCCCACCGGCACGCCCTTGATGCCACCCACTGCCGGGTTCGGAACCGCGTTGAGCGCATTGGACTCGTTGGGATAGCTGAGGAAGTTGCCTTCCTGATCCTGGAAGTCGGTGATGCCGAACTGGCCGTAGACGTCGTAGGTCCAGGCATCGTTGATCTCGCCCTTGGCGCCGAGCACCTGGCGGATCGAGTCCGAGAGATAGTTGTCCAGGCGCGGACCGCCCTCGACGTTGCGCCGCCCGAGCCACATCTCGAAGGTCGCAGTCGCCGGGTTGGTGTCAGCCGGCAGGCCAAAGAGCGCCTGGTTCGCCGCGAGGTTGGCCGGCGAGCAGATTTGCTGCACTTCCGACGCCGTCATCAGCGGATTGTTGCAATGGAGTACCGGTTTCTCCTCGAAGACGAATGCGCCGCTGGGGCCGTACTGCGCCGTCGAGGCGTTGCGCGCGTACATGGTCTCGCTGTAGACACTCACATGCGAGTTGACGTCGTAGGTCATGAAGCCGCCGGCCGTCCAACGTTCCTGCGAGCGCTGGAAGTAGCTGAGCGAACCGTAGTTGTAGAGGTCGCCCGGACGCGTGAACGGCCGAAAGGCCCCGGTCTTCGGGTCGACCGCGTTGTCGAGGAGCGCCGTGCTGCTCGTTCCCTTCTTGTTCAGACCGAGGTACAGGAATCGGCCGTGCGCGCTCGTCGAGGAGCCGCCGCAGACGATGGGGCTGTGTGGAGTGGCGCCGCCGATCAGCGTGCAACCGGCGTGGTCGAACTGTTTTCCGACCGACGGTGAGCTGTTGAGATAGGTGGCGTACGCCGTCGCATTGCCTTTGCCGTCGGCGAAATTCGACCCCATGAGGACCGCCAGATTGCGGTTCTGGCCGGTGTTGACGCTGCTGGGCGGCAGTGTCGCGCCGAAGGCCGACAGGTAGCCGAGATAGGTCTGGTCGTTGTTCTCGTGGTGGTTCCAGGAGTACCCGGCGTCGATCTTGACGCCCTGGTAGTGCGTGTTGAGAACGAAGTTGACGACGCCCGCGACCGCGTCCGCGCCATACACCGCGGAGGCACCGCCGGTAAGCAGATCAGCGCGCTCGATGAGCTCCGCAGGGATCTGATCGACGTCGGCCGAGTTGGAGGCGCTGCCAGCGCTCGGGACACCGCCCGAGCCGCCCGGCTGCATGCGGCGGCCGTTGATCAGCACCAGGGTGCGCTGTGAACCGAGGTCGCGCAGGCTGACCGTGGCGGTGCCGATGGAGCTGATGGAGTTGGCCGAGTTCTGCTCGATCGCCACCTGCGGCAGCATGTTGAGCACGTCCTCGGTGCGGACCAGACCGGTCCTCGCGATGTCATCCGAGCTGATACTCGATATGGGGCTGATGGAGATGTCGTTAGGAGCCTGCAGCAGGCGCGACCCGGTAACGACGACTTCTTCGACTGCAGGTGCCGCGGCGGCGTTCTCAGCCGGTGTTGTCTGTGCGAGCGCCACCAACGGGACTGCTGAACTTGCCGCGGTTGCCAACGCTAGGCGAACCGCGTGGCGAAGGACACGGTTGGGATTATTCACTCGAAAGCCTCCCCTGAAATGAAAACTCGAGGGCAGCCAAAGATTCGGCTCTTCGGTTGCGGGAAAATTGCGGCTGCGCGCCGCTCAAGCTATTTGCACAAATACTACACACGGCGCACAGCTTGTGCAAAAGAAGCATTCGCATTGGCCCCTGATTTTCAGTCAAACGGAAACGCGTTCCCGAGCGTGTAGCGTCGAGGCAACAGCGATTTAGACTGCGTCCGGACGCAAGATCACGCAAACCAGCAGTTCGTGGCCACCGTGATTCGGGTATCTCGACCGTAAAAGGGAGTGACCTCGTGGAAGAGGTACGAGGGGAAGACGACGATCTCCCCTTCTTTCAGGTGAAAATCGATAGGAGTCAAAGCGAAGGACGGATGCAGGCGCGTGTTGGCCGGATCGGCGTAAGTAGCGGCGCCGGCGCGAGGGTCGAGAAGGCGCAGGACTCCGCTTTCGGGCTCACCGGTCGCAGGTTGGCCCGCCCGCACGCAGTACACCGCCGACCACGAGGCCATGGGGTGGTTGTGCGAGATGAAGGAACCCGCGTGCCGGGTGATGTGGAACCAGGTGTGATTGTGCATCGTGAGGCGGACGAAATCGGCTGGCCCGAGCGTCGACGCCTCCCGCACGGTCATCACCACCGTGTCGAGCACGAACTTGCGCAGCTCCTGCACGCATGGCTCCGTCCACCGGAACAGGTTGAAGCGGCTCTCGAAAGTCTCGGCCTGCGGGATGTGGCTCGGCATGGGATTGCGGTGCTCCTCGTCCTCGCGGGCGAGGAACAGCGTCTCGAGCTCCCGGTTGAGGCGCTCACAGGCGGTGAGCCGCGCGGTGCCGAGTGGCACGGCGAACACCGGCCTCAGCGCTACCGCGCTCACCACGGCGGCATCCAGGAGCCAGCCGAGCCGACGAATCTCGCGCGGACCATCACGAGGACGAGGGTTCCGGACGAGCGGACCAGTGCGATCTCGTGGGTGAGCCCGGCGGGAAATACGGCCATTTCCCCGGGCACCGGCCGCCAGGTGCAGTGACCGCTCCGGTAGGGGAGGCTCACTCCGCCCTGGGCTGGATCCTGGAACATCGTGAGAAGTCGCGACTCGTGCAAGCGCAGCACACCGCTGTCGACGCGCGCGTTGGACGCCTCCGGCGCCGAGACGCAATAGACCCCGAGCCAGCTGCTGTTGGGATAGCGCGCGGAGGGAACGTACCCATCCGGCCGCACCAGGGTGAACCACGCCCGCGCCTGCAGCTGCAGCGCGCCGAATTCCGGCTCCGGGAGCTCACTGATCGAGGCGGCGACCGCGCTCACCCCCGCGAGAATCTCCTGCAGCAGCTCGCGGACCGGCTCCTCCGGCCATTCGAGGAGATCGTCGCGACTACGGAACATTAACGCTCCCGGCCCGTGCCCCTCGCGCCATCGCGGCGGCGTGCGCTCGCTGAAGAGTGTCGCGAGCACGGGATTGAGCCCCGCCGCCTCCGGCAGCGTGACCACGCCGAAAGGCGTCGCAAAGATCGGTACGACGTGCGCTGCGGGCATGCTCATGGGCCAGCCCGAGCTATCTCGACCACATACGCAGGAGGTTCGCTATGACACTCTGGAGCCGCGTGCGGTTGTGCCAGTCCATCTTCAGGCCCTCGAGCGCCCGCACTTCGCCGAGCGTATAGAGCAGCTCCCGCTGCATCTCATCCGGTATCTGGCTCTCGATGAAGGTGATCATCACGAGGCGCGCGCCGGAGGTCACGGGGGTTACCTGATGGATGCGGGTCGATGGATAGAGCACGGCCGCGCCCGCGCCACCCTTGATGCGCGTGATCTCGGTACCGAGGTGGATCTGGAGTTCCCCGCCCTGGTAGTCGGAGGGATTCGAGATGAAGAGGGTGCAGGAGATGTCCGAGCGCAGGGGCTGGGGTCCGACCGGCATGAACGCCGCGTCGGAGTGCGCCCCGTACTTCATGCCGACGTCATAGCGCACGAGCGTCGGTGCGGCGATGCGCCGCGGAAAGCAGAAATTCCGGGCTTCCTCGCTGCGCTGGAAGGCGTTGAGCGCGATCTGCGAGGCGTTGCGCGCGAGCGGATCGGAGTTATCCCCGATGACGTTGTCCTTGGTGAGGTTGTGGGGATTGGAGAGCTTGCCGTCGATGAACTTCGCCTGACGGGCGATGTCCGCGATGGCCTGCACCTCTGCGGGGGCCAGGAAATTCTCTATCTGCAGGAACATTGGGCAGGTAGTCGGTGGATCGCTCGACTCAGTATAGACGCGCCCGGTCGACCCGTGCCGCGAGGCTCACTCGCCCGCCTGCAGCCATAACGCCACGGCCGGCGACCCCTGCACGGCTCGCCAGGCGGTGAGATTCGTATCGTGGGCTTCGAGCGCCCGCAGGGCGTCCTGCTTGCCGGTACCCGCCACCACGAAGATGAGCTCCTGCACCTGCGCGAGCAGCTGCGGAGTGACGCTCACGGCGGACATGCCGTCCGGGCGATGGACCGGAATCGCGAGGTGCCCACGTGCACGCGCGAGGTCGTCGGCGGAGAAGAGCGACGCCGTGTGACCATCGGCACCGAGCCCGAGGAGCCCCAAACTGACGCGGACGCCGGCCTCGAGCAGCCTGGCAAGCGCGCGCTCGTAATCCGCCGCCGCCTCATCGAGGGACAGCTCGGTGCGTACCCGCAGGATCGATCCGGGGGCGAGCGCGAGCGCATCGAGAAGCGGCCGCGACTGGTGGTAGTTGCTCGCCTCGGAATCGCGCGGCACGTAACGCTCGTCGGTGAAGAGTACGTGCAGCCGCTCATCGTGCGGCGGCAGCCGCGAAGCGAGCGCGCGATACGCCGGGAGTGGCGTGTGGCCGCCGGAGAGCATGATGGCTCTCGGTCCGGCGGCGGCGATCGCCTGCGCGAGGCGTTCCTCGAGAGCGCTGTCGAGTGCTTCGCGGGTGTCGAAGCGCCGTGTGGTGAGTGTGGTCATCGCTAAGCCTCCATGTGCTGCCGTCAACCGATGCGTGGACGCTCTCCGACCTGCGCCCGCACTTCGAATACCCGCCCCGCGCGCATGCCGCGCAGCAGCACGCTCGTGCCGGGCTGGCGGCTGGCGATGCGCCCGAGGGCATCCTGCGCGCTGTGCGGCGGGGTCCCGTCGATACCCAGCAAAAAATCGCCCGGCTGCAGCCCGGCGTGCTGCGCGGGGCTGCCGACGTAGAGATTGCCGATGAGCACGACCGGCTGCCCGAGCCCGAGCTGCTGCGCCTGATCCTCGGGCACGTCCTCGGGCACGATCCCGATCCAGCCGCGAATGACGCGCCCATGGGCGATGATGTCGCTCAGTACGCCACGTACCATGTTCACCGGAATGGCGAAGCCGATGCCCTCGACGCCGATGTTCTTGGCGACGATGGCGGTGTTGATGCCGACCAGTGCGCCGCTCGAGTCGATCAACGCCCCGCCGGAGTTGCCGAAATTGATCGGTGCATCGGTCTGGATGAAGTCCTCGAGCGGCGCGATGCCGAGCTGCTGGCGGCTCACGGCACTCACGATGCCGTGAGTCACCGTGTGCGACAGACCGATCGGGTTACCGATCGCGAGCACGACATCGCCGACCTTCAAGCGGTCGGAACGCCCGAAGGTTGTCACGGGGAGCGGCGTGAGATCGATCTTGAGCACCGCGAGGTCGGTGTCCGGATCGCGGCCGACGATGCGCGCATCCGCCACGCGGCCGTCCTCGAGCTGCACCTGGATCAGATCGGCGTTGGCGATGACATGGTGATTCGTGACGATGTGGCCCTCCGCATCGACGATGACGCCCGAGCCGAGACTGCGCTCATACCGCTGCCGGTAGCGGGGCATGTACTCGCCAAACAGCTCACCGAGCGAGGGTGCGAGCCGCTCGGTCACCAGTCGCCTCGTATAGATGTTGACGACCGCCGGAGCGGCACGCTGCACTGCGTCTGCGTAGCTGATCGGCGCCGGTGCGGGCGAGGGCGGTTGCGCCACCGCCGGCAGCGCTGCCAGCGGCGTGCGGCTCACGTTGCGGATCAGGTCGGGGCGCAACGCCACGATCAGGAAGGCGAGCGCCAGGCCACCGACCACCGATCCGGCCACGAAGACCAACGCGCTCCCCAGGCGCCCGAGCATTGCTGCACTCCGTGAGCAACCCGCATGTGCGCACCGCAGCGGCGCGGCCGGAACGGGGTGTTCGATTGTGTATAATGCCTCGCTCCCCGCAAGGTACGAAATCGCGCGTGCTCACGCCTCGTCCGCGCGGTGCGCGAAACGCGAATGAAAGTGGAGACGGTTGGATGGCGGATCACGCAGTCGTCGCCGACGACGAAGTCGACCTGAGCCGGCGGAAATTCCTCACCAGGGCCACGATAGCGACGGGCGCCGTCGGCGTCGCATTCGCCGCCGTACCCTTCATCGCATCCTGGAACCCCTCCGAGCGCGCGCGCGCCGAGGGCGAGCCCATCAGGATGGATCTCGACAAGATCGACCCGGGGCAGATGGCGACCACCATCTGGCGCAAGACGCCGATCTACGTTGTGCGGCGCACGCCCGACATGCTGGCGCGCCTCAACGGCCACGACTCCGAGCTCAAGGACCCGCATTCCGAAGATTCGGACCAGCCCGCCTACGCCAAGAACACGCAGCGCTCGCGCACCGCGGAGTTCCTGGTGCTGATCGGCGTGTGCACGCACCTGGGGTGTCTGCCCAAGCAGCGCTTCGCCGCCGGCGAGCTCTACCCGAGCTGGCCGGGCGGCTTCTACTGCCCCTGCCACGGATCGCGGTTCGATTTCGCCGGCCGCGTGTTCGACGGCTCCCCCGCCTCGACCAACCTCAGGGTGCCACGCTACTCGTACCCGGACCCGCGCACCCTCGTCGTCGGCGAGGATGAGAAAGGAGCTGCCTGATGGCCGTAAAGACCGCGACCGGCGCTCCCGCGCCGCTGCCCACCGGAGTCGTGGCACAGCCGGCGAGGAACGGTTTCTGGACGTGGCTCAACAAGCGCCTGCCGGTCGATGAGTTCATCAAAACCCAGATGACCGGCTATTGGGCGCCGAAGAACTTCAACTTCTGGTATTTCTTCGGCTCGCTCGCGCTCGCGGTGCTCGTGCTGCAGCTGCTGTCGGGCATCTACCTCACCATGTTCTACAAGGTGGGCGCGGCCACCTCGTTCGACTCGGTCGAGTACATCATGCGCGAGGTGGACTACGGCTGGCTCATTCGCTACCTGCATTCCACCGGCGCCTCGGCGTTCTTCATCGTCGTGTACCTGCACATGTACCGCGCGCTGCTGTATGGATCGTACCGCCCGCCGCGCGAGCTCCTGTGGCTGATTGGCATGGCCATATATCTCGCGCTCATGGCGGAGGCCTTCATGGGCTACGTGCTGCCCTGGGGCAACATGTCGTTCTGGGGCGCGCAGGTGATCGTCAACCTCTTCGGTACCATTCCCGGCATCGGACCCGGACTGGTGGAGTGGATCCGCGGCGACTACGCGATTGCCGATGCCACGGTCAACCGCTTCTTCGCGCTGCATGTCGCATTGTTGCCGCTCGCGCTGCTGCTGCTCGTCGTGCTGCACCTGACGGCGTTGCACGAGGTCGGCTCGAACAATCCGGACGGCATCGAGATCCACGATAGAGTGGGTCCTAACGGCAAGCCGCTCGATGGCGTTCCGTTCCATCCCTACTACACGGTCAAGGACATCTTCGGGACCGCGGTATTCGCCGTGCTGTTCTCGATCGTCGTATTCTTCGTGCCGACATTCGGGGGGCTGTTCCTCGAATCGCCGAATTTCGAGCCCGCCAATCCGCTCTCGACGCCGGAGCACATCGCGCCGGCGTGGTACTTCACGCCCTATTACGCGATCCTGCGCGCGGTACCCAATCAGCGGTTGGGGGCGTTGCTGCTGCTGCTGGCGGTGGCCGCCTTCTTCTTCCTGCCGTGGCTCGACCGTTCACCGGTGAAGTCCATCCGGTACAAGGGTTGGATGTCGCGCACTGCGCTCGCCCTCTTCACCGTGTCGTTCGTTGGGCTCGGCTACCTGGGTCTGCAGCCGGCGACCGGCGTGTACGTGGTGCTGGCGCGCGTCTTCACCGCCATCTATTTCCTCTTCTTCGTGCTCATGCCGTTCTATACCCGGCTCGAGCCGGTGAAGCCCGTGCCGGAGAGGGTGGTCTACCATGCGCACTGAGGCCGCCGGCCGTACACGCAGCCGCGTGAGATGCGCAGCGGCGCGGCTCGGGGTCGCCCTGATCCCGCCCACCGTGCTCGCACTCGTCCTGGTGCACGGCACGGCGCAAGCCGCCGAAGAGGCGGCCGGGTCCAACGAGGGCGCCAGGCTCGGTGCCGACTGGGAGAGCTGGCACGCCAACACGAACGTGACGGACATGCCTTCGGTGCAGCGCGGAGCGCGCAACTTCGTCAGCTACTGCCTCGGCTGTCACAGCCTGAAGTACGCGCGCTGGTCACGGCTCGGCACCGACCTCTCGATCCCCAACGAGCTCCTGCAGAAGGATCTGCTGCCCCCGGGCGACAAGGCGAGCGACTACATCCTCACGACCATGCCGGCAAAGGATGCCGAGACCTGGTTCGGCAAGACCCCGCCCGACCTGACTCTCATGGCGCGTGCCCGGGGCCGCGACTACCTGTACCAGTACCTGAAGACCTATTACGTGGATGCGGCGCGGCAGACCGGCGCCAACAACCTGCGCTTACCGACGACCGCAATGCCGGACGTCCTCTCCGAGCTCGAGGGACTGAAACGGGCGGTCTTCCGTGACGTCACGACGCCGGGCCAAGGCGGGCAGGTGAGCCACGAGCAGGTATTCGATCATTTCGAGACCGTTGCACCGGGCCGGATGAGTGCGACCGAGTACGATGGGTTCGTGCGCGACACGGTCAACTTCCTCGACTACGTGAGCGAGCCGACCCAGGCCGCGCGGCGTGCGCTCGGGGTATGGGTGGTGCTGTTCCTGCTGGTGTTCACCTGGCTCGCATGGCTCGTGAAGCGCGAATACTGGAACGACGTCCACTGATCGCCGTGGCGGGGGGGCCACGGCGTAGCGGCAGCCGCTGAGGCAGGGGCCGCAGGAGCGCAAAGTTGTCGAGCAGACGATCCATCATGACCCTGTTCTCCGCCCCCGCCGATCCGTGGAGTCATCGCACGCGCATCGTGCTGGCGGAAAAGGGCATCAGCATCGACATCGTGAGCGTCGAGGCGGGACGCTTCCCCGAGGACCTGCTCGACCTCAACCCCTATCACAGCGTCCCGACGCTGGTCGACCGCGACCTGGTGCTGTATGACTCGCGCGTCATCATCGAGTACCTCGATGAGCGCTTCCCGCATCCGCCGCTCATGCCGGTCGACCCGGTGACACGCGCGCAGTTTCGCCTCGCGCTCTACCGCATCGAGCGCGACTGGTACAGCCTGGCGCGTCAGATCGATCAGGAGCCCGACAAGAAGCAGACGGTGAAGCTCAAGAAGATCCTGCGCGACACCATCCTGCAGAGCACTGATCTGTTCAAGGTAAAGCCGTTCTTCCTCTCGGACGAGTTCTCCCTCGTCGATGCCACCATCGCGCCGATCCTGTGGCGGCTACCGTATTATGAGATCGACCTGCCGCCGCAGGCGCAGCCGATCGAGAGGTACGCGCAACTGGTGTTCGCCCGTCCGGCATTTCGCGAAGCACTCTCCGAGCGCGAGCAGGAAATGCGCCTGCTGTAACCATGGTCAAGGCATTACCCAAACGTCCCTTCCTGCTGCGGGCCATGCACCAGTGGATCGCCGAATGCGGGCATACACCGCACGTCATCGTCGATGCCGGGCGCGAGGGCGCGGAGGTGCCACGGGCCTACGTCAAGGACGGCAAGATCGTCCTCAACCTGAGCGAGGGCGCCACGCAGCGGCTGCGCCTGGGGAATGACGATATCGAGTTCGACGCCCGCTTCGCGGGCGTGATCCATCACGTGCGCTTTCCGGTGAGCGCGGTACTCGGCATCTACGCGCGGGAAACGGGCGAGGGGATGGTCTTCTCCGAGCAGGATCTCGGGCCCGAGCCGCCGACACGCCCGCCGCAGGCGGAAGAGGGCGGCGCGCGCCGCCCGCAGCTCAAAGTCGTCAAGTAATTCCGCGCCTGATCCCGCGCGCCAGCGCCTCCGGCTTTCTCCAAGCTAAATGTACGGGGCTCGCTCCTGCGAGCCCCGTAGATCCTGCGCGCCAGCGCGTCCGGTCTCTTCCAAGCTAAATGTACGGGGCTCGCTCCTGCGAGCCCCGTAGATCCCGCGCGCCAGCGCGTAAAAAGAGCCGGCCTGTAAGCCGGGTTCTGTCGAGGACAGTCATTCCTCTGGGATCCCCGTCGCCGTGGACCTCTAGCGGCCTACCCGGAAGCGCGCGCGGATCAGCGCTGCATCCGCCTCGTGAGCGGATGCGGCTTCCCTATTTGGCCTTGCTCCAGGTGGGGTTTGCCGTGCCGTCAGTGTTACCACTGATGCGGTGCGCTCTTACCGCACCGTTTCACCCTTGCCGGTCCCGTTAGGGACTTGGGCGGTCTGCTCTCTGTTGCACTTTCCGTGGGCTCGCGCCCCCCAGGCGTTACCTGGCACCCGATCCGCCGGAGCCCGGACTTTCCTCCACCGAAGCGAAGCTTCGGCAGCGACTGCCCGGCCGACTCTCGCCGATCACGATACGGGGGCAGCCGGGGAAGTCAAATGTCACCTGTATCTCTACGCTGCGGCGCCTCGGGCGCAATCGGTGCGCTCAAGGAGAACCGCATTCCGGCAGGCTCCATGAACTCCGCGAGCAACATGCCGTGCCCGGCCGTCGGTTCTTGCGTGAACCTGACTCCAGCCCGCTCGAGCTGTGTGCGACAGGCTGCCATGTCAGGCACGCGAAAGCCGAGCTGCGCAGTCCCCGCGGGGTTCTCCCGGGAGCTCGGATGTAGCGCCAGCATGGTGGCTCCGGTATCGAATTCCGACCACTGGGGGGAGGAAAAACGAAGCGGCAGCTTCAGCGTTTCCCGATAGAACGAGACACCCGCGCTCATGTCGTCAACGAAGACGATGACGTAGACCAGCTGCATGGCCAACTCTCATCGGCGTTGGGGGGGCACGTGAGTCTAGCGCGACTCCCGGGCATCGTGGGCAGCGCGCGTCGCGAGCGCATACGCTGCGGCGCGCGTGGCTCCCGTCAGCTGCGCCGCGACGGCGGCAACGCGGCCCGGAGGAAGCTCCTTCGACAGCACCTCGATGGTGCGGCGGAGGAGTTGCTCGTCGACGCCCGAAGCGGCAGCGGGCTGCGCGCCGCGCACGACGAGGGTGATCTCGCCGCGCGCGAAGTTCGCCTCCGTCGCCGCGCGCGCCGCGAGCTCGCGCAGGGTGCCGCGGTAAATGGTCTCGTGCGCCTTGGTGAGCTCGCGCGCCACGACCGCTTCGCGCTCCGCGCCCAACACCGCGGCGCCGTCGGCGAGCGCCGCCGCGATGCGATGCGGTGCTTCGAAGAACACCAGTGTGCGGGGCTCGTGTGCGAGTGCCTCGAGCGTTGCGCGGCGCTCGCGCTCGCGCGCCGGCAGGAACCCTTCGAAGCAGAACCGATCCGTCGGCAGACCTGCCACGGCCAGCGCCGCGGTGATCGCCGAGGGGCCGGGGACGACACTGACCTCGAAGCCGGCCGCGGTCGCCGCCCGCACCAACTCATATCCCGGATCCGACAGCAGCGGTGTACCCGCATCGCTCACCAGTGCTACGCACTCCCCCTCCGCGAGTCGTGCGAGCAGCGCGGGCACGCGCCGCGACTCATTGTGCTCGTGCAGTGAGAGGAGCCGCGTCGTGAGCCCGATGGCCTTCAGCAGCACGCCGGTGTGCCGGGTATCTTCTGCAGCGATCACGTCCGCCTCAGCCAGCGCCTGACGCGCCCGCTCACTGAGGTCGGCGAGATTGCCGATCGGCGTGGCAACGACCTGCAGCCGGCCGGTTGTTCTGGCCACTATAATCGCGCCTCACGCCGCGTAGGATCGCGGCCCGCAGGCATCCTGCCCCGCAGCGAAAGGCTCTTCAACTGATGTACGCCCGCCCGCTCGTTCGCGTCGCGCTCCTGACGCTCGCCATCGCTGCTCTCGCGGGCTGTCCGAGCCTCAGCCAGCGGGCCGAGCTGCCTCCTTCGATCGATCGCGCGGAGAAGCTCGAGGGCTCCGGCGATGCCGCAGGGGCGGCGCGCGTCTACGAGCAGCTCGCCGCGCAGAACACTGGCACCGATCGCACCGGCTTGCTGCTCCACGCCGCGCACGATTACGTCGCCGCGCAGCGCACCGATGACGCGGCTCGGGTGCTCGGCCAGGCGCAGGGGCCCTTCACCCCCGAGCAGACGAGCGAGCACACGCTGCTCACTGCCGAAGTGATGCTGAACCGCGGCCAGCCGCAGGAGGCACTGCGACTGCTCAATGCCATACCTGTGCCCACTGCGCCCGAGCAGGCAATTCGCTACAAGACGCTGTTGGCGAGCGCTACCGCTCTCGTCGCCGGGCGCAAGGAAGGCGGCAGGCCCGCGGCGGGGCCGACTGCCGGGCCGCACATCGCGCTGCTGCTGCCGGTCACCGGGCGCGCCGCAGCCGCTGCCATCAGTGTGCGCGATGGCTTCATGACGGCGTACTACCAGGTGCCGCCTGCCGAACGTCCGCGCCTGCAGATCCACGACACCGGCTCGCAGAGCGTCGCGGATGCGCTCACTCAGGCGATCGCTGCCGGAGCCGACATCATCGTCGGCCCGCTGACACGCGAGGAGGTCGCCGCCGCGGCAGATTTCCCGGGGTTGCGCGTGCCGGTGCTCGCGCTCAATTTCCTGCCGCCCGAGCGACCGGCGCCCCCACAGTTCTACCAGTACGCACTGTCACCGGAGGACGAGGCGCGCCTGGTCGCGCGGCGCGTGCTCGAGGATCATCACCAGCGCGGTGTGGCCCTGGTGCCCGCGGGCGAATGGGGCACGCGCGTGCTCGCCGCGTTCCGGCAGGAGCTGCAGGCCGGCGGCGGCGACCTGCTGGCTACGGCGCAGATCGACACCGCACGCACCGACTACTCGCCGGCCATCACCGAAGTGCTGCGCCAGAGCGACAGTAGTGCGCGCTACCACCGCCTGGAATCGATCCTCGGCACGAAGCTGCAGTTCGAGCCGCGCCGCCGCAACGACATCGAGTTCATCTTTGCGCCGGCGCCGGCCAATCTCGAGCGGCTGCTGCGCCCGCAGCTGCGCTTTCACTACGCCGGCGATATTCCCACCTATGCCACATCCGATGCCTTCGAGCCGGATGTGCGCGCCAACGAAGACCTCGAGGGGCTGATGTTTCCCGACATGCCCTGGATGCTCGGCGGCGACCTCGCCGATGCCGTGCGCGCCGCCACGCGCGGGGCATGGCCGGCAGGCGGGCCGTACCGGGGACGGCTGTTTGCCTTCGGCTTCGATGCCTTTCGCCTGGTGCAGGCACTGCGCCACAGCGGCGTGAACGGCACCATCAACGTCGCCGGGCTCACCGGACGGCTGAGCCTCGATGGACAGCGTCACGTGCGCCGCGAGCTCGGCTGGGCGCAGCTGCACGATGGCGAGCTGCGGCTGCTGCCCGCTGACTTCTAACATCCAACAGCGCATGCCCGGCGCGCGGCAGGATAGCGGGCGACGCGCCGAAGAGCTGGCCGCAGAATTTCTGCGCGCCGCGGGCTGCGAGATTCTGCAGTGCAATTACCGCCGTCGTCTCGGCGAGCTCGATATCGTGGCGCGTGCCGATGACGTGTTGGTCATTGCCGAGGTGCGCACGCGCGCGAGCAACGCCTACGGCGGGGCCGCCGCGAGCGTCGGCCGTCGCAAGCAGCGGCGCATCACGCGCGCGGCGAGCCAGCTGCTGCAGCAGCGTGCCGACCTCGCGGCGCTGCCGGTGCGCTTCGACGTTCTTGTGGTGAGCGATCCCTTCGGGCCGGCGCCCGCCATCGAGTGGATCCAACACGCATTCGAGGCTTGCTGACTTCCGGCGCTTCCGGCGCGGCGGTGTAGGGCTGATGCCGGTCAGACAGCCCCCGCCCCACCCCTGGGTGCCAGCCAGGCCCGCAGCTTCTGAGGCACTGTATAAGCTTCACGGGGCAAGCCGCTGATTGCTAACAACGAATCCTTGAGCGGCGCCGCCAGCTACTGTTCATTTCCACATAAGTCTTTGTGAATGCGACGAATTTCTCACTTTTTCAATTGACATAGTTCGCCCGCGATTTCATAGTGGCGGCCAGTGGGAGAAAGTGGGGGGAAATGGGCGTAATGCCGCCCCGCCGGTCATGTTTCGCGGTGCAACAAAAATCACTCTGGACGACAAGGGCCGGATGGTCATGCCCACCCGCTACCGGGAGCAGATCAGCGAACTCGCCCAGGGGAAATTGGTCGTCACCGTCGACCGGGACCAGTGTCTTCTCATTTATCCCTTACCCGAGTGGGAGCAGATCGAACGCAAGTTGATGAGCCTGCCGAGCCTCAATGCAACCGCGCGCCGGCTGCAGCGGCTGATGGTGGGCCACGCAACGGATCTGCCGCTCGACGGGCACGGCAGGGTGTTGCTCCCGCCCGAGCTGCGGGAGTTCGCCAAGCTTGGGCGGCACGGGATGCTGATCGGACAGGGAAATCGCTTCGAGCTGTGGGACGAAGTGCGCTGGAACGAGCGTCGCGACGCCTGGCTCGCGAGCGTCGAGACCCCGACCGATCTGCCTTCCGAGCTCGAGTCGCTGTCGCTGTAGAGGGTTCAACGAAGAAGGTGGTTGGGCTGCGGCCCGTGGCTAGAGCACTCAAGGAGGCGGAGGCGCGCCGCTTCGAACGTGGTTGAGCACACCCCAGTGCTCGCTGCTGAGGCGCTCGCGGGACTGGCCCTGGAAGCGGGCGGTTACTATGTCGATGCGACGTTCGGGCGCGGCGGTCATACGGCACTCATTCTCGAGGCACTGGGCCCTGAAGGCCGCGTGCTTGCGCTCGACCGGGATCCGCAGGCCATCGCGGCCGGCCGCCACCGTTTTGCCGACGAAGTGCGGCTTACGCTCGTCCACGCGTCGTTTGCCGATCTCGCCACGCTCGTGCCGGCGCACGCGCCAGGTCGTCCTTGCCGTGGCGTGCTCTTCGATCTCGGGGTTTCCTCGCCGCAGCTCGAGGACCCGGCGCGCGGCTTCAGCTTCCGCGCCGACGGGCCGCTCGACATGCGCATGGACCCGACGCGAGGCGAGCCTGTGTCGGCCTGGCTCGCGCGGGCGGGCCTCGACGAGATACGCCAGGTGATCGCGACCTTTGGTGAGGAGCGTTTCGCGCGGCGCGTGGCACAGGCGATCGTCGCCCGCCGCCGCACTCACCCGCTCGAGAGCACCGCCGAGCTGACTGCGCTGGTCGCAGGCGCAGTCCGCACGCGCGAGCCCGGCAAACATCCGGCTACGCGTACGTTTCAGGCGCTGCGCATGTTCGTGAACGACGAGCTGGGCCAGCTCGAGCGGGGACTCGCCGCAGCCCTCGAGGTCCTCTCGCCCGGCGGACGCCTGGTGGTGATCAGCTTCCACTCGCTCGAGGATCGCGCGGTGAAGCGCTTCATGCAGCGCGAGTCGCAGGTCGACCCGGCGCTGGGCCACCTGCCGGTGATTCCCGCCGAAGCGCGCCCGCGCCTGAAGCTCATCGGCCGGAAACAACGTCCGGGAGCGGCGGAGCTCGCCCGCAACCCGCGCGCCCGCAGCGCCCTGCTGCGCGTGGCGGAGCGCCTGCCGTGAACCGCCGCGCGCTCGCCATCGCGGTGCCACTGCTCTGGGCGGCGACGCTCGGCTCGGCTGCGGGCGCGATCTGGTGCAAGCACCGCGCACGTCAGCTCTTCGTGCAGCTCGAGACACTGAACGGACGCCGCGACAATCTCGAGATCGAGTGGGGTCAGTTGCAGCTCGAGCAAAGTGCCTGGTCGACCCATGCGTTCGTCGAGCGCGTGGCGAGCACGAAGCTCCACATGGCGATGCCGCCGCCTAAGGAAATCGAGATAATTGCACCATGAAGGCGCGCAGCTCACGCGATGGCGCGCCGGTGTCCTTCCGCTGGCGTGCGGCTCTCCTGACGGCACTGCTGGCACTCGCGGCGCTCGGCCTCGTGTGGCGCGCCGTCAACCTGCAGCTGGTCGATCATGGCTTTCTCGCCCGCCAGGGCGATGCACGGTTCACGCGCGTCCTCGAGATCGCCGCCCATCGCGGCACGATCACCGACCGCTACGGCGAGCCGCTCGCCGTCAGCACGCCGGTGGATTCCATATGGGTGAACCCCGGGGAGCTCGCGCTCGCAACCGACCAGATTCCGCGTCTCGCCGCGGCGCTGAAGGTCGACCGCCTGGAGCTCGCGCGGCGCGTCACGAGCAATCTGGACCGCGAGTTCCT